>JGI24806J26614_1000529_pt1 | contig 12028 bp, 12 predicted proteins | sample Kansoi200umMDA_FD_26614 | JGI IMG/M metagenome (IMG submission 26614)
TGGTTTCTGGTATTTGGATATTCAAAAAAATAGCAAATTCAGAGTTTAAGTAACTGCTAACAAGCAACCAGAAACTTTTGATTATTTTGCATCCCTGTCTGCCGGACAGGCAGGAAATTACGTAAAGATAAACGATGGTAAATAAAAACTTGAAGGTATGGCTACCGCTGATCTTTTCTTTAATAATGATAGCAGGAATGTATTTCGGCTATCAATTACATGATCAGACAGCCAGCGAAAAAGGATTCTTTGCCTCAGATAAACGAAGCACTCTCCAGGAAACACTCGATCTCATCAAATTGAAATATGTTGATTCGGTACGTATCGATTCGCTGCAGCAGGGAGCTATTGAAGAAATGATGACTGCTCTGGATCCGCATTCCGTTTATTTTCCTCCCGTAGAATTGAAAGAAGCTAATGAAGACCTGGCAGGAAATTTTGAAGGCATTGGTGTTGAATTCAACATTTTCAACGATACGGTGAATGTAGTATATGTGATACCTGAAGGTCCCAGTGATATAGCAGGTTTAGAGATTGGAGATAAAATCTTAAAAGTAAATGATTCAGTTATAACAAATATAGATATCAGATCTGATGAAGTAAAAAACCTGGTCAGGGGCGAAAGGAATTCAAAAGTGTTGCTGCAGGTTTTACGAAATAATAAGCAATTGGATCTCGTTGTAAAAAGAGGTACTATACCAGTAGCTTCAGTTGATGCCGCTTATATGATCAATAAAACCACTGGGTACATTAAGCTGAACAAATTTTCACAATCAACCTATGAAGAATTCATGCGGTCAATGGAAAGATTGCAAAAAGAAGGTCTCAAAGAACTCATCCTTGATCTCCGGGGAAATGGTGGTGGCTTTATGAATGAAGCAGTAGATATTGCAGATGAATTTCTTGATGGGGACAAGCTTATCGTTTATACAAAGGGTGTCAATAATCCAAAAAGAGATTATCGTTGCAAGCGGCCGGGTATTTTTGAAAAAGGCCCACTAGCTATATTAGTAGATGAATTATCAGCAAGTGCCAGCGAGGTGCTGACAGGTGCACTACAGGATTGGGACAGAGCTACTATTGTCGGTCGCCGAACTTTTGGTAAAGGGTTAGTGCAGGAACAATATAGATTAAGTGATGGGTCTGCTATTCGTTTAACAGTGGCACGTTATTACACTCCACTTGGCCGTAGCATACAACGCTCCTATGAAAATGGAAAGAAAGTTTATATGGATGAAATATGGAACAGGTTCTCTGATGGTGAATTGCTATATGCTGATTCAAATAAAATAACCAATGGCAAACAATATAAAACAAGAGGAGGTAAAATTGTTTACGGTGGCGGTGGCATTATGCCCGATGTATTTGTTCCATTAGATACAAGCAGCTATCACCGTAATGTAAGCAGGGCCCTGCTCAGTGGCAATTTTAATAGTTTTGTTTACAACTATTTTCTACAGCATAAACCATTGGTTGAAAAATACAACACGACGGCTGATTATATCAAAGGATTCGCCAATCAAAAGGACATGTGGGATCAATATGTTCTTTTTGCTGCTAAAGAAGATTCGGTAAATCTTTCATTGATCTCCAGCCAGGAAAAAGAATCCCTGCAAAAAAGATTGGAAGCATATCTTGCCCGGTTCAAATGGAGAAATCCCGGGTTTTACCAGGTACTCAACAGCAACGATACAGTTATTAAAATAGCAGAGAAGGAATTATCTAAATAAAAAAAACAATCCCACTTATGCGGGATTGCCAGGGTTAAGGTGCGAATTATCCAACTTTAAAAATTAATCTCTTCCTTTATTATCATCCCACCATTTCTTCTCGATACGGTAAGAACCAAATAATCCAAGTCCACCGCCTATTGCGATAAGTGCGAAATAAACTGCCGGATTATCATTATCACGATGATGATATGTATTTCCATTAAATATTTCTGTAGTAACAGAATGTTTTAAAACAAATGTATCCAACATATACGCTAAAAATAACCCCACACCTGCACCAATGAGCAGCAATGCCCATTTCAGGTTTTTATAAGGAGCAGGCCTGTTGACAAACTCTTTGGGGTTCATTCCTTTTTCGATCATCGCCATATTTTGGCGTGTTTTCAGATAGTATATACCAAATATCATGGCAAAGCCACCTGCAAACATTATCATGAAAATTAAAGCTTCTGCTCCGTGCATAAAATAAATTTTTATTGTTATTAAATCTTTAGCGTATTTGTTCTTTCTATGACTACAGCAACTTTATCGTGGTTACAGCCTTAAAGAACTTTTTTAAAATCGCTTACTGAAACTATGACAACGGGTATAGAAAACTGGTTACAGCAAGAGGAAGATTTTGTTTTACTGGTTTCAGCCCGGCATACTATATAATATGGAGTCTGAAATAATCTTACTTTGTACTGTAACCTGACTACCAAACAAGTAGTCATAGACTTTGAAGAATGTCAACCGGACAAAATGATACCGAGATCATTAGCAAAGTGCTAAGTGGTGAACCTCAAGCCTATGCAGTATTGGTGACCCGTTACCAGAACTATGTATTTACCCTGTCTTTACGTTTTACAAAGAACAGGGAAGATGCAGAAGAAGTGGCGCAGGATATATTTATTAAGGCATACCGGGCCCTGGCAGATTTTAAAGGAAATTCAAAATTCAGCACCTGGCTTTATACCATTGTCAATAACACCTGTATCACTTTTTTGCGAAAAAAGAAGCTGGAGACACATTCATTGGATAATGAAAAAGTATTTGAGGTAGCCGATGGCCAGGATTCGGGATTGCGGGCAAATATGATAGAACAAAAGTCGAGGGTTGCGATGGTCAATAAAGCTATTTCGCTTCTCAGTCCGGATGATGCAGAGATCATAACTTTGTTTTATAAAGCAGAACAATCGCTGGAAGAGATAGCGCAGATACTTAGATTGGAAACAAATACGGCAAAGGTCCGTTTACATAGGGCAAGAACAAGATTAAAAGAAAAAATGGAAACGCATTTTGCAGAAGAAGTAAAAGATCTGTAGCCCCCTGTCCCCCTAAAGAGGGAACTTAGGTGGAAGATAATAAAGCTGTGCAGAATTTATTATTAAAGAAATGAGGTAAGAAATGAATACAAAATTTAATAACGCCCCTTCAGGGGATGGGGGCATTGAAGAGCAATTGTGGGATTATATTGACGGGACGGGTTCCGTCAATGAAAGATCCGCCATTGAAAAAATGCTGGAGAGTAACCTGGAATGGAAAGCTAAATACCATGAGTTGCTGGAAGCACAGCAGTTGATGCGATCTGCAGAACTGGAAAGCCCCTCTATGCGCTTCAGTAAAAACGTAATGGAGGAGATCGCCAAACTTCATATAGCACCGGCTACAAAAAATTATATCAATAAAAGAATTATCTGGGGCATCGGGATATTCTTTATCACTTTGCTAGTTGGATTCTTAATTTATGGCTTTTCGCAAATTAACTGGAATGCAAAAGGAGACAGTACTATCATGGATAATGTGAATAAGATAAATTTCAATAAGTTTTTCAACAATACATGGGTAAACGCTTTTATGATGATCAATGTGGTGCTGGGATTATTCCTGCTGGATAATTATTTCAGCAATAAAAGAAAAGCATTTCGTAAAGAAGCTTGATGATTAATTATCATCTTGTCCGGTATAACCCTTTCTGCTTGCAGGAAGGGTTATTTGTTTTATGCTGAATAGAATTCCAGGTGCTGAAGTGTGCGACGCAATGGACGATCATAGTAGCACTACAGCTGACTCCATTCAAAAAACTTACCTTTGTTTCAGCAATAATTCTTTATGGATATTAAGAACAACATACTTGAGACGATTGGTAATACTCCAATGATAAAGCTCAATAAGCTTACAAAAGATTTTCCATGTACAGTTCTTGCTAAAGTTGAATATTTTAATCCCGGTAATTCGGTGAAAGATCGCATGGCTTTAAAAATGGTAGAGGTAGCGGAAAAGGAAGGCAAACTGAAACCAGGTGGCACCATTATAGAAGGCACCAGCGGCAATACGGGAATGGGGCTTGCACTCGCAGCATGTATAAAAGGATATAAATGCATTTTTGTTACTACTGAAAAACAATCGAAAGAAAAAGCAGATATACTAAAAGCAGTTGGAGCTGAAGTAATAGTTTGTCCTACCAATGTGGTACCTGAAGATCCAAGAAGTTATTATAGTGTAGCCAAAAGATTAGCATCGGAAGTACCCAACTCTTATCATATGAATCAATATGATAATCTTGCTAACCGTTTGGCACATTATGAATCAACTGGCCCGGAAATATGGAAACAAACTGATGGTAAGATCACACACTTTGTATGTACAGCAGGTACAGGCGGAACAATTACCGGTGCAGCTATGTATCTGAAAGAAAAAAATCCTGCAATACAAGTTTGGGCGATAGATGTATACGGATCGTTGCTCACAAAATATTTTCGTACGGGTGAAGTGGATATGAAAGAAGTACATCCATATATAAGCGAAGGATTCGGTGAGGACTTTGTACCGGGTAACTATGATATGAGTGTGATCGATCATTTTGAACAGGTAACAGATAAGGATGGTGCCATCATGGCCCGAAGACTTGCAAAGGAAGAAGGAATATTTTGCGGCTACAGCGCCGGAAGTTGTATACAGGGTCTGATGCAATTAAAAGATAAATTGAAAAAAGATGACCTGGTTGTATGTATTTTTCATGATCATGGTAGCCGCTACGTAGGTAAAATTTATAATGATCAATGGATGATAGAAAGAGGTTTCCTGGATGTAAAAACTTTTAAAGATGTAGTAAGTGCAAGAGGCGCTCAACGCCTGATCTCTGTAGAGCCGACACAAACTGTTTTAGAAGCTGTTGATCTTATGAAAAAATATGATATTGAACAGATACCCGTAATGAATGGCAATGGTCCTCTCGGCGCTATTAGTGAAGGAGGTTTATTTCAAAAGATCTTTAATAATCCTGAGATCAAACATGCAACAGTTGCTGAAGTAATAGAACCAATGTTCCCCATTGTTGAGTTTGATACACCTGTAGAGAAGCTAAGTCATCTTATTAATAAAGAAAACGGCGCAGTGCTTGCAAAGGATGATGCCGGCAATTATCATATTGTAACAAAATACGACGTGATACAGTCGCTGGGCAATAAATAATAAACGGCTTATATCAATCGTTCAGCTTGATCCAAAACAATCTTCATCCGGCTTTCAGCCTTTGTTTCGTATAATTACGCATAGTTACTGCGTGATTGCCGCTATTTTTTATTAGCCAGTTTACGATGAATACAGTAAATACCATCGTAAAATAAAGAGGCAATTTTGCTCTATAATCATAACGAACCCACAATTATATTTGTACCAGAAGTTGATTGATAGCTTATCAATCATTGTCCAAACATCCAATGTCCAATTTAAAAAACCGTCCAAACTAACGAAAACCAATCCTAAGAAAAACCAGACAATTAAAATCCAGTATCGATCAACTTCTTTCTTTTTTGAATCAAGTCCTGAAAAAACCAACATTATCCAATTTCCAGTTTGAAAAAACCATCCAACAATCCTTGAAAGACTAACTAAGAGTCACCGTGTCCAAATCCAATGAAAAGTTTTACAAATCCGGAACCCTCCTGCTAAATAACTTTTAGCAGGAGGCGCGGTGAACTTTACCGCTCCTCTCCTCCACTTCAATTTCTTTTCACACCTCCTGATTTATTTTTACAAATTTCTTCACGGGTAAATAACTGTTACATATAATGAATAGCTACCGCCATAGCTTCTTCCCTCACACGCCTTAGCTCCAACCCTGAACTTCTTCGTAACTTCCGCTCCATGAGTTTTACGGAAAATAAAAATAGTGGAGAAACAAAACATAGCGACAAGCCCAGTCGGAAAAAGCCAATGTATCCTGTGATTCCGCAGCTTCGCTCCTACCTTAAGCTACATGGCCGTGAAGTAAAATTGCCGGTAGCTTATACTGAACTTCTTCGTTATACATATTCAGTGCCGCTGATAGATAAGAATGGGAAAGACACCTTATGGGAAAAAATAATCTATGATAAGAAAGAATGGGATCATATACGGGAAGGATTAATAAAAATATACGCCATTCTGAAAACGGAAGGTGACATGAGCTTCAGCAAGCACCTCGATGTGGCCAGGATTGATTATTGCACTTTTGGGAATTCTCATCCTTTCCGTGTACGCATTGTCAATAAATTCAACGATAACTATGATCATTATTATATCAAGATAGCTGATGCCTCCCGAATATATGGATTGGAACTTGAACATATTCTTTCTCCCAATCGTATTACTTTCTTTACACATGAAAATACATTGGTGGAAGAACATATTCCCGGTATACCCGGTGATGTATTCGTTCAGCAAATGATGAATTCAGTGGAAGTGAATAAAATAAGATTAGCTAAGGAATTTGTAAAGTTCAATGAACGTTGTTTTGTAAGACTCCTGGGCGACATGCGTAGTTATAATTTTGTAATTGATATTACTCCTGATATAGAAGACTACCAATATCGCATACGTGCAATAGATTTTGATCAGCAATCCTTTGAAGGAAGAAAAAATTTATACTTGCCGCAATTCTTTAAAGAAAACCTTCCGTTGGTGGAACTTACATTAAAACATCTCAACAAAGATTCTATTGAACAATACCAAACTGAAGAAAGAACTATGATGGCTTTTAGAGTGGCTTCTTCCCGATTCCGGTTGATGGAATTGCTGAATATTATGGCTATTGATGAGATCTCTACTTCCGAAAAAACAATATTATTAAAAAAAGAGTTGAATGAGTATTTACAAACGTCTGTTTTCAATAAATGTAAATCCATTGGGCAGATTGTTAAAACACACCTGAAACAAACTCTGCGCAAAAACCTGCTTTTGATACAGAAAAATTTAGTGAAGACCAACGAATAAGAAAGCAAACACCCAAATCAATTGCTGAAAGAAACAGGAGTAGTATCTTTGCACCTCGAAAAACAAATACTATTCTCAAATATTATTAAGAAATGAAAAAATACAAACCCGGAGTTTTATTTGGTAAGGAATTAGAAGCGCTTTATAATGATGCAAAAGATAATCAGTTTGCAATGCCCGCTGTCAATTGCACGGGTTCCAATACAATTAATGCTACCCTTGAAGCCGCAGCAAAAGTAAATTCACCTGTTATCATTCAATTTTCAAATGGTGGCGCACAATTCATGGCAGGCAAAGGCATGCCAAATGAAAATTTGCAGGCAAATATTGCTGGTGGAATTACCGGTGCAATGCATATTCATAATGTCGCTAAATATTATGGAGTACCCGTTATCATACACACAGATCATGCATCAAAGAAATGGCTGCCCTGGGTGAGTGGCTTAATAGATGCAGGCGAACAATTTTATAAAGAAAAAGGTCAGCCTTTATTCAGTTCACACATGCTTGATCTGAGTGAAGAACCGATAGAAGAAAATATTCATACCAGTGTGGAATTTTTTAAAAGAATGAACCCGCTTGGAATGAGCATTGAAATAGAATTAGGAGTAACTGGTGGAGAAGAAGATGGTGTAGATAATAGTGCCGTTGATAATGCTAAACTATATACACAACCTGAAGATGTATCTTATTCTTATAAGGAACTGAGTAAGGTTGGAAATATGTTTACTGTTGCAGCAGCATTTGGCAATGTACATGGAGTGTATAAACCAGGTAATGTTGAATTACGGCCGGAGATATTAAACAACAGCCAGGTGCATATTGAAAAAGAATTAAAGACTGCTCCGAAGCCAGTGTACTTTGTATTCCATGGGGGCAGCGGATCGCCTCAGCACCAGATACGTGAAGCTATAGGATACGGCGCCATAAAAATGAATTTGGATACCGATCTTCAGTGGGCTTTTTGGGAAGGCGTGCTGCATACTTATAAAAAGAATGAAGCTTATCTGCAGGGACAATTGGGCAACCCTGAAGGTGAAGACAAGCCAAATAAAAAATATTATGATCCCCGTGTATGGCTTCGTAAAGGCGAAGAGAATTTCATTAAAAGATTAGAAATTGCTTTTGAAGACCTGAATTGCATTAACCGCAACGCATAGGCTTACCGTCCTTGTTTGATTTAAATACATAAGAACCCTGTAGAAAATGCAGGGTTTTTTTATAATTTATTTTTATGCAAATACAGGAATTGAGAATAATATTTCGCCGTGATCTTGAAAGATTAAGAAAAGAGATAGAAGCATACCAACAGGAAGAAAAGATCTGGCATATAGAAAAAGGCATTGCTAATTCAGCAGGCAACCTCTGCTTGCATTTAGTAGGTAATCTGAATACCTATATCGGCGCTGAATTAGGCATGACCGGTTATGTGCGACAAAGAGAACTTGAATTTTCACTCAAAGACGTTTCCCAAAAAGAATTATTACAAAAAATTGATGCAATAATAATTATGGTAGATAAAACCCTTGAAGCCTTAACAGATGCACAACTACAGGATAAATATCCACAACTAGTATATGCTGAAAAAACTTCTACAGGATTTTTGTTAGTTTCATTGATCGCACATCTTAGCTATCACCTTGGACAGATCAATTATCATCGGAGACTAATAGACATTGCGGAAACTCAATAAAAATTTATTTCCATGAAATGGATCACCCGTGAACACCCGAAAATAGACAGGATTGCCTGTCCCTGGCTTATCCGGAATTTTATTGATAAAGATGCTGAATTCATTTATGTACCCTTCGATGAAGTAAAATCAAAAGCTGCAAAATTTAAAGCCATACCATTTGATATTCCCGGAGTTGAGTTCACACATTATAAAGACAAATGCACATTTGATTATTTTATTCAAAAATATAAGATCGACGATCCTGCAATTCAAACCTTAGCTGTAATTGTAAGAGGAGCTGATACAGACCGGCATGATCTTGCTGCACAGTCTTCAGGTCTCTGGGCCATTTCATCCGGCCTTGCCCATATCACTAAAAATGATAAAGAATTACTGGAAAAAGGAATGATCGTCTATGATGCTTTATACCATTGGGCAAAATATCATCAGCATGAAAAGCATACACAAAACCCGGTTGAGCACTTATTCATTGAAGTATTTGAAAAATATTTAAAACAAAAATTATCAGTAAAGAAAATCCCGGCCTGGGCCAAAGAACTAAAAGAGATCATACAGGATCAGATCGATACAACCATTACTTTAAAGCAACTTTCAAAAGACCTTGATATTAACCCGGCTTACTTATCACGGGAGTTCTCAAAATACTTCAACGACCTTTCTTTCGGAGAATATATCAGGAAACTCAGAATTGAAAAAGCGATCGAATACCTGAACAGTTCTAATTATTCCTTAACTAAAATTGCTTACTTAACAGGGTTCTCCGATCAAAGTCATTTTACCCGCATTTTCAAAAAACATATTGGTCAAAACCCTTCTGTTTACAGGAAAAAACTCGCAAAAAAGTAACTCCTGTACAAAAAGTAATTTCTATACAATTTCAATATCGCACACTTCCTGAAATTGCAGTAAATCTATTTATATGAAATGGATAACCAGGGAACGACCCAAGATCGACCGCATAGCCTGTCCATGGTTGATAAAAAATTTTGTAGATAGTGATGCAGAATTTATTTACGTAACGAAGGAACAGGTATTTGATAAAGCAAAAGAGCTTGACGCAATCCCTTACGATATTCCCGGTGCTGAATATTCTCATGAAGGCGAATATTGTACTTTTGATTACATCATTAAAAAACATTTAATAACTGATCCTGCCTTACAACAATTAGCAACAATAGTGAGAGCTGCAGATACAGACAGATTCGATCTTGCTCCTCAAAGTGCAGGTTTATGGGCAATCTCTGCCGGGCTTTCTTATAATTTAAAAAATGATCATGAGATGCTGGCCATCGGCATGAAAATTTATGATGCCTTATATAGTTGGATAAAATTTGTACAAACTGAAAAACATACATGGAACCCTAAATTATAAATGAATATGAAAAAGATACTCTTCATTGCAGCCGCCTTTTTAAGTTTTAATAGCAATTCTTATGGACAAGAAGGAAAAGAAAAAAACAAGGGACAAAAAATGAATATGAAAGCTTTAAATCCATTAAATATACAAACCATCGAATCCGTTACCGGTATGAAAGGCAAAGAAAGCAATGGTGAATACAAGATCACCGTTCCTCAAAACGATTTGAAAGTGGAAGTAGATGGATTCAAAATTATTCCGCCAATGGGTTTAGGAGCATGGGCGGCTTTTACACCTTCTGCAGATGGAGCAATGGTGATGGGTGATATGATATTGACAGAAACCGATCTGAAACCTGTTCAAAAAGAGATCATCCGGCAGGGTTTAACGATCACAGCAATTCACAACCATTTTGTGCGTAATCATCCCAATATAATTTATATGCATATTGGTGGTTCGGGATCAACTAAGACGATGTCGGAAAAAATAAAATCTGTGTTTAATGCCATAAAAACTTCAAGAGGTCATGATCCCGCTGCTTCTCCTGCTGATAGTGTAGTGAATACAATAGATTTGAAATTATTGGATGGGATAATTGGTGCAAATGGCGAAATGAGCAAAGGAGTTTATAAATATACAATTGGCAGGCCCGATATAAATTTAAAAGAACATGAAGTGACCGTAACGACTTTCATGGGTTTTAATACATGGGCCTCCTGGCAGGGCACTCCTGATCATTCTGCTGTTGCCGGTGATTTTACCATGCTCGAAGATGAAGTAGCCCCTGTAATAAAAGCACTCATCGAAAATAATATTGAAGTAGTAGCGGTACACAATCATATGGTGCATGAGCAACCACGAATTTTCTTTTTACATTATTGGGGAGTTGGAAATGCAGAACAATTAGCAAAAGGATTGAAGGCAGCACTGGATCAAACAGGTAAAAAAGTAAATACCATGAAGATGGGTATGTAAAAACAAATAGAATGAAAAAATCAATTACCAAACATGAGATTGAAGCACTGCAGCACCAAGAAGTGACGGTAAAACTTGTTGATATCCGTACAACAGAGGAGTATGAAAAAATGCATATTCCAGGCGCTGTTAATATGCCAGCAGATACATTTGAAAATAGTGTTAGTCATTTTGCTATAGAAGATAAGATTGTATGCATTTGCAACAAAGGACAGGAACGTTCACAACAAGCCGCTGAAACAATAACTTCAATGGGTTTTACAAACGTATTTTATCTTGAAGCTGGCACATTTGGTTGGCTCGAAAATTCATCTGCTAAAGAAATATAGAACAATATGAATTCAATGGAGAAGACAATTACAAAAGAACAACCAGCTTATTCCATAGTGCAGCTTACAAAATATTTTCTCAAACTCGGTTATGCAGGTTTTGGCGGGCCGGTTGCATTGGTAGGTTATATGCATCGTGATCTTGTTGAGAAAAAAAAATGGATATCTGAAGAAGAATATAAACAAGGACTTGCGCTGGCACAATTAGCGCCGGGTCCATTAGCTGCTCAATTAGCAATTTATCTCGGTTTTGTTCATCATCGCACTCTTGGTGCTACCATCGCAGGACTTGCATTTGTTTTACCGTCATTCATTATGGTGGTACTGTTGGGCATTGCTTATAAAATTTATGGTGGGCTGCCATGGATGCAGGCAGTTTTTTATGGAGTTGGCGCTGCTGTAATTGGTATTATCGTCATGAGTTCTTACAAACTCACGACAAAATCTATTGGAAAATTTAATGTAGCATCATTTAAAACTAATTGGCTGCTATGGCTCTTTTTTATAACAGCTGCCATCATCACCTTTGTTACACAGCATGAAAATGTTTTATTATTTATTGGTGCAGGTCTATTATACATGTTCGTTAAAGCGCCTCCAAACTGGATAAAAAATAAAACAGCCAATCAATTTATTCTTTTAGGGATCGGCTTCTGGGATTTTGAAGTTTCCACTTTGGGAAAGATCGCCATCTTCTTTGCCA
>JGI24806J26614_1000531_pt1 | contig 12014 bp, 6 predicted proteins | sample Kansoi200umMDA_FD_26614 | JGI IMG/M metagenome (IMG submission 26614)
CGAAGTATTGTTGTCCGGTTAAAATTACATTTAGTACTTCCGTTTTCATTATTCCTTATTACCACTGCCTTTCCTGCAAGTAGATTCGCTTTTTTGTTTTTCCAAGCCCCCTAAGTAGGCATGCCACGCTTCGGAAGTGTGGTATGCCTATTAGTATGTAGAAACGTATTGGTGTCTTTCTCGCTCCCGGTCAGGGAGCGTTGGTGGGTAGTGAGGTCAAGACGTTTCTCTTCGCTCCCGGTCAGGGAGCGTTGGTGGGTAGTAAGGTCAAGACGTTTCTCTTCGCTCCCGGTCAGGGAGCGTTGGTGGGTAGTAAGGTCAAATTGTTTACTTCGCTCCCGGTCAGGGAGCGTTGGTGGGTAGTAAGGTCAAGACGTTTCTCTTCGCTCCCGGTCAGGGAGCGTTGGTGTATGTTCGCGCATATATAATTAATATATAATTACCTACCGCCACGCTCGCACCAGCGCTCCCTGACCGGGAGCGAAGTAAACAATTTGACCTTACTACCCACCAGGGCTCCCTTCCGGGAGCCAAAAACCATATGACAATTTTTAACCGGACAGTAGTAGCTTCGGAAGCGTGGCAAGCCTAGGCACATGATTGCTACAAAAGGCAAGTCCGGAAATTCATACTTCATACCTCACACCTCATTTGACTGGCTGCGTCCACGCCGTTTCCACGTCACCTTCCTGGAAGGGATTTTCTTTAGGTTTTGAAGAAATAATTTTCGCCCTTACATATAAATCTTTATCAGTAAGAGTATATGTTCCGCTGCCAGATTTTATTTCCTTAAGCAGTACACGGGCTTTTACATTCGTGCCGGCGGAATCTCGCGCACCCCAAAACTGGATGGTGTAATTAATACCTTTTTCGGGCCTTACTTCAATTTTCAGCGTTTTGCTTTTATAACTTAACTCTTTAAGCATTACACCGGTAGTGCCATAAAAATCGCCTTTTTCCATAGCTTCAATGATAGCGGATGCCGTAAGTGCCTTGGCCTTCACCATGATCCATCCTCGTCCCGGGTTACTTAGACCAACTTTGTATTCGAGGTAATTATGAGAGTCATCCGTTGCCAAACCATACAAAAGCGGCTTCCCATCCGCGATATAATGTATCAGTAATTTATCCCAAAGCTCATCCATACCCATGGTGGTTGAATCACCATAATTATGTACATGCGGATGACCGTTATATACTTCAAAAAATCGTTCACCTCTCAGCGGTATCATATCTTCCAGTTTTATGGCCCACCCAAAATTGGGATGATTAATGTGAGCAAACATAGGCTGCCCCGTCTTTTGCCGCTGGTCATACACCTGGTCCAGGTTGTTTTGCATTACTTCGGTAATACTATGGCCTCCCATTGGTTTTACCAGGTCCTTTAGGTTGATGGCGCCTATATGAACAGGCTTGCTTTCATATTTGTCTGTAATTTCCTCCGCCTTTATGATCAGGAATTTACCTTTCTCCTCAAACATAGGCCGATACTCGTCAAGTGTTTTAAGCTTTACAACTGTTTTGCCGGAAGTATCTTGTTTGTATGTTACCCATTTTTCTCCATATTTAGCCAGGTAGTCTTTAAATCGCTGCTGACGGAAGGGGTGAGCCGGAATGGTGACCCATCTTTCGCCCTCGGCAAAAATGTTATGATCGGATAACGAAATAAAATCATACCCATGCGATTTGTAATAATTCATAATCATTTCCGGGAAATCATCCCCATCGCTCCATAAGGAATGTGTATGCGTGTTCCCCTTATACCATTTACTGTTTTGGGCCGATGACTGCGTTATTGTAAAACACAGGTATATTAAAAACAGGATGCGCATGGTTGAAATTTATTTAAAAAATAGAAGTGTTGGTTAAAGCTATTAACTATTACAATACAATGGTATAAATAAAAAAATCCTCTCTTTCGAGAGGATTGCTGAACTGATAGCTTTATTGATAGAATTCTGTAGTGAATGGTGAGGGCTTATTAAAGTTGCTTCAGCCGGATATTTCTATACTCTACTTTCATTGGCGGGCCAACATGCACCTGTACTCCCAGCAGGCCTTTGGCCTTCCGGTTAACAGGGTCGTTATCGGTCACATCACTCATAAGAACCCCGTTGATGTAATGTTGCAGCCTGTTACCTTTTGCCACTATCCGGCATTCATTCCAATCCTCATTCTTTATGAGTGCTTTTAGCGAATCGTTACTCCCGAGTGAGCCCGTGACCGTGGTTCCCAACCAGGCGTTGCTTTTAATGTTTGCTTTTAGTGAGTCGCTTTTATTTGCCTGGGGGTTAACGGTAACTTTTTGTCCCCGGTAGGCAAGCGTTGTCCTGGCACGTTCTTCGTAATTCTGGCCCGTATAACGGTTGGCCCCATCCAGGTCTGCCTGGTATCCCCTTAATGCAAAAGGGATATCTTTTAACTGTTCGCTACGATAATTGATACCGCTATTACCGGTTGTTGTAATACGGAACTCTGTTATCAGTTCAAAATCTGCGGGCTGCCCGCCACGCCAGATAATAAATGTATTTGTCTTCAAAAGCGTGGTTGGCGTCACTTCTCCTACGAGGCTGCCGTCCTGCGCCTTCCAATAAACAGGATCTCCGTCCCAACCCTTAAGTGTTTTGCCATCAAATATCTTTACAAAGCCATCCTTGTCCGCGCGCTGGCTGAAGGTTCTGCAACTGCTGGCGAGCAACACAGTTATCACTATCACAAACTGGAAATACCTGGAATTTGATTTGAGTACCATGGCAATTTTTTTTGTCGCTTTTTTTTCTATTATATAATTAATATTGCGGAGCAATCTATGAAAAAATCAGCCAAGTGCAAAAGAATGATTGGAAGTTGCATTTCACGGTAATTTTTATACTTTAGATTTGTCTTGCGTCCTTGATTGGTGAAACCTCAAAAGGCGTCAGACGGTTGGGAACCGTCAGCCGCCGATTGCCGCCGATTGGTGAAACCCCAAAAGGCGTCAGACGGTTGCGAACCGTCAGCCGCCGGTTGCGGATGCGCATAGAATGTTTATAATACAATAATTGTTTATAATACAATAATTATGGCTTTACATCCCGGCTGGCAAAACAAGATCTCAAATACTGCTCAACTGGGCGGTATAGAAACCGCGGTCATTGATAATGGTGCAGGTAGGGGAACGCGTTTTGCCTGGATCAATACAGGAGCGGGCCTGCGCTACAAAGTGATCATAGACCGGGCCATGGATATATCGGAAGCTTTTTTCAACCAGCATAGTATTGCCTGGCTTAGTCATACTGGCATCGTTCCGCCGCAACCATCTTCAAACAAGGGAATAGACTGGCTAAACACGTTCGGTGGCGGCATGCTTACTACCTGCGGACTGGATCATACAGGAGGCCCGGAATCTGATTCGTATGGTGAGCGTGGGCTACATGGACAAATAAGCAATACAGCCGCAGAGATAGAATCAATTATACAGCCTGACCCCTTGAGCGGTAAAATGGAGATGAGTATTACGGGCACGATGAAACAAACCCGGATCTTTGGCCCGCGTCTTGAACTCAGGCGAACAATATCCGGCACGCTGGGAAACGCTTCTATACATATTAATGACCAGGTGATAAACCGGGGAAATGAACCGGCTCCTAACATGATGTTATACCATTTAAATTTTGGATGGCCGCTGGTCGATGAAGGAACTGATATTATCTGGAAAGGAAAATGGCAATCACGTGACGGCGAGGATAATGATAAAATTTTCAGGGAAGGAAATACCTTTCGTAAATGTCCTGCACCATTGAATGATCATAAAGGAAGCGGCGAGGAAGCAGCCTTCATTGATATTACTGCTGACGATGACGGCTTCTGCGTATGCGGTCTGCATAATCAGCGCTTAGGTTTGGCTGTTAGAATCCGTTTTCAGAAAAAACAACTGCCCTGGCTAACGAACTGGCAGCATTGGGGAGAGGGCGAATATGTAGCCGGACTTGAGCCGGGAACGAATCCTCCCATCGGCCAGGCAAAGGCCAGGCAACTGGCGCAACTCATCGAACTTGAGCCCGGCGAGAGCAAAACCTATAACCTGATGATTGAAGTTTTAGAAAATGAAAAGAGCATCAAAGAATTTCTAAAGACCATATAAGAGGCAAAATGACTAATCCTTGGATGAGTAAATTCCCATAGAAAATTTGTTGTTAAAAATTCCTTATTTTTTAATTATTAGGATTATATTGCTGCGCGTACGATTACTCTCTAACGATAAAAATTAACTGCCATGATTAAATTCAATTTCCCCTTCAGGCGATTATTGCCTGCCTCCTGGTTATTTGAATCACGCATATTTATTCCAAGAAAGATTTCCATTTACTTATTGTTTTCTGTTCTTCAGATATTTTCGATGAATGCATATGCGCAAACAAGTACGGTTACGGGAACAGTAAAAAGCGATGCAGGTGCTCCACTGGCGGGGGCAACGATAAACATAAAAGGAAAAAACATCGCTACTACTTCAGATGTTAATGGAAATTTTACCATCAGCCTGCCGGCAAATAGCAAAACCATTGTTGTCAGCTTTGTAGGGATGGCGTCGAAAGAGGTTACCTTAGGAGACGAAAAAACGATTGATATAAGCCTGGCCAGCGCAGGCAACGATCTGGCTGACGTGGTGGTTATAGGTTATGGTAGCCAGTTAAAAAAAGCAGTGACCGGGGCTGTTCAAACCATCAATACAAAAGAGTTGAGAGACATACCGGTTCCGCAGATCACCCAAAAGCTCCAGGGGCGTTTGGCTGGTGTACAGATCAATCAAACCACCGGTAAACCAGGGCAGGGGATGTCGGTAAGGATCAGGGGACAACTATCTGTGTTGGGTGGCAGCGATCCTTTGTGGGTGGTGGATGGTAATCCCATAACTGGCAGCATTGGTGCGATCAACCCGGATGAAATAGAAACCATTTCTGTTTTGAAAGATGCGGCCTCCACGTCTTTGTATGGCTCAAGGGCAGCGAATGGCGTAGTTCTTGTAACCACCAAGAGAGCAAAGAAAGGCCAGACAAATGTTGGTGTAAATGTTTTCGCCGGGGTGCAGAAGGTACCGGAGAGGGGCCGGGTTGATATGATGAACGCGGTTGAGTTTGCACAATTCAAGAAAGAATATTATGAAGATGCCGGACAGGCCGTGCCGGTTGAATTCCAGAACCCGTCACAATACGAAGGAAAAAATAACGACTGGTATGGTGCCCTGATAAGAACGGCACCTTTACAGAGTTATAATCTTACTGTTGCCTCCAATACAGATAAGATGAGCGCCGCTTTAATTGCAGGAGTGTACGACCAGAAGGGGGTTGTTCTAAATAATGATTATAAAAGGTATTCCATACGTATGAACCTGGATTATAACATATCCGATAAAGTGAAATTTGGGTTTAATGTTGCTCCTTCTTATATTTTCGACAACACACCGAGAACGGATGGCGACAGGGGTACCGGTATTCTCTTTAACGCCCTGCATACCTGGCCGGTCATGCCTATTTACGATTCATCTGGCCAGCTGACAAAATATAATCAGTTTCCGGGAAGCACAGGTAATATTTTCGCCTATCCTAACTGGGTAAGAGCGGCAGAGGAACTGGTGAATGAAACAAAAAATACCAACCTGATCTCAAACTCTTTTATTTCATACGAGCCGATTAAAGGACTGGTTCTGAAATCAAGCATAAATGTGGAATTTTTGAATGCTAAATTTTTCTTCTTCAATCCTTCTACAGCTACCAATTTCATCAATGTGCCTATCCCGACGACAGCCGTTTCTATCAGGCAAACCACAGAAAATTTAACATGGTTAAATGAAAACCTTGTTACTTACACCAAAAGTTTCGGTGAACATAATTTTGAGCTCCTGGGAGGTTTCACCAATCAGAAGTTTCACCAGGAAATAACCCGCATCCAGGCTTCTACTTATACTGACGACAGGCTTCCAACAATACAGGGTGCGTTGAATATAGACCGGGGGGGTAATCCACCGCTTACCAGAAATGATGTGAACGAGTGGACGCTGACCTCTTATCTTTCCCGCTTAACCTATAATTACCAGGGTAAATATCTTTTTACTGCCTCCGTGCGCAGTGATGGTTCTTCCCGCTTCGGTTCCAATAACAGGTGGGGTACCTTTCCATCCGTTTCAGTAGGATGGTTGATGTCTGATGAGAATTTTATGAAGAATATGAAAAACGTATCATTTGCTAAATTACGTGCGAGTTATGGCGTAATTGGTAATAATAATATTGGTAACTATACCCCTTATGCGCTGGTAAATAATACAACCAATTCCGTATTCGGCAGCACGATTGCCACAGGTGCCGTGGTGACCTCGCTGGCAAATCCAAATTTAGGGTGGGAAACTACCAGGCAATTCGATATAGGTCTCGACCTCGGCCTGTTCAATGACAGGGTTCAGTTTACGTATGACTATTATAAGAAGAATACGACCAACCTATTATACAATGTGCAGATTGCACAGGAATCAGGATTTTCAAATTTCAATGATAACATCGGGGAAATCAAGTTCTGGGGACATGAGTTTTCTATCACGACTCGTAACCTTACTGGTAAATTGAGCTGGGTAACCAATGCGAATATTTCCTTTAACCGCAATGAGGTTGTGGCATTGGCAGAAGGCATAGACAGGGTTTACGGTAGTTTTCATATAACCAAGGTAGGACAACCTTTCGGAATGTTCTATGGCATGGTTTCGGAGGGCATGTATATGAATGCAGCGGATCTTCAAAAGAGTCCGCAAATTCCCGGCCGGTCGAAAGTGGGTACCATCAAATTGAAGGATGTTAATGGCGACGGTGTTGTCACCTACGGGGGTGACTTTGATGACCGGACCATAATTGGCAGCCCCTTCCCCAAATTCACGTATGGTATCACGAATACCCTTCAGTATGGAGACTTTGATTTTTCGGTTGTCACTTCTGGTTCTTCTGGCAATCAATTGTGGATTCGCCACCTCTATAGCACCGCCAACCTGGATGGGGTTTTTAACCTGGTGGATGGAGTTAAATACCGATTTAGGTCCGAAGCCAATCCAGGCAAAGGATTCTATGGCACCACCGTTGGAGGAGGCAACTATACCGGCATTGAAAGAGATTGGAATAACAGCCGTTTTGTTGCGAATGCATCTTTCTTCACCATAAAAAACATCACGCTGGGTTATAACGTGGGTATCAAAAGTAAAATCTTCAGTTCCGCCAGGGTATATGCTTCCGCACAACAAGTATACGTATTTACAAATTACTGGGGTGGACCAAATCCTGAAACAAGTGCACAGGGAGATGGAAATGGCGATGGTGGAAACTTAAGCCAGGGGGTTGATTTTTCGAACTACCCGGTTCCGCGCACTTTTACATTTGGCATCAACCTGAATTTTTAAGCGTCTTTTGCAGCAGGTGTGCCACATCTCGAAGATGTGGCACACCTTGAACAAAGAGTTTAAATAATTTAATAATTTTTTTAAATTTCATAAGAATGAAATCAAGACTTATATTAATCGTGCTGGCAGGCCTGATGATGACGGGCTGCAAGAAATTTTTAGAAGTAGTCCCGGAAACAAATTTAAGCTCCGCTACTTTTTTCCAGTCAGAATCGGATTTTAAACAGGCAGTGAATGGAGCCTATGCCCCCTTGCGGACCATTGTGAACGGCCCGGCCTATATTTTGGGCGAGATGCATTCCGACAATACTTATTATTATCGTAACATTCTTTTTGGCGCTGTCGATCCAACTGAAAACGTTGCCGATTTTGCTTTGCCCTCCTCCGGCGGACTTACAACCAATGCAAATGTTCTGACCCAATACCGCCAGGACTACCTGATTATTTCCCGGGTAAACCAAATACTGACAACCATAGATGCAGTCGATTTTAATGCAGAGTCAAAAAACAATTTGAAAGGCCAGGCTTTGTTTCTCAGGGCATTCGCTTATTTTGAACTGGTGCGGTATTTCGGAAAAGTTCCTTTGCACTTAACTCCGGTTACGGGCCGCGCAGATGCTGCTTTACCACTGAGTTCGGTTGATTCGGTATATCTCCAGGTTGAAAAAGATGCGGATGCCGCCGCAAAATTGTTACCCAATAAGGCAAAACAGGAGCCGGGCAGGGCTACTTCCGGCGCGGCAAAAACACTGCTGGCCAACGCCTATATCCAGCAGAAAAAATGGGCGTTGGCTGAACCGTTATTAAAGGATGTGATTAATAATGATGGATATTCTTTAATGGTAGATTATGCCAACGCGTTTTCAAATACTTCCGATAACAAGAATAACCAGGAATCAGTTTTTGAAGTTCAGTTCCTGGAAGGTTCCGCAGGGTATAATGGCACCATCATTTACAATTTTTTACCCCGGCCCATAACTGCAGATGAATTGCAACCGATAACCGGCGTATCTAATCCTCAGTCACTTTCAGGAGAAGGCAATAATGCGCCCACTCCGGATCTCATAGCCGCTTATGAAGCGGGTGACAAAAGAAAAGACGCCTCCATTGCATACGTTACATTGAGCGGAAGTTTACGGGATAATAAAGTATACCCATATATTAAGAAATTTGCGAAACCACATTCACAGTTTAACAATACGGGTAACAACTGGCCCATATACCGGTATGCAGAAGTATTATTGTTGCTGGCTGAGTCCCTCAACGAGCAGGGCAAGTCCGCCGAAGCCGCCACTTACCTGAACCGGGTTCGGCTGCGTGCCGGCTTACCAGCATCTACGGCTAGCGATATGCGTGATGCCATTTTAAGAGAGCGAAGGGTAGAGTTAGCCTTTGAAAACAAGCGCTGGTTCGATTTGGTAAGATCGGGCACTGCGGTTGCAGTAATAACCGCTTATGGAAACAGGGTAAAAGCGAATCCTTTAAACTACTATTTCCCAAATGGCGCCGTTCCGCCGAATAATGCCTTTACAAATATTAAATTGGTATACGAGATGCCTGCTGACGAGGCTGCCTTGAGCCCATATTTCTAATGAGCTATCAGCCTTCGGCTATCAGCTTTCAGCAGATCTGAAATTAACTTTTCTTGCTGAGGCTGATAGCTGACTACCGATGGCTTAAATTATTACCGGATTTTGGTTTCTAAAATTTTATCTTGCACACCATTCATTGTTTGAAACCAATAACAACTTACCTTAAAAGCATATGAAAATTTTACAAGAATTGATCCTGAGGAAAAAACTACAAGTGTTCCTGGTAGTTATAAGTTTAGTAATAATATCATTCAGTTTTAACAGTGTAAAGCAGCGCGGCTTTGGTATAACCGGCAAGACCGGTTCAAAGGTTGAAAAGCTGAAGCTAATGCCCGATTTCCATGCAGATCATTTATACAGTCCCGGCGAAAATAACCAGGGCTCCTGGGTTGCCATGGCTTTTGATGATAAGGGAAGAATGATTACCTGTGACCAGTACGGTTATCTCTACCGGCTAACAATTCCACCAGTGGGTTACGATACCAATACAACAAAGGTAAAGGTGGAAAAGCTGGATATTCAAATTGAGGGTGATACGTCTTCATTGAAGCTAGGATATGCCCACGGCTTGTTATATGCATTCCATAGCCTGTATGTAATGGTTAACGACGAAGGCGACAGGAACCTCAAAAGAAAAAGCGGGCTTTATCGCCTCGAGGATAGCAACAATGATGACCAGTACGATAAGATCACGCTGCTTAAGTCGCTGCAGGGACAGGGAGAGCACGGCCCCCATACAGCGGTACTGTCCCCCGACGGCAAATCAATTTATGTAATAGCAGGGAACTTCACCAGGATTCCTGAAATGGATAGTTACAGGAGGGGCAGTGATACAGCCCGCTTAGACAATCTGTTGCCCTTGATTAAGGACCCAGGGGGGCATGACAATGTTGTGAATACACACGGGGGATGGATAGCTCATACAGATTCCATCGGAAGCAAGTGGGAATTGATAGCATCAGGATTCCGCAATCCCTTTGACATGGCATTTAATGAAGACGGGGAAATTTTCACCTACGATTCGGACATGGAGTGGGATTTTGGCTTGCCGTGGTACCGGCCAACACGCATATGCCATGTAACCAGCGGCAGTGAATTCGGATGGCGCCAGGGCACTGAAAAATGGTCACCGAGTTACCCCGACAATTCACCACCCATATTGAATATCGGGCAGGGATCTCCCACCAGTGTTTTTAGTGGGCAGAATGCCCGGTTCCCGGAAAAATATCGCAAGTCTATATATGCATTCGACTGGAGTTTTGGTATTGTCTATGCCATCCAGGTACAGCCCCAGGGGGCTTCTTATTCAGCTAAAGCCGAAGAATTTATTTCCGGCGCACCCTTGCCTTTAACGGATGGAATAATCGGGCCGGATGGAGCCTTATATTTCCTTACCGGAGGCCGAAGGCTTGAATCAGACTTATACCGGGTATATTATAAAGACAATAAAGAGTCGAACGCAGCATTGCCCGCTACAGCCTCCAATGATGGCAGCCGTGCGCGCGATTTGAGACATCAGTTGGAGCAATACCATGGCAAAACAGATCCAAAGGCTGTTGATTTCGCCTGGCCCTATTTGAAACACAACGATCGGTTTATTCGTTTTGCAGCACGCGTTGCAATACAAAACCAGCCAGTGAGTCAATGGCAGGATAAGGCCCTTGCTGAAAAAGATCCGCAAACATTGACACAGGCCACCATCGCCCTGGCACGGTACGGCGATCCCGCCCTTAAAAAAAGGATATTTAGTGCTTTAATGACAGTTAATTTCAAACAACTAACAGAAACACAAAAGATTGATTTCTTAAGAGCTGTTGAATTAACACTTATAAGAATGCAACTCCCGGATGATGCCCAAAAAACGCAATTGGTTGCTTACCTGGGTCCTAACTATCCTGCTTCCAGCAATGAGTTGAACAGGCTGTTCAGCAAAATACTGGTTTATATCGGGGATCCAAAGGTGGTAGCAAAAACCCTTGCCATATTAGACAAGGCGAAAGACAATGATTCGCTCCAAAAAACTTTTTCAAATTCTTCAGACCTGATCCTGCGGAACCCGCAATACGGAATGGATATCGCGGGCATGTTGGCAAAGACGCCCCCTGCTCAGCAAATTCATTATGTAACCGCCTTGAGTGAAGCCAAAAACGGCTGGACAAAGGAAAGCCGTGACAAGTATTTCAAATGGTTCGTTACCGCCTTTGGTTTTAAAGGTGGCAACAGTTACATAGGATTTATTGACAGGGCCAGGAAAATGGCTTTAAAAAATGTTCCTGCAGATCAAGTTGCTTATTATGATAAGATATCAGGAAGCTCGTTGCTTGATGCGAGTAATCAAAACAGGCTGGCCACTAATGTAGTTCGTCCCAAGGGACCCGGCCGCAACTGGAGCGTAGATTCTGCACTTGCGGTGATTCAAAGCGATCCAGGCCCCAGGAACTTCGAGCAGGGAAAAGCCATGTTTGCTTCCACGCTCTGCAGTACCTGCCATCGTTTAGGTGGCGAGGGTGGCGAAATTGGCCCGGACCTGTCGCAGTTAGGTACTCGTTTTTCAGCTAGAGATATCCTTGAATCGATTATCAATCCAAACAAGACGATCTCTGATCAGTTTGCAGCTACTTATTTTTATATGAAGGATGGTAGCTCAGTTGTTGGCAGGGTGAAAAACCAGGATAATAATAAATACTATGTTAGCCAGAACCCATTTGCACCTGAGCAGGTGAAGGAAATTCTCAAGAAGGATGTTTCCAGGGCAAGCATTTCAGATGCGCCTTCTATTATGTTTCCAAGGTTGATTAATGGCTTAAATGCCGAAGAACTAAAAGACCTGATGGCTTATCTTATTTCGGGAGGAAATCAGAACAACCCTGTATTCAAATCAAAGAGTATGAGCTCTAAATAAGGCATCTGGCAGGCATCTGAATGATAGGCATGCCACGGTTTTTGAACCGTGGCATGCCTAAGCAGGGAGCAAAATTACGTAGAGCGGCGCCGGAATGCTTTGGCTA
>JGI24806J26614_1000532_pt1 | contig 12013 bp, 12 predicted proteins | sample Kansoi200umMDA_FD_26614 | JGI IMG/M metagenome (IMG submission 26614)
TGCCGGCAACATCTAATATCCCATAAATCTTATAATCCTATAAACCTGCCTGCCGGCAGACAGGTCGTGGTTCAGACTTTCACCCGTAAAAAATATACAATAATTAACAAAAACAACGTACATATTGCCATCAGCCTGGCGGGCGCGACTTGTTTTGGCCGATGACGCCTGTAATAGTTGGCTTTTCTTAAGTAGACGATGACAGCCCAAACAGTTGTGATCCCGCCAAATAGACCAGCCAGGGGGTTGATGAATTTTCCATAGGTTCTTGATGAAAGCCCCTGCTGGTCCTGGATGAAATGAAACCAGATCAACGCAGCGAGGTAAATAATACTATAACCTGTTGTGATATACAACAACCACTTTCTTTCGCGTTCAAACGTTTTTTCAGGGAACAGGTAAGCAACCTGTATATAAGATACTGCTGTCATGGCATAACCCACATTAAAAAGCGTGTTGGTGTAACGATAGGTGTGTTCACGAATATCCGAATGAAGGCCCCCGCTCAAAAATCCCATGCTATGTTCAAGAAGAAGTCCTACAAAATAAAACAGCAACCAACTTTTATAGTCAGCATTTTCCGTGGATTTTTTGATGCTTATGGCAAATAAAGCGCCTGTCAGCATAATGATTAATGCCATGAGCGAAAACGAACTCAACAGGAAATCACCCATAGGAATGTTCTTGGATCAAGCCTTAACAAATAATTTAAGGTGCAACAGCGTCAGCTGTTTGCCTGGGCGCAGCCACTTTATTAACGGGAGTATTAGCTGGTGGTGCATTTACACCTGTACTGTTTGGCGAACTGGTATTTGGCAACTGGAAGTTTCCGGTATTTGCAGGAATTGTTGAAGTATCCAGGTATATTTCTTTACCAAGCCACGCGCCATTCAAAAGGGACACATCCACACTTTCAGTGAAATCAGCCGGTACGTAACTATTGTCCGGATGTTGCTGCGTTAACAGGCCCAGCGCCATGTACGTATGTGCGAGCAACTGGCTGCAGAAAAAAGTGCCTCCAGGAGACTGCTGATTTTGAAAGCGCCCCATAAGGAAATACGGCAATTCGTTGTACTGGCCGCCTACGACCGGTAAACCGCAGGGATGGGTTTCCTGCATTACCTGGTTCAATGTATCAATCATAGATGGTTGACGGTTGTAAAACAATTTGCGCGCACAAAAAGCACCATCATAATTCACCCAGTAGTTGTGAACGATGCGGTCCTGTAAATACACTAATTGCGGACCTTCTTTTAATGTATTGGAAATTAGGTCAACAGCGGTATCGGCAGTATTGGCTTCCCAATAGAGTCTTGCATTGGGGTCAATGCCTGGTAAATTCAGATCACCGGCTACGACTACCATTCCGGAATGTGCCCAAATTGAGTTGGTTAATGATTGAGCTTCCTTGCTTGTAACCAAAAGTCCCTTCATCAATACAATGTCAAAACTCTGGAGGTTCATCAGGAAGTCGTTTAGTGGGAGTTGCTGGCGGGATAACATAAAATGTGTTTTTAATTGTGAAAGAGCGGTCTAAATAAAGTTAGCACATTTATGTGGTTAACTTCATTTTGCATAATGGAAGGCAACATTCCCTGGCAGGCCGGTTGCAACCTTATCAAAGCACAGGAGACTATTTATGTTGCCTGAACAACCATTCCATCATCAACGGATCGCTGTAGGCATGCAGCCATGAAAAATGCCCGACCTCGGGATATTGCGTAAAACCAACGTGCGCGCCGGCTTTTTGCAGCGCCTGGAACATTTCCAAAGAATATTTCGGATCAACTGCCGGATCTTCCGCACCATGAAAAATCCAAATAGGTAAATTCACTATCGACGATGCTTTTGATGCATCACCGGCTCCGCACACGGGAACTGCTGCTGCAAATAAATTTGGATAGCGCAGAATAGCATCATACGTTCCATACCCGCCCATTGACAATCCGGTAATGTAAATGCGGTTGCTGTCTATCCGTTGTGTCTTTATCACCTGGCGGATCAATCCAATCAATAATTCCATAGGCTTGCTGGGTGTAGGTTGCAGCTTCATATCCGGCCTTGAAAAATTAGACCAGCCTGTTTTTTCGGGACATTGCGGCGCAATGACAAATGCCGGGTGCAATGTCATGTTCTGATCGCTGGCGAAATTCGCTACACCCCATTTCAATTGAGCTTCGTTATCATTTCCACGTTCACCAGATCCATGAAGGAAGATCACCAGCGGGTATCGGCGAAATGTATCCGAATCTGGAAAGAGTTGGCGGTATAATAATGTATCACCTTTATCATTGCCATACTTATTATAGCTGAACCGGGAAGCCGATTGTGATAACGCGGTTTGCGTGATTGCAAAAAAGAGCAAGGATAGAAAGTAAGTAAGATGATTTTTGCTATTCATTGTATATTTTTTACGGGTGAAAGTCTGAACCACGACCTGTCTGCCGGCAGGCAGGTTTATAGGATTATAAGATTTATGGGATATTAGATGTTGCCGGCAATTGAATAACAAATTCACTCCCCTCAGGTTCTTTCGTCTCCACTTTTAATTCGCCGCCGTGAGCTTTTACAATGTCATACGCTAAGCTCAACCCCAACCCTGTTCCCTGCCCCGTTGGTTTAGTGGTAAAGAATGGCTGAAAGATTTTGTCAATGATATTTTGCGGAATGCCATTGCCATTGTCTCCTACTTTAATTTCGATCTTGCCACCTGATTTTTTAGTCGTGACGACTACTCGTGGCTCGTATCCGCCAGCGGTGGATCGCAGCTTTGCCTTTTCATTTACAAAATAAAAGGCGTTGTTGATTAAATTTAAAAGTGCTCTGCCAATATCCTGTGGTATGATATCTATCTTACCACAGGATGGATCGAAATCGGTCTCAAGTTTGGCGTTGAAAAATTTATCCTTTGCCCTCAGGCCATGATAAGATAATCGTAATATCTCGCCTGCTAAAGCATTAATATCTGTTAGTTCCTTTTGTCCGCTACCGGCCATAGAATGCTGCAACATTCCTTTGACAATGGCATCGGCTCTTTTGCCATGGTGATTTATTTTTTCCAGGTTTTGTTTTACATTTCCAGCAAGTCCTATTGCCTGTTGCATATTGCCGATTGCCAATTGCTCTGTCATTTCATCAATCAACTCATTACTCACTTCACTGAAATTGTTAACAAAATTCAGAGGATTTTGAATTTCATGGGCGATGCCGGCAGTCAATTCACCCAATGAAGCCATCTTTTCTGATTGGATCAGTTGGGCCTGCGTGGATCGCAAATTTGTAAAGGCAGTTTGTAATTCTTCCTTTTGCTTTTTGCTTTCTTCATAAAGGCTGACCAGCTCTACGTTGCGCAGGCGGTATATTTCCGCCTCCTTTTTTGATTGCTCGGCCTCATGAGTGATTTCCAGGTTTAAAATTTTATTATTATAGGCTTTCGAATGAATTTCCTTTTCAAGCCTGTTAGATTTCTCCAAATGAACCAACGCATTCTCAAATTCTCTTTCCTGTTTAAATAATCTATAAAAACCCAGGTGTGCGTTTAATAAATTATCCTGTGCCCCCGTTTCCTTAGCCAATGCAAGTGCCCGGTCTAAAAATTTCAATCGTTGCTCCGTCTGTTCCTTTTCCGATTCCGCGAATTTCCAGTCTGCCATGCATAAATAAATTTCAGCCTGGCCCTTTTTATCGCCTATTTCCTCACGGATGCTTAAGATTCGTTTTGCCGCGTCAACCGCAGCTGCATAATTATTTTGGGCATACCCGATGACCGCTAAATGAAAAAGTGAATTAGCTTCTCCTTTTTTGTCTCCGGAATCGCGAGCAATTGCCAGGCTTTGCCCGCAAAACTCTGTCGCACGCTGATGATCGCCTTTTTTCAAATAAACATTTCCGATATTATCAAGGCTGCCTGCTTCGCCCCACTTGTCTCCGATTTCTTTACGAATGGCCAAACCCCGGTCATAGTAGGTCAGTGCATGCGGGAAGTCGCCTAATTCGTCATAAAGAGTGCCCAGCGTGTTGAGCGTATAGGCTTCCACTATCCCCATCAGCCTATTGGCTTTTTCACTTGCGGCTAAAGATTTTAAGGTGTACTCTAAAGCTTGTTCCAAATTGCCGATATATTTATAGGTGATGCCCAGGTGATAATAAACCAGCGGCTCAACTTCAGCATATTTTGTTTCTTGAATTAATTCCAGGGATTTGAAAAATAATTGCAGAGCTGATTTGTAATTTCCCAGGTTTCGCTGTACGATACCGAAACCGGTGTATACATATCCCTTGCCGCCAGTGTCGTTCAATGCATCAAATAATTCAAATGCCTGTTCGAAGCATGCCTGGCTTTCATGATTTTGCGAAAGCCGGACATGACAAAGACCGAGTGTGCGAAGCGCTTCCGCCTTGCCTTTAATGTATATTATGTTTTCTGAAAGCGATAGTGCTTTTTTACCTAAGGCAAACGCCTTATTGGAATCGCTAACGCGTAGGTCCCAGGCTTGCTGATTAATTTGGTCAATTTCTAAACGTGCGCCACCATCGGTTTCAATAAGCATATCAGTCTTTTTTTGCAACAAGTTGAAGCTTTCAAAGATTATTGATCAAGTTCTGTCAGCGCCCATGCGTCAGCCGTCGCTAAATTTAGGTTACCGCTTAGTTTTATTAGGTTGAAAAGTTGGAGCTTATATGCCGATATCCATTTGATACTGGTGTCAATTATTGCTTCACCCAGCGGTACCGAACCTGCCCATGGATATTTAACTTCCTTTTGATATAAGTCTTCCTCATGTATTTGATCAAAGAGTTGGTGAATTCTTTTGATCTGCTCGTCCATTGCACTTAAGAAATTTTCGGGTTGTAATTTTTTTGATACTGAAACTTTAGGTGCGAAAAAACTTTCAAAATCGGCGTCTTTATTTTGTAGCCAATAGGCAGGCATCAATTCGCCGATGATGGTGAGATATTGTAAAAGCTCCAGGATGCTCCTGACCCCGTTCATAGGTCGAAAGTGCATTTGGTTTGGCGGGATTTTGGTGGATAACCGTCGGCAGATTTTTATTTCTTTTTCAATGTTGTTCAAAAGATGTTGTTTATACATAAGAATTGAATTAAAATTTACGACAAAATGTGCTTTACTATTAAATATAAGAGGCAAACGTATTGTCGGTTTATTGGTGGACACTGAATTAAAAACTCACTCCCGTCGATGGTTTCCGGCCCCCCTGCTATTTACAGAGGTAAGGTAATTCTAAATTCTGTTCCTTTCCCTTCCATAGTATTCACGTTGATCATTCCACCGTGTGCTTTGATAATATCATAAGCCAATGATAGCCCCAAACCTGTTCCCATCCCTGTCGGCTTAGTGGTGAAGAAAGGCTGAAATATTTTGTCGATGATATTTTGAGGAATACCATTGCCATTGTCTCCTACTATAATTTCGATTTTGCCACCTGATTTTTTAGTCGTGACATCTACCTGTGGCTCGTATCCGCCCGCAGCGGACCACAGCTTTGCTTTTTCATTTACAGCAAAGAAAGCATTATTGATCAGGTTGAATATAACGCGGCCTATATCCTGGGGAACAATATTTATTTTACCAATGCCTGCCTCGTCGGCAGACAGGCTGTTATCAAAATCCGTTTTTATCGTTGTATTAAAAGATTTGTCTTTTGCGCGAAGACCGTGATAAGCCAACCTTATGTATTCATCGCATAGGGCATTAATATCTGTCGGTTCTTTTTGCCCGGTGGTTGTTCTCGAATGTTGCAGCATTCCTTTAACTATGGCGTCGGCTCTTTTTCCGTGTTGACTTATTTTTCCTTCATTATTTATTATATCGTTAGCAATTGCTCTGGCATCTTCGAAATTTCCCCTATCCATTTCATCCTTCATTTCTGAAAGTAATTCTTTATTTACGTCGGAGAAATTATTGACGAAATTCAACGGGTTTTGGATTTCATGGGCAATGCCCGCGGTAAGCTCTCCCAGTGAGGCCATTTTTTCCGATTGTACCAGGTGTTTTTGAGCAGTTTTCAGCGTTTGCAGTGCTGATTCCAGTTCTTTTTTTTGGGCTGACAGCTGAATATTTGCAAGCTTTCTTTGCCGGCTGCTTCTCCACAAAATAAAAGCAATAAATAAAAAGATGGCAAGCCCGCACACCAAGGCATACATCCCAACCTTCCGGCGGTAGACTGTTTTGGCCTCTTCGATCTGCGACAGTCGTTGTCGTTCGTCAAAATCTATGTTTTGAAATTCCTGTACTCGCCTGGAGTTAAAAAGGCTGTCGTTTATTCTGATGATCAGCGACTGGTACTTTACAGCACTGTCATTATTCCCGGATGATTTGAAATAATCGGCCAGGGCCGAATAGGATCGCAAATATAAAGCCGGTGCATTTAAGTCATGGGCAGCCCGCAATGCATTTCGCAGGAAAAAAAGAACGGAGTCGGGCCTGCCCATTTGTTTTTGCAAATCGGCCAGTAACAGGTTGCTTGCAGCGATTCCCCTAACGTAATAAGTTTCTCTGCTTGTCTCCAATGCTCGCCGGTAAAAATGCACAGCTGAATCTTTCTTACCCATTACCTCATAAATCCGTCCCATATTCAGGAGTACAGTTCCGAGGTATTTTTTATATCCTTTCAGCATCATCAGGTCGTAAGCATTTTGTTCGCTGATCAAGGCAGAGTCTGTTTTTTTTAAGCTCAAATACACTCTCCCCATTGTCGAATTGACTACTCCTTGCTGGAGAATATTATCGGATTGCTCTGCGTATTGCTTTGCGGCCAGGTGATGGCCCAATGCTTTCTCATAATCATTGGAACTTGCATACAAAAACGCGAGAACCTGGTGAGCGTAGGCCATTTCATTAAGTCGCTGTTTGTGGGGATCAGCAATGTGCTGCGCCAGCTCATCATCACCTGGAAATTTTCCAACTAAGACTTTTTTTTCGCTTTCGGGGTTTTCCAGGATTGCCAATGAAGCTAATACCGTCTGCAGCGATCCTGGATAATTGCCTTTGTTAAGCAGCGCATACGCCATTTCCCGCATGGCGCTTCCTTCATCCACTTTAAAATGGAGCCGGCGGGCAAGCTGCAGAGCTACTTCTGCGTAATGATAAGCGCTGTCTGCATCACTCTCCGAGTATAAACCTGCAAGGTTTCTGAACAGGACCATCCGGGTGGTATCATTTTGCGAAAGATGTGCCGTCTGCCTGATGCTGTCAATGTAAGATTGCTGCGCCCCAGGACTTGTAGCGATGCAAAGGCAGGCAAAGGTATATAGCAGGCGGTTCATCAATTGGTTTGGCTGTGGACTAGTGAATTAATAATAAAATTACTGTTACTGATTGGTAATATTTGTACTTGTCCAGCCCAGCACCCGTTATTTATCGCGCCGGGCACCGCCGGGACTACGAAGGCAATTCGATGATAAATTCGGTGCCTTCATTTTCTTTAGTATTCACTTTTATTTCACCACTGTGTGCCTTCACAATATCATAGGCTAAACTTAATCCTAATCCCGTCCCTTGTCCCGTTGGCTTAGTAGTAAAAAAAGGATGAAATATTTTATCTAATATGTTTTGAGGAACTCCATTGCCATTATCACTCACCCTGATCTCGATCTTGTCATTTAATCGTCTTGTACTTAGAGTAACGATGGGTTCATAAGCGGCAACGTTTTGCTTTTGTTTCTCATTTACTGCATAAAAGGCATTATTGATCAGGTTGAGTATAACACGTCCGATATCCTGGGGAATAATATTTACTTTACCAATACCTGCCTTGTGGGCAGACAGGCTGTTGTCAAAATCCGTTTTTATCGTTGCATTAAATGATTTGTCTTTTGCGCGAAGACCGTGATAAGCCAACCTTATGTATTCATCGCATAGGGCATTAATATCTGTCGGTTCTCTTTGCCCGCTGCTCGTTCTTGAATGCTGCAGCATTCCTTTAACAATGGAGTCTGCTCTCTTTCCATGATGATTGATTTTTTCCGAGTTCGATACCAGGACATTTGCAATTGCTTTTACTTCTTCTAAATTCCCTTTCTCGGCTTCGGTTTTCAATTCTCTCAGGAGTTCTTCATTTACTTCCGAAAAATTGTTGACAAAATTCAAAGGGTTCTGGATTTCATGGGCTACACCTGCTGTAAGCTCTCCCAGTGACGCCATCTTTTCGGAATGGATGAGTTGGGTTTGTGTCGTTTTTAAATCTGCATATGCTTTTTCAATCTTTATTTTCGCTCTTTGTTTGAGACGGTTGCTTCTTAGTAAAATGACGGCGCTGACGAGAATAAAAAAAAGAACAATGAAAACAGCAACCAGTAAATTTTGCTGAGCTTTTTTTTGCTCGTTCAGTAGGCTTATTTGTCCTTCTTTTTTTTCTATCTGGTAATTATTTTCCAATACCGCCGTTTTATTTCTTATTTCATTATTGAGTATACTGTCCCGGTACCGAATATAAACGTTGTGATAATTGTAAGCGTTCTTAAAGTCGCCGTTATAGGCATATGCATCTGCTAAAGCCAACGTATTGTCGCGCATAAATTCTACGGCACTGATCTTCTTTGAAACGTTCAGTCCCGCAGTCGCAAAATAATGCGCACTGTCCGGCATCCCCTTTTTGAGATAAGCACGGGATAAAATACCGTCAACCCATGCTTCAATATAAGTATCTTGAAGTTCCCTGGCAGCAGCAAGGGCACTAAAGGCATATTCAAAAGCAAGCTCAAGACTGTCTGTCCGTACGTATACGTCAGCCATGTTGCTTTCGCATGCTTCCTTAAAAAAAAGGCTTGAATTCTGAGTGAGTGCCTGCTTATAGTGTTGCAGGGCTTCCTTGTATTTTCCCATTAGCCGGTAATTCTCGCCAATGTTATTTAGTATTTCTGAGTTGTTTGCCTCGTTAAAACCGAGTTGTCTGCACGCTTCGTAAAGTTTGTTGAAATACTCATTGGATTTGCCATAATCTCCTATTGATGTGTACGTAGTTGCTATGCGTGACCAGGCTATGGCCTGGCAGTCAAGACAATTGCATGCTTCTGCCACATTCAGTGATTTCATTGCGTATTCCATCCCTTTGGCGTAATCACTCAGGCCATTATAGCCGGCGCTAACCAATTGCTGACTTTGCGAAAGCAAGGGCTTATTGCCGATCTTTTGTGCGAATTGTTCCGCTTTTAAGGCATAGCTAAGACTACGCCGGTAATCGTAATCCAGGTAGCAACCCGAAAGTCTTATTAAGACCCATAATTGTAGGACAGGATCACCGGTTTTCTTTGCAATACTATCGGCTTGCTGAAGTATAAGTGCTCCTTGTTCTTTGTTTCCGGGAAGATACGCTGCTCTTGCCTTGCCTATCAGGGCATACGCTTCGCCCGTTGAGTATCTTAGCTTGCGGGAAATCAGCAAAGCTTCATCAGCAAATTTTTCTATTTCCCCGGGTAAAAGGTTGGGAAAGGTGTTGCATATCTGGTTTAGCCGGTTTACCCTTAACGTATCCTGCTGTGGGTGCTCACTGATTTGTTTTCGCAATCTCTCAATTTCATATGACTGTGCCAGGCTGGAAAATGACGCCAAAATGAAAAGGGGCAAAACAAGAATTATTTTCATAACAAAGTACTTTGTCCGTTTCAAACTGAAAATTATCTTAAACGGTTGGTACTTGAATAACAAATATTGAACCCTGACGTTCGTTTGATTCAATATTTATTCCCCCGTTGTGTGCTTTTATGATATCATAAGCCAAAGAAAGACCCAGGCCTGTTCCCTGGCCGGCCGGCTTGGTAGTAAAAAATGGCTGAAAAATCTTATGCATGTTTTTTTGCGGAATGCCATTACCATTGTCGGCTACGCTGATTTGAATGGTGCCATTTAGTTTTTGGGTAAAAATCGTAACCGTTGGTTCATACCCGGGAATGTTTTGTTTGCTTTTTTCATTCACTGCGTAAAAGGCATTGTTGATCAAATTAAGAATAACCTTTTTCTATATCCTGCCGCATAACGTTTATTTTCCTAATGTTATCATCAAATTCTGTTTTGATAATTACGTTGAAAGATTTATCCTTTGCCCTTAATCCATGAAAAGCCAGTCGAAGAAACTCATGCGCCAGAGCATTGAGATCTGTTGGTTCTTTCTGACTGTTGCTGACCCGGCTGTGCTGCAGCATTCCTTTCACAATAGCATCAGCCCGTTTTCCGTGATGACTTATTTGTCAAGGTTCTGCTTTATATCATTGGCAATACCCATGGCCTGTTGCCCATTGCCCATTGCTCCCTCATCTCATCAATCAACTCATTACTCACTTCACTGAAATTGTTGACAAAGTTTAACGGATTCTGTATTTCATGAGCAATGCCGGCAGTTAGCTCTCCCAACGAAGCCATCTTTTCGGAGTGGATCAGTTGAGCTTGTGTGGACCTGAGATCGGTAAGGGATTGTTTTAATTTATGCCGTTCATCAACCAATTCTCTCCGTTGCTTTTCAATTACTTTGTTCTTGACAAATATTTTCCGGTTTGTTCGTTCAAAAAAATATCCCGCTATCGTTGCTATAAAAAACCCAAGCCATATTCCGGATGAAGCAACATATACCTGATCATTAGCGAAGTTGTGCAAGCTATAACACAATACTGTGCGATCAACCCATAGCTCGCAGTTACAAAAAGCGATACGATATATCGGATGCGCAGGATAAAGTAGCAGAAGAAATTGATGCAGACGACGCCGGAGCAAAGGAGCGTAATGTCCTTGCTCAGGTAAACCGCCACGTAAATGCAGACGCAGGCTGCAGCAAAATTGCACCAGGCAGTTATGTAGTGGTTGAGCGTACTATATTTCTTAAAAAGCTGAGCGTAACAACGATGATGAAGGGGATGAGCAATACCGCAATTAAAATGATCAATGCCCTTTTAAAAACGCCATGATGCGAAAAGTATATTCCAGAGCACCAAATGAACCAGGCAAAGCAGGAGAGACAGATGCCAATCCCGAAGAATATGCGGTTCTCTGTGTCATATTCTTTTACAAATTCGCGCTCCATGGCTTTATCGGCGAAATGGAGGTACAACTGGTTTATTGCTTTGCTCATATTGCTATGAGATTTTTTCAGAACTCTTTTCTTGTGAGGACAAACCGGCCAGCACAAAGAGTATCCCGCTAAAACTGAAGGATTCAAATACACCCATCCATTCTGTAAAATCCTGCGGTGTATGTACCGTTCTCGGTATATGCAATAGTATAAACCATAGGAGGATCATCAACCCGGAGAGCGCCGCAGCCAATTTTCTTGTTGGGAAAAAAATGAGACCGACGGCACCTGCCATCAAGGCGATACCACAGAAGTATGTCCAGAAAGTGCGGAGTGGCATATAGGCCGGAATAAAATTTATTACAAAGTCATCAAACTTGAAGTGAGCGATACCCGCCCAAAAAAAGAATAAGGAAATAAAAAGACAGCCCGTTAATACGAGATTATTATATGATAATGATTTACCGGAACCAGGTTTCTCGTTATCGAACGATGAAGCTGCGATGATAAATGCACCGCCTCCCAAAGCAAGGGATTTATAACCGTTGCCCGTGTCAGACATCGCCGTCAAATGGCGAATCAAAAAAGAGTATGCCATAAATAAGACACCGATAAAAATTGCGGCCAATCTTGCTTGCCTGTTAAGGATAATAGCAAGCCCTGCAATTATTACAAGCGAACCGGAAAGATAAGCCCATGCAAGTTTTCCTGGCATCGCGGCTGCCCATGCGGGCCAGGTAAGTGCCGGGGGACGGCCGAGAACATAATCACGGGCAAAAAATTGAAGAACGCCAAGGGAGATAATACCAAGCGCAAAAATAATGCGGCCTGGTTGAATAAGTTTGAGCACAAGTTTTGGTTTCACTAAAGTTAATGGTCATTTGCCAATATACAGGCAGGCGGNCCATAAATCGTCTGAACCATGACCTGCCTGCCGGCAGGCAGGTTTTTAGGATTGTTGGGATTTATGAGATATTGGATGTAATAGGTAA
>JGI24806J26614_1000533_pt1 | contig 12009 bp, 8 predicted proteins | sample Kansoi200umMDA_FD_26614 | JGI IMG/M metagenome (IMG submission 26614)
TTTGAAATATCGGAATGAGAAAAGCGCGAATTTTTTTGTCAGGGATGAATTCTACAAAGACAAGGATCTTTTCTATAATGACGCAAGAGTCAAACACATGCAGGTCGATTTTCCTGTTCAGGGCTATACTTATAATTACGAAATGGAGAAGAAGTATGAAGATGTGAAATACTTCACCGGCTTTTACTTCAACGATGAATTTCCAATCATTAAGAAAACTATTATCATTACCATTCCCGACTGGCTTACGGCCGAGCTGAAGGAATTCAATTTTGCGGGAAACAACATCAAAAAATCTACGTCGAAGGATGTGAAGAACGGAATGACGGTCTATACATACACAATGGAAAACGTTCCGGCTTATTTTAAAGAAGACAATGCGCCAGGGCGAAGCTATATGTATCCTCACATTCTGCTTATCGCAAAATCTTTTAAGTACAAGGGGAAAGAAGTCACGTTATTTAACTCAGCTGCCGATCTCTACAAATGGTATAAATCGCTTGTCGACATGATGCATGATGACACCAATGTATTTAAGGCTAAAGTCGACGAGCTGACCGCAAATGCAAAGAGCGACGAGGAAAAGATCAAGAACATTTACTACTGGGTTCAGGACAATATCCGATACATCGCATTTGAAGATGGAATTGCAGGATTCAAACCTGATGAAGCCAATCATGTTTTCGAAAAGCGCTATGGCGATTGTAAAGGCATGGCAAACCTCACGCGACAGATGTTGAAGGTTGCCGGATTTGATGCGCGACTGACATGGATTGGAACAAAACACATTTCATACGATTATACGACTCCTTCACTCGCAGTGGACAATCACATGATTTGTACGCTTTTCCATAAAGGCAAAAAATACTTCCTTGACGGGACCGAGAAATACAATTCGTTTGGCGAATATGCCGAAAGGATCCAGAACAAAGAGGTCATGATCGAAGATGGTGATAAATTCATTATTGAGAAGATTCCGTTAATGACAGCCGAAAAGAACAAGGAAATTTATACAGCGAATCTTTCGATAGAAAACGAAAAGCTTAAGGGAAATTGCTTCAAAAGCTGCATCGGTGAAAGCCGTTCCCAATTTTTGTACATCTACAATAATTTCCAGAGTGACAAAAAAGCCGAAGCACTTGAAAAATACTTGTCGAAATATGACAAGAACATACAGGTTTCTTCAATCAAGACATCTGATCTGAAAAACCGTGACCAGAAGCTTACCGTAGAATATGACATTGCAATAGCGAATAAAGTTTCCGGATTTGACAATGATATGTATATCGACCTGGAATACATGAACGAATTTAAGAATTGGGAAATGAAAGACCGCAAAACGGACTATGAGTTCGATTATAAAAATAATTACGAATCAAATATCACGCTTGCAATCCCACCCGGATATAAAGTCAGGAAACTGCCTGAAAACCTTACCGTAAAAGAAACCAATTACGATATCGCGATCACATATCAGCAGACCGACAAAGAAATCATCTACAAGAAATCGTTTGTCTTCAAGAATGGCGTAATCAAGGCCAATGAAATGAGCAAGTGGAACGCGTTTAACCAAAGCCTTACCAATTTATATAACCAGCAAATCGTACTTACTAAACAATAAACCATAATGAGAAAACTACTTCTATGCCTTTTCATAGCGCTTAACTATGCTTCATATTCACAGGATAAAGCTGAAATCAGGGAATTCTTCTGGGGTAAAGGTGACAATTTCAAAAAGGCAACTACAGTTCCTGAAAAATGGAAAAATGAATCAGCCGTCATCATTTTCAAGAATGATTATTACAATTTTCACAAGTTTGGTAAAAGCGTTACCTACACTTCGGCAGTTCGAAAGAGGATCAAATTGATGGACGAAGCCGCAGTCAAAGAATTTTCAGAATTTTCATTCGCTGAAAGATTCTATACAAACAAAGGATTTTCTTTTAGAAGAGGAACGACTACGCTCGGAATTAAAATCGTAAAGCCAAGCGGAAAAGAGATCGAAATCGACGTGGAAAAAGAATCAAAAACGGTCGATCAGGAAAAAAAGATCGCGATAGCCAATCTCGAACCCGGTGACATCATCGATTTTTACTATTACACTGTTGAACCTTTCAAATCATTTTTCGAAGTCGGATTTGAACCGGTTGAAACTACACTCGGCGACGTTTATCCGACTATGGAAATGAAGCTGCAGTTTGAAACGGAGAATGATTTTTTTGTAAATTTCAATACGTACAACGGTGCGCCTGAGCTAAAAGAAACATTCAATAAAGGCGGGGAAAGAAAATACGAATTGGTAGCCAAAGACATTGCGAAGAATGATTTTCCGCGTTGGTTCTATCCATTAGTTGAAATGCCTTGCTACAAATTCCAGGTTTTCTTCGCGCGCTCCTCCAAATTTGAAGAGCAGGCAAAAGCATTCTTATCCGAAAAGGAAGCAATAGTCAAAAAAAATGTTACAAAGGAAGATGTGTTCGAATTCTATAATGGCCGTTTTCATCCCGAGGGCGACCTTGGCGACATCAATGATTTCCTTAAAGGGAAAAAATTTGCAAGTGACGAGGAGAAAGTACGTGAGGTTTATTATTTCACGCGCCATAAATATTTCACCCAATACTTCGAGGCATTTGTAGTAAAAGAAGCCAATATTTTCTACCCGTTTGAATACTATGAAGGCGCTGTTTTCCTCAATAGCGAGCAGCAATTCATCAATCATTTCATGTCGTTCCTTAAGAAGAACAGCATAGATTACGATATTATCATTGGAACAGAAAGGGAAAATGGTTCTATCAACGATCTTCTGATCGAGAAGAATGTTACGCTGCTTCTTCGGGTAAATACTAAAAACCCTGTTTACCTTCAATATTTCACGCCGTTTTCGAGTGCCGATCAATTCAATTATAACCTCGAAAACACCGACGTTTATGCACTCCAAATTTCAAAAGGGAAGAAAGTGGTTGATGCTGAAACAAGCAGGCTTCCGTCAAGCACTTATACAGACAATGTGTCGAAAAGCATAACATCGCTTTCACTAGACAAGGATTTCTCCGGATTCAAGGTAAAAAGGGAATCGTCTTTCCTTGGGCATTTCAAAGAAAGCAAGCAAGGTGAAAAACTGGAATTTTACGACTACGTAAAGGAAGATTACGCGCGCTATGGAACCCAATCACTTCTTGACAGGGTGAAAAATAAAAAGAAGCACGAGCAGTACAGCAAGGAAATGGCGGCGCTTATTAATAAATATAAGGACAAGCAAAAAGAAAGTTTTAAAAAGGCTATTTCTGAAGAATACGAATTCGAGATTGACGATCACAGCCTGACCGTTAAAAATACGGGAAGGTTTGGCAGCAAGATCCCATTGGAATATCAAGAAGATTTTACCATCAAGAATAACCTTATCAAAAAGGCCGGTGACAATTATATAATTGAAATCGGTAAAATGATTACCTCGCAGGTCGAAATCGACAAAAAGGAGAAAGAACGCGTTAATAACGTGTATCTGGCTTTCCCGCGCTCTTTTGAAAATGAAGTCATATTAGAAATACCGGCCGGTTACTCGGTTGCAGGATTGGATAAGTTCAACAAGAATATTGTCAATGAAACAGGTGGATTTACCAGCAGCGCGAAAATGGATGGCAACAAGCTTGTTATTAAAACTTCCAAGTATTACAAGAATTATTTCGAGCCCGGCAAAAATTGGGGTAAAATGATTGAATTTTTGGATGCCGCTTATCAATTCACACAAGAGAGAGTGCTTCTTAAAAAAGCCTAAAACATTAAGTCTACCTGGTTGTCGAGCTTTTCGGCATAATGGTCAATTTTGCGGAATGCCTTATTAAAAAACTGCTGATGATCTCTTATTCCCGAGTGATTCAGCGGTTTTGAATTTTGTATCTGAAGCTGAAAGAAACGGTGAACATTTGTACAGCTTTCCTCATTTGAGGTAATAAAATATCCAAGCAAAGTATAAGGAACAAACATTGTCAATTTTTCCTCTGCTTCAATCAGTAATGTATTATTAAGGAGGATTAGCTCATTGAAATAAATCGCATGGCGTGAATCCTTTGAACTTTTCTTTTCTATGATGCCCATAATCCTTCGCAGATCTGAATAAAGAGACTTCGCAGATTTATGATTTAAAAGTCCTGCTTCATAGAAGTATAATATCTGCTGCAGGCTGCTGTTAATCGTTGTGTCGTTCCAAATTTCATTTACCTGTACTTTTTCATAAACCTTTTTCAGCGATTGCATGTGTTCCAGGAATGATTCGGAAATCACAAACTTTTCGAATGGTATTCTTTGCTCCGGATTCATCAATGTCAGCCATACGTAAGCCTTGAATTTCGATAGAATAGTTCCTTCCATAAAATAGAATAGCGGAATATCTTTAGCCGAATAATATAAAACGGAATCCTTGTGTTTTGTTAGTTGGCTGATCTGCTTGGCCGATGAGCGGAAATACTCCAGCATATCACTCAGATTTTCGATTTCGACTGTTTTCTCAACAATGACTTTGGCATTTCCGACAAATAAAGTATCTAACGAAATGTTATAATGCCGGGAAAGCAAAACCGTTTCTTCAAGTGAGAATTTACTCTTTTGTGAAATCCTTCGATGTGCCGCATCATAACTGATATTAAGCACCGAGGCTATCGAGTCGATCAGCGACATTTTGTTTCCCAGCTGTTTCCGAATTACTTTTAAAAAGACATCCTGATTTTCCATATTTTGTGATAATCACAAATGTAGGATTTTAAATTATTTATTATGGCAAATTTATTCGTGATAAACACAATAGGTTTGTCATGTAATTTAAAATCAATTATCATGAAATCGAAAATCTTATTTGTCATTCTTTTAGTTATTCAGTTGAAAACATTTTCGCAGGAAGTTCCCGTTTCACTAGACAGTATTGAATCTTCTAAAGACACTATTAAATATGTTTCTCCAGATCCGTTTGGCATTCCCGGAAAAAAAGTAGCTGAGATTTTTAAATGGAAATCGGTCAATAACCACCGCAACGACAGCATCAAGATCTTCAGCCTGTCACCAATTTCAAGACGCGTGAAAAGGGTCAATGGTTTTGCACTCGGCGTAGGTCATTACGAAAACCAGAAAATTAAAAGCCAAACGATCAATGGGGTCAACATTGAAGCAAGTCCGATGGGTTTGGCAATGATGTCATTTGCGATCAATGTGCCTTTTGAAGCCATATTTGTGGGAATAAATGACAATACTATAAGCAATGCCGCTTTTACGGAAGATGTTGTTCCGACCTACATAAAAGTCAACGGACTCAATATAAGTTCTGGCGGATTTATGGGCGGCGCACAGATGTCGGGTGTCAATGTTTCAATTTGTTCATCGATGAATAAAATGAACGGGCTCTCTTTTAGCGGAGTTCTTTTGGCTACAAAGCATTTCAACGGAGTAAGCGTGTCGGCTATTGCAAATATGACCGCATATGGTAACGGATTGCAAGTTGGAATTTCAAATGTTTCGCGCAACCACAATGGATTGCAAATAGGGTTATTCAATCATTCAAACAACCTTCGCGGAATTCAATTAGGACTTTGGAATACCAATTCAAAAAAGGAAGCTGCCGTTTATAAATTGGCAGTTCAAAAAAATAGAAATAAAAAACCCCGTCACATTGTAACGGGGTTTTCAAGTATATAAGAATCTTATTCAGATGCTTCGTTGTTTTCCTGTGCCGGCTTTGGAGCTTCGCTTCTGTTTTCACGAGGAGCGTCTCTTCTGTCGTCACGAGGCCTGTCTCTGCGGTCATCACGACGGTCATCCCTTCTTGGACCACGGTCATCACGCCTTTCAGGACGGTTTTCCCTTTGAGGTGCGTTCTCGTCTCTTGGAGGACGTGGTAGCAAAGCTTTTCTTGAAACTTTCTCTTTCCTTGTTTTAGGATCGATTCCAAGATATTTCACTTCGAATACGTCGCCCATGTTCACGACGTCTGAAACATTTTCAGTTCGTTCCCACGCAAGTTCTGAAACGTGAAGAAGTACTTCGGCTCCTGGAGCCTGTGTGTATTCTACGACCGCTCCGAAATCAAGCATTTTGATGACTTTAACTTCGTAAGTTTCGCCAACCTGCGGCTTGAATATGATCGAGTCGATCTTATTCAATACTGCCTGGATTCCGTCCGGATCTGTACCAAGGATTTCAACTTCACCCTGCTCATTGACTTCGTTGATAACGATTGTAGTCTTCGTAGCCTTTTGAAGTTCCTGAATGACTTTTCCTCCGGGTCCAATAAGTGCTCCGATAAATGCACCTGGAATAGTAACCTTGATGATTTTTGGTGCGTATTTTTTAACTTCAGGTTTCGGTGCAGGAAGAACTTCAGTTAGTTTTCCAAGGATGTGAAGACGTCCTTCTCTTGCCTGGTCCAAAGCTTTCTCCATGATGTCATAAGCCAATCCTTCGATCTTGATATCCATCTGGCAAGCCGTGATTCCGTCAGCCGTTCCTGTAACTTTAAAGTCCATGTCACCCAAGTGATCTTCGTCACCCAAGATGTCAGACAATACGGCCCAACGTCCGGTTTTGTCGTCAGAGATCAATCCCATTGCAATTCCCGAAACCGGTTTTTTCATTTGAACGCCTGCATCCATCAATGCCAAAGTTCCCGCGCAAACAGTCGCCATTGAAGACGAACCATTTGATTCAAGTACTTCGGATACGATCCTGATTGTATACGGATTTTCAGCCGGGATCATATTTTTCAATGCGCGTTGTGCAAGGTTTCCGTGTCCAACTTCACGGCGTGAAGTACCTCTTAAAGGTTTAGCTTCTCCGGTTGAGAAAGGAGGGAAGTTATAGTGAAGGTAGAATGTTTCTTCTCCTTGTTCAGACGGTGAGTCGATTTGGTTTGCTTCACGTGATGTTCCTAAAGTCACTGTTGCCAATGCCTGTGTTTCCCCGCGTGTGAAAAGCGCTGAACCATGCACCGATGGAAGATAATCGACTTCGCACCAGATTGGGCGAATCTCGTTTGTTTTCCTTCCGTCAAGACGAAGTCCGAGATCAAGGATCATATTACGAACCGCCTCTTTATTTGTTTTAGAAAGGTATTTGCTGATAAGGTCGCCATTTTCCAATAGTTCTTCATCAGAATAAGTTGCTTTTACCTCTTCTTTTACAGCAGAAAACTTCTCAGAACGCTCGTGCTTTCCGGTTCCTTCCTGTGCAATTGCGTAAAATTTATCGTAAGAAAGCTCACGCACTTTAGCAAGGATAGCATCGTCATTACGTTCCTCATCGTAAGTCCTGAATTCTTTTTTGCCAACAGCAGCCTGAAGCCTTTCCTGTGCGGCAATCTGGATTTTGATGGCTTCGTGAGCAAATTTAATTGCCTCAACCATCTCTTTTTCTGAGATCTCTTTCATCTCACCTTCAACCATCGCGATAGAATCTTTAGAAGCTCCGATGATCATGTCGATATCAGACTCATCCAATTGTGCACGGCTTGGGTTGATGATGAATTTTCCGTCGATACGTGCAACACGTACTTCAGAGATCAATGTTGAAAATGGAATATCAGACAATGCCAATGCAGCAGAGGCCGCAAGTCCGGCAAGTGCATCAGGCATTACGTTTTCGTCATGTGACATCAATTGGATCATTACCTGCGTTTCAGCGTGGTAATCATCAGGGAAAAGTGGACGCAATACGCGGTCGACTAATCTCATTGTAAGGATTTCCTTGTCGCTTGGACGTGCTTCACGTTTGAAAAAACCACCCGGGAAACGTCCCGCAGCAGCAAATTTCTCACGATAGTCAAGCGTTAAAGGCAGGAAATCAATTCCCGGACTTGCTTTGCGCGCTGAAACAACAGTTGCAAGCAGCATTGCATCGCCCATTCTAAGCATTACAGAACCGTCGGCCTGTTTTGCCAGTTTACCTGTCTCGATTGAGATGCTTCTTCCATCTCCCAAATCGATGACTTCTCTTTTAACTTCTGGAATCATAATTTTTATTCTTGATTAAACAATGGGTGTTGTTGTGTTGTAGTGTAGTTGTTGTGAACCCAATGAAAAACCAAACTTTTTTTCCAGCCCCAACTCTGAAAACAGAGCCGTAATTTATTCCCCTTTGGGGTTAGGGGTAAAAACAAAAAGAGGCGCGTGAGCACCTCTTTAGTATTGATTATTTTCTGATATTCAATTCTTTTATAATCTCACGATACCTGTTGATCTCAGTTTTCTTCAGGTAGTCAAGAAGCGACCTTCTTTTTCCTACGAGTTTCACAAGTGAACGCTCAGTGTTGTAATCGTGACGATTTCTTTTCAAATGTTCTGTCAGGTGGTTGATCCTGTGTGTGAACAATGCGATCTGGCCTTCAGCCGAACCGGTGTTCGTTGCCGCACCTCCGTGCTTTGCAAAAATTTCTTCTTTTACTTCTTTAGTCAAGTACATGCCAATATTATTTAAATGATTTTTATGTATGCATCTTTTTCAGATACGGGTGCAAAGGTACACTTTATTTTTAAAGATGCAACTTAAAATTGGCGGTGAAGTTTGAAATAGAAATTTATACTTGGAACAACTTTGAAATTTCGTGGTTCAGGTATTCCAAAAAAGCCCGATCGTCTTCGGTAAACGCATCCTTCAATTCGGAATCGATATCGATCTGCCCGATGTTTTTGCCATTTACAAAAATAGGAACGACGATCTCAGATTTTACGCTCACGCTGCATGCGATGTAATTGTCTTCAGCAGTGACATCAGGAACAATGTATGTCTGGTTTGAAACCGCAACCTGACCACAGATTCCTTTCCCGAAAGGGATAACGGTATGATCGGTCTTTTCGCCAACATACGGCCCTAATACCAGTTCTTCTTTATTGCCATTGTGGAAATAGAATCCGACCCAGTCGTAATAATCGATGTTTTCATGTAGCAAAAAGCAGATTTTTTGGAGCTTTTCATCTCGCAGGGTTGCGACATTGGTAAGGATATCATTAACCTTCGGTTTCAACTCTTCAAAAGTCATCGGTGTGTTTTTTACAAAAGTATCCAATAATCCAATGTTAAATTTATATAGCTTTGTTAAAATAATTTCATTTGCGTAATTACTTTTTGAAATACAAGCCGTTTCTGCTTTTTCTTGGGAAATTCTTCCTGACATATCTTCTGCTAACAATACTTTACCAATTTTATTTGTCGCGTTACGATGAAAGGAAAGGCGAAGTTGATCATGCAACACGAGCTGTCTCAGCTCAATCGATAAGTGTTTTGCATGCTTTCAATGCTACGGCCTATTCCGATCATCATCCATCGCAGCCATGCATGCGGCTTTTCTTGAATGGGAAATATGTGGCGCGGATAATCGAAGGCTGCAATGCAATAAGCGTGATGATTTTGTTCGTTGCATTTGTTATAGCCTTTTCGGGAAAATGGAAGATCACAGCACTATTTATACTTTTCGGATGTCTAATCATTCACATCCTGAACATAGCAAGAATTGCGTTGCTATCAGCGGGAATGTATCATTATCCGGAGCACGAGCATATATTGCACGGGGTGATTTTTCCGCTGATCATTTACAGTACCGTATTTTTACTTTGGGTAATTTGGGTCAACAAATATTCTTCTTATGCCAAAAAAAGCAGGTAAGTTTATTTTGCGAATCGCCGTTGCAGTTGTTTTAATAATAATGCTTGCAGTGATTCGGGCATATGAAGATTCATTCTTTTATGATCCTTTCCTGAATTATTTTAAGGGTGACTATACAAATGTGGAACTTCCCCAAATTGAAAACTTTCAGTTGCTGTTAAATCTATTTTTGAGATATTCCTTAAATACGGCTATTTCCCTCGGAATCATTTATGCAATTTTCCGGGACCGTGAGATTACTATTTTTGCCGCTTTTCTTTATGTGATTTTGTTTATCATACTTGCAATTGCATTCTTTTTCACTCTTGAATATGTCGGTGCGGAAAATAAGATGCTTCTATTTTATATCAGGCGTTTTCTAATTCAGCCCATAAATTTTACCCGAATCATTCAGGATATGAAATGTGCGCGAACTTGCGAAAAGCTGTTGATTTTCAGCAAATATATCAGCCGAGCGTTTCCCTCTTCCGGCAGAAATTCGAATAGTTCCTTTCTCCCACGGATTGTAACGCATGTGAACCCTCGGAGTCAAAAATATTCCCAGCCTGTTGTGGTTATCAACCCGAAGTCCGGTAATAATGCTGAAATTATCCGCATTATCATACGTGTATTCGAAAAATGCGCCAACCGAATTGTCGATCCTGCTGAAATCCTCATTGATTCCGGGAACCAAAACAATTTCGTCATATTTATCGAAAGTGAAATTCAATCCGGTGGAAAACTTATTGAGAGTGTTGCTTATGATCGAACTCAATATCAAGTTGGAATATCCGCTTGTCTGGCGGATGTTGTATTGGCTTAAGCCGAAATATGATTCCTGATCATGAACATTGAACGCATTCTGGAAACCGATGCTTTGATAAGGCATGTCGGGGAAAACATAACCGAGTTTTGCCGAAACATCAAATCGCTGCGTCAGTATTTCCGAACCCCAATGATTTGTCGTATTTCGATCTGAATCCGGATTAAAATCAACTTGCCCGCTTTGTTTTTCATCATTCATATAACGTAAGTTGATGAAGCTCACCCAGCCTTTTTCGGCATCACCGTATTGCCAGCGATTAAGAAGGTTAACCTGTTTTGCCAAAGGGTTATCGAGAAAACCGTCGTCATTCATGTCTTGTTTTGACAACCGGGTATTCGTATGTACAAAAAGGCTCGTTCCCCATTTTTCGGAAAGTTTTCTGTTGAAATGGGCATTTCCTTCAATACGGGAATCAGACGAACCATAGATATTCAGAAAAAACGGAATGTCGGACAATGGCTTTAAAAGCTCAGTATTGATCTGGCCCGAAATACTTTCGTAACCGTTAATGACCGAACCTGCTCCTTTTGTGATCTGGATGCTTTCAACCCAAGTTCCCGGCGTAAATGACAATCCATAAGCTTGGGAAGCGCCGCGAACTGAAGGAATGTTCTCCTCGGTTATCATAAGATACGGACTTGTAAGACCGAGCATTTTTATTTGCTTTGTTCCCGTAAGCGCATCCGAAAAATTAACGTCAATCGACGGATTTGTTTCGAAACTTTCAGCAAGGTTGCAGCAAGCCGCCTTAAGCAATTCCTTACTGCCCATTATGGTTGTGTTCGCAGCAGTGGTTTTAGCTCGCTTTAAGCTTTTGCCAGTGCTTTCGATTTTTACTGTTTTGAGTGTATCCTGCGCGAATGAAGGTAATTGGCTTGATGCCGCAAGCAGAATAATTAAAAGATGTTTTTGCATAATAGATATTAATGTTGAGGAATAATCAGTAAGCGATTAATCAACATTAAATCAGGCGTAGAAAATATATTGGCTGTAAAGTCTGAAAAGAGGCGGACCGTGGGCTTCGCAATAATATGATACCGATTGCTCAATTCCGTCGAGAAAAATGACTGAAGGCGTAAATTTTTGGGATTGGATTTCCGAAAAATTCACAACTGCCGGAAAGAAAAATATCTTAACAGAATCTTCGTCTCCCTTATCCTTGATCTTAAGGACTTTGTCTGAACAACATTTAGTGATTTCTTCAGTAATGCCGCAACATTTGTCAACGGTAGGCGGCGACTGGCGGTGTAAGGATATTGAAGAAATGCGACCGCCACAATAATGCACGTTGAACGCGAGCCCGGCATTGGAAACCAATATCAGGAAAGCCAAAAATATGACAGTACACTTTTTCACGCGGCTAAATTATTCAAAAAACACGATTACAGATGTTTATGAAACGTTATTTTTTTCGGATGCCCGTTTCTGAAAGTAAAACGCAGGTATAAATAAGAGTAAAAACAAGGGCTGAATTAGAAAACGCCTGATATAAAATAGAAGCATCTTATTTTCCGCACCGACATATTCAAGAGTGAAAAAGAATGCAATTGCAAGTATGATAAACA
>JGI24806J26614_1000534_pt1:0-2500 | contig 12007 bp, 11 predicted proteins | sample Kansoi200umMDA_FD_26614 | JGI IMG/M metagenome (IMG submission 26614)
CATCGATACGAACCTTAAATACGAAAATTGCCCTCCTGGGCACTCGGGTCGTTGTCTGGTGATGACCACACCGGATGCGCATCGAACGATGAATACTTTTTTAGGCGTGAGTTCCTTTCTTTCTCCCGAACATCTTGATGAGGAAGCGATAAAGAATTCTACCTACTTGTACCTTGAAGGGTACCTGGTTGCAAGTCCAAAAGGACTTGAGGCTATGAAGGCGGCGAAAAAAATTGCCGATCGAAACAAGGTCAGTGTTGCATTGACGTTTTCGGATCCGAGTATGGTGAAATACTTTTCAGAGCAAATGCGGGAGATTGTTGGAGCAAGCGTTGATCTCTTGTTTTGCAATGAGGAGGAGGCGATGATTTACACGGGTACGAATTCAGTTTCTGAGGCCCGGACAAAATTAAGAGATGTAGCCAAACGATTCGCCATCACGCTGGGGGCCAACGGCGCCCTGGTTTACGACGGGGATACTTACATCAATATTGAGCCCTACAACGTAAAGGCAGTAGATACCAATGGCGCGGGCGATATGTTCTCCGGAGCTTTCATGTATGCCATTACGCATAATCACAGTTTTGCCGAAGCTGGAAAGCTTGCATCACTCGCGTCCTCAAGGGTCGTCTCGCAATTTGGTCCGCGACTGGAACCTCAGCAAGTAAAGAAGGTAATGGCGGATTTAATTGCGTAAGCCATTGATAATCAACAGATATTAAGTCTTGAAGGCAGAGAAGTTGGTGAAATCACCTGGCAAGACCTTGTAAATAAAAAAAATCTTGGGCATCTTTGCAGCCCTTTTATTTAGAGGGGTTAATAGATAGCACATGAAACGTACTTTTCAACCTTCCCGCAAAAAACGAAAAAACAAGCACGGTTTTCGTGAAAGAATGGCCACGGCTAATGGACGCAGAGTGTTGGCGAACCGCAGAAGGAATGGCCGCAAGAAACTTACTGTTTCCAGCGAAAAAACCGTAAAGCATAAATAATTGCCTTTGGGCTGACGCCAAGCTTGTTCCCAAGGGAGATTGATTAATTTCAACTCATGGGGAAATTTACATTCCGCAAGGAAGAAAGGCTTTCGAAAGAAATATTGATACAGGAACTCTTCGACAAGGGTTCCTCTTTTTATTTATTCCCCTTCAAGGTATTTTTTATGCCGAACCCCGATCAGGCGTATCCTTTTCATCAGGTTATCATATCGGTTTCTAAAAGAAATTTTAAGCGTGCTGTCGACCGGAATTTAATCAAGCGGCGGATTAGGGAGGCTTACCGTCTGAATAAGACTCTTTTGCCTATACAGAACAAACTGGTCATTGCTTATATTTATAGTGTGAAAGACATTTTGCCGTCTGTTCAGATACACGAGAGATTAGTAAAAACTTTTAAGCGGTTAGAGTATGGGGAGAAGAATTAAATGGACCATTGTTTTGGCGCTGGTGGTTTTTGCGGGAATTGCATCCAGAAAGCCGGCTGAAAAATACTTCGACATCGCGAAGAGCCTCGACATTTTTGCCACACTCTTCAAAGAGGTGAATGCCTATTATGTTGACGAGGTTGAGCCGGAAAAACTTATTCGCAAAGGCATCGACGGGATGCTTGAATCACTTGATCCCTACACTGACTACATATCCGAGGACGAAATTGAATCATTTCGGATATCAACCACCGGTCAATACGGAGGCATTGGTGCGCTGATCGGTGTGATCAACAAGAAAACTGTTATTACCCACCCATATAGAGACTTTCCTGCTTACAAGGCCGGACTTCAGGTCGGCGACGAGATAATTTCCGTGGATGGAAAGAGCGTACAGGGCAGATCCACGAGTGAAATAAGCTCTCTAATGAAAGGCCAACCAAAAACTGAGGTAGAGTTAAAACTGAAACGAACAGGTCAAAAGGAAAATATCGTTGTAAAGATCAAGCGCGAAAAAATTACGCTGACCAATATCGCCTACGTTGGCCTTGTTGAACCGGGCATCGGATATATTAAACTGGATGACTTCACCCCTGGCGCTTCGCGGGAGGTTTCCGATGCCGTTGTTGCGCTCAAGGAGAAGGGAGCCCGAAAAATAATTCTTGATCTGCGGGATAATCCCGGCGGACTTCTTCACGAAGCCGTAAACATAGTAAGCCTTTTTGTGCCCCGGGGTCAGGAAGTGGTTTCAACAAAGGGCAAGGTCGAAGATTGGAATAAGTCCTACAAAACATTGAACAACCCTGTGGATACTGAGGTACCAATGGTTGTTCTTGTTAGTGAAGGAAGCGCCTCCGCCTCGGAGATTGTTGCCGGGTCTCTGCAAGACTACGACAGGGCGGTATTGATGGGCAAGAAAACGTTTGGAAAGGGTCTTGTTCAAACGACAAGACAACTTGCTTATAATTCTCAGCTCAAGGTGACCACAGCTAAGTACTATATTCCCAGTGGAAGATGTATACAGGCGGTGGACTATACGCACAGAAAAGAAGATGGTACAGTTGAACGAGTTGCAGATTC
>JGI24806J26614_1000534_pt1:7500-12007 | contig 12007 bp, 11 predicted proteins | sample Kansoi200umMDA_FD_26614 | JGI IMG/M metagenome (IMG submission 26614)
GAGAGGTAGTATCCTGAGTAGGGCGGGGTCGGAGACGCCCCGTTTGAATTTGCCAGCACCATCTGGTAAGGCTAAATACTCCTGAGAGACCGATAGTGAACCAGTACTGTGAAGGAAAGGTGAAAAGTACTCCGAATAGGAGGGTGAAATAGAACCTGAAACCATACGCTTACAAGCGGTCGGAGGTCCGCAATGGACTGACGGCGTGCCTTTTGCATAATGAGCCTACGAGTTACTGTCACTGGCGAGGTTAAATGTTTGAAGACATGCAGCCGGAGCGAAAGCGAGTCTGAATAGGGCGCACAGTCAGTGGGAGTAGACGCGAAACTTTGTGATCTACCCTTGGTCAGGATGAAGTTCCGGTAACACGGGATGGAGGTCCGAACTAGTAAACGTTGAAAAGTTTTTGGATGAACTGAGGGTAGGGGTGAAAGGCTAATCAAACTGAGAAATAGCTCGTACTCCCCGAAATGTTTTTAGGAACAGTGTGGAGGTTGAGTTTAGTACAGGTAGAGCTACCAATAGGACTAGGGGGAGTCACATCCTACCAAATCCTGATGAACTCCGAATGGTACTAAATATACTCTGCAATGAGGGCATGGGTGCTAAGGTCCGTGTCCGAGAGGGAAAGAACCCAGACCTGCAGCTAAGGTCCCCAAATCTACACTAAGTTGAACTAAGGCGGTTCAGTTGCTTAGACAGCCAGGATGTTTGCTTGGAAGCAGCAATTCATTTAAAGAGTGCGTAACAGCTCACTGGTCGAGCGACAGAGCATCGATAATAATCGGGCATCAAGTGTAGTACCGAAGCTCAGGATTTCAGTAGCAATACTGGAGTGGTAGGGGAGCATTCTATTAGCGGCGAAGCTGACTGGTAATGGTTGGTGGAGCGAATAGAAAAGCAAATGTAGGCATAAGTAACGATAAGGCAGGCGAGAAACCTGCCCACCGATAGACTAAGGGTTCCGCGGCAATGCTAATCAACCGCGGGTAAGTCGGGGCCTAAGGCGAACCCGAAAGGGGTAGTTGATGGACAATGGGTTAATATTCCCATACTAGCGTATCCAGCGATGGAGAGAAGGAGGAGTGATAGCTTCGCGACCAGACGGAATAGGTCGTTAAAAGGTGTAGGTATAGGACTTGTTGGCAAATCCGCAGGTCTTGCTGAAACCCGATAGTACCAGGAGGCTTCGGCCGAATGGATAGCAAGCGTAAACAGACTTCCGAGAAAATCTTCTAAGCGTTAATGGATACGGTACCCGTACCGTAAACCGACACAGGTAGTCAAGGAGAGAATCCTGAGGTGCTCGAGTGAATCATGGCTAAGGAACTAGGCAAATTAACCCTGTAACTTCGGGAAAAGGGGTGCCTCCCCGCGTAGCAATACGTGGGAGGTCGCAGAGAAATGGCCCAGGCGACTGTTTAACAAAAACACATGGCTTTGCGAAATCGAAAGATGAAGTATAAGGCCTGACACCTGCCCGGTGCTGGAAGGTTAAGGGGGGACGTTAGCCGCAAGGCGAGGCGTTGAACTGAAGCCCCAGTAAACGGCGGCCGTAACTATAACGGTCCTAAGGTAGCGAAATTCCTTGTCGGGTAAGTTCCGACCTGCACGAATGGTGTAACGATCTGGGCACTGTCTCAGCCATGAGCTCGGTGAAATTGTAGTCACGGTGAAGATGCCGTGTACCCGTCACGGGACGGAAAGACCCCGTGCACCTTTACTATAGCTTCGCATTGACATTGGGTAGATGATGTGTAGGATAGGTGGGAGGCATTGATCCTGCGGCGCTAGCCGTGGGGGAGTCAACGGTGAAATACCACCCTTTATTTATCTGATGTCTAATCCTGTAGACCATAGGAGACAGTGCGTGGTGGGTAGTTTGACTGGGGTGGTCGCCTCCGAAAGTGTATCGGAGGCTTTCAAAGGTATGCTCAGTACGCTTGGTAACCGTACGTGGAGTGCAATAGCAAAAGCATGCTTGACTGTGAGACTGACAAGTCGATCAGGGTCGAAAGACGGATATAGTGATCCGGCGGTTCTGCATGGAAGGGCCGTCGCTCAAAGGATAAAAGGTACGCCGGGGATAACAGGCTGATCTCCCCCAAGAGCTCATATCGACGGGGAGGTTTGGCACCTCGATGTCGGCTCGTCACATCCTGGGGCTGGAGAAGGTCCCAAGGGTTAGGCTGTTCGCCTATTAAAGTGGCACGCGAGCTGGGTTCAGAACGTCGTGAGACAGTTCGGTCCCTATCTGTGATGGGCGTAGGAAGTTTGAGAGGTCCTGACCTTAGTACGAGAGGACCGGGTTGGACCAACCGCTGGTATACCGGTTGTGGCGTCAGCTGCATTGCCGGGTAGCTACGTTGGGAGGAGATAAGCGCTGAAAGCATCTAAGCGCGAAACTCACCTCAAGATGAGACTTCCATTAAGGGACGTCAGAGACTATGACGTTGATAGGCTGCAGGTGTAAAGGCAGAAATGTCAAAGCTGAGCAGTACTAATCACCCGAACGCTTCTAGCGATAGAAAAATTAAAAACGAAAGGGGTGGTGCCTAGGCACTCCCCAACGGTCTTTCAAAAGAAGAACGTGGTAAAAACAATTTCAATCGAAGACGACACACTTGTGTGCTCCTCGACACTCTTTTAGAATACCCCCTCGATGAAATAAACTGCTTTGAAGGGTTGCCTGAGACGCGAGATACGCTCGAGGGCAACTCTCTTCAAAAAGCGGAATACGTTTTTGAAAAATACGACATTCCTTGTTTTGCCGACGATACGGGACTAGAGGTTGAAGCCTTAAACGGCGCGCCCGGAGTTTACTCCGCTCGTTATGCCGGCCCGCAACGAAACAGCGGCGACAACATCGCGTTGCTACTAAAAAATCTTCAAAGTAAAGAAAGCCGAAAAGCCAGGTTTCGCACTGTTATAAGTCTCGTGGGATTGGAACAAAACGCAATGCTGTTCGATGGAATTGTTAGCGGAACCATTACCGACGAAACAAGGGGAACTTCGGGTTTTGGTTATGACCCGGTCTTTTTGCCCGACGGTTATCACAAGACTTTTGCCGAGATGAGCCTTGATGAAAAGAACGTCTTGAGTCATCGTGCTTTAGCAGTAAAAAAACTCGAAGGCTACCTAAAAAAAATATCTAACCTCCACAAGTAATCGTAATTTGGAGCGCACAAAAGAGATGTCTCAACCTTATACCATTGGAATTACTGGCGGAAGCGGTTCCGGGAAAACATACTTTATTAAAGAACTTGCGTCCCATTTCAAGGGTGAAGAAATATGCCTCATTTCACAAGACCACTATTATAAACCGCGCGAAGTTCAATTCACTGATGCAAAAGGCGTACAGAACTTCGATCTTCCGACTTCCATTGATAACGATAGCCTTGCTGCAGATGTTCTAAAACTTAAGGCAGGCAAAGGGGTGACCCGCATGGAATACACCTTTAATAATCCCAACCTTAAACCGCGGCTCCTGGAGTTCATACCGGCGCCTATCCTTATCGTTGAAGGCCTTTTCGTTCAATACTTTCCGGAGATCGTAAAAGAACTAGACCTGAAGATATTCATTGAAGCTCGGGATTATGTAAAACTCAGCCGACGTATTCGCAGAGATAACGAAGAACGTGGTTATGACCTTAATGACGTCTTATACCGTTACGAAAACCATGTGATGCCTATCTACGACTCGCTAATCGAACCTCTGAAGCATCAAGCCGACTTAATTATTCCGAACAACAATCATTTTGAACACGCCCTGCATGTCCTTGTAAAGGCGTTGAAGTCACACTTATAAATTGGTTTACAAAAAAGCCTCGACAGGGATAACTCTAACTATTCAACTGTGCTAACCCTATCCCTTATACCTTATTCCCTTATAACCTTATACCTTATACCTTAACACCCTCGTTTCCCTAAAACAAAAAAGCCACGCTTTAGGGGCGTGGCTTAGGAATAAAAGATCCTCCTTCGGCGGACAGGTAAGCAGCGACTTACTCTCCCGGGTGTTATCCTAGTCCAGATAGCTATCGGGATCAGCGCTGGAGGGCTTAACTTCTCTGTTCGGAATGGCCCACGTTGGCGAGGCGCTTCGGCGGGCAAGGAAGAGGTGCTATAACTTGAGTGAATGAATGGGATGGCGTGATGTTCATTCATTGTTTCAAACAAAAAAAAGCCACGCTTTTAGGGCGTGGCTTTGTAATAAAAGATAGGCAACGACTTACTCTCCCGGGTGTTATCCTAGTACCATCAGCGCTGGTGGGCTTAACTTCTCTGTTCGGAATGGGAAGAGGTGATCCCCACCGCTATTGTCACCTTAAGATCAGGGCGCTCGCCAGGGAGCGCATGTTGTCTGTTGACATTGGCGATGGTGAAAGAAATGTTGGTCATCGAGAGGGTATTCTAAAAGAGTGTCGAGGAGCACACAAGTGTGTCGTCTTCGATTGAAATTGTTTTTACCACGTTCTTCTTTTGAAAGACCGTTGGGGAGTGCCTA
>JGI24806J26614_1000535_pt1 | contig 12000 bp, 8 predicted proteins | sample Kansoi200umMDA_FD_26614 | JGI IMG/M metagenome (IMG submission 26614)
GAAGAAAAGATTCCGAGATTGGCTCAGATAATAATGAGGTATTCGTGATAGATAAGCATAAAAATATTTTACATCTACCTACTCAAAATAAATTCAGCATAGCCAGAAATTTGCTTAATGTTATTGAGAATTTGATTATTCAAAATAAAATGTCACAATAGGCTCAATAAAATATACACATTTCCCTTTATTTACTCCAAGGCGAAATTTTACCTACCTGTGATCTAACCACTCTATTCTAGAGTTTGATTTCCTAGTCCAACTCGATTAGATCTTTAGTGAATGCATTTAGTATCCTTGCGCTTCCATCGGAGGGTTTAGTAACTATGACACTATCTTCTATTCTTATTCCAAATTTGCCTTGCAAATATATTCCTGGTTCAATTGTTACTGCCATATTCGCTTTCAATATCTCTTCATTTTTTATTCGAAGCCATGGAGGTTCGTGAACATCTAGACCAATTCCATGCCCTGTTGAGTGGATAAAGCATTCTGAATAGCCTTCTTCAGAGATTATCTTTCGACAAATAGCATCAACTTGACTACATGTGACATCATCACGCAATGTATCCAAACCCCCCTGTTGGGATCTCTTGACTATATCATATACTTTTTTCATTTCAGATGTTGGTGTACCCAAAACAAAGGTTCTGGTTGCATCAGCTATATAGCCCTTATATCTTAATGTAAGATCTACAATAATCATGTCACCTTTTATAAATTTGCGGTCTGAAACCTGTGCATGAGGTAAAGCCCCATTTGGTCCTCCAGCAATAATGAAGGGATTTAGTGATGATTTATAAGACGTTGGATATGTTCCCATGATCATCGCTTCAAAGAGCAGCTTTGCCTGCAACTCTCTTTCTGATAACCCAGATTTGATTTCGTCTTTGCAAATATTGTAGAGTCTGTCTAAAATTTTAGCTGCCATTTCGATCATTTTGATTTCCTCTTCATCTTTGATTATTCGAGTAAGGAAGAATGGTTCGACATTGACCACGAACGATCTTGTTCCAATTTGATTTTGAATAGTTCTGATGATATCTTGATCGTTACAATCCGTACATGTGATTTTTTTATGGATTTTCGAAATAAGACTATCGATCAAACCGTTACCTCGTTCTGTAGGAATAACGTCACATTCTTTTGATTCCTGAAGAGCTCTTCCTACTTCCAACTTAGGAGCAAGAAGACTAGCACGGCCTTCTGTACATATCGCGATCGCTTCTCCCCAGAAGCCGGTAAGGTAAAAAATATTTTCAGGTTGAAAGGCAGCAATGACATTACATCCTAATTTGCTGGCATGCTGTAACACCTTGAAGCGATGTGATTTTATCATAAGGAAGCATTTCCCAATCAGATTTATCATTTTTACTAGGGTCGACGTAATTATAAATATCCGAGGGTATGCTGGTCTAATGAAACAGCATGGAATACTTAGTTATGCTTCCTGGTCCTACAAACGTGTCAAATAGAGTAATGAATGCAATGCTTGCGCCTATAATTAATCACAGGAGTGATAATTTTCGCACTTTATACAAAGATATCATAGAAAAGACCCAGAAAGTGTTTCTTACTAACAATGATATTATATTGTTAACTACTTCTGGAACGGGTGCTGTAGAAGCAGCAGTTGTTAATCTCATTAAAAAAGGTGACAAGATAGTTATCCCAGTAAATGGCGAATTCGGAAACCGCCTTGCAGATTTGATAGACAGTTGGGGAGGTCAGGCAATCAGAATATCTGCTCCTTTTGGAGAGAATCCTCCGTTTGATAAGATAGAAGATATATTTGATGAACATCATGATATCAAAGCTATATACACAGTATACAATGAAACATCCACTGGGACTACTCTTCGATACTTGGATAAAATAGGTGAGCTGTCAGTCAAAAAGGGAACTTATTTCATTGTCGATGCTGTTTCAATCTTGGGTGGAGACGAATTGCCTGTCGACAAATGGAATGTTGATATCTGTGTAACAGCCTCACACAAAGCTCTTGCCGCACCTCCTGGAGTATCGCCCATATCTATTAGTCCAAGAGCTAAACAACATATGCAATCTAACCCCCCACCAACCCAATATCTTAATCTTAAGCGATATTTCAAGTATTATGAAGAGAATTATGAAACACCTTTTACACCGGCTCTTCCCCTCTTCCATGCTTTCAATGAGGCTCTCAATTTAGTTTTAGAAGAAGGAATAGATAAAAGAATTAAACGTCATAGGATTTGTGCTGACGCATTCTATTCAGGATTAAGTGCGATGGGATTAACACCGTTTGCTAAGCCTGATGCCAGAAGTAACTTGGTAATCGCTGTCAATTATCTTCCTAGTATGGATGATAAGAAGTTTAGAGGATTGTTATCAGATGAATTCAAGGTTCTTGTAGCAGGTGGATTTGGAGACTTAAAGGGTAAAGTATTCAGAGTAGGAAGCATGGGAGAAGTTAGCAGATACCACGTAATGAGAACGCTATCATCGATTATATCTGCCATGAATATATTAGATCATAAGGTGGATCCTGAGGTCATCTCTGTTGCTTTAAAAAAAGTCAAGGAGTTAGAATAATCGAGTGCATCTAAAAGATTTTGCTATTGTTTGAGGAACTATCAATCTTAATATAAGGTAAATTTATAGCGAATTTTATGACTTTGGAGAGAGGCTCTCTTATATTGGTAGATTATACCGCTAAAGTTAAAGATAGTAACGAAATTTTTGAAACAACTCGTGAAGAGGAGGCAAAGAAATCTGATCTCTTTGATCCTACTCGCAAATATGAGCCAAGGCTTATATCCATAGGTGAAGGCTGGGTTTTAAGAGGATTGGATGAGACTCTGGCAGCTGCAAATATAGGCGACAAATTTGATGTTGAAATTGCTCCTGATAAAGGCTTTGGAGAAAGAGATCCTAATAAAGTCAGAATGGTTGCACAACGAAAGCTAGGTGAGAAGGCTGATGAGGTTAGAGTAGGGGATGTGATTGAAATTGATAATCGTACTGGAATTGTCAGATATGTAGGATCTGGAAGAGTTCAAGTCGATTTTAACCATCGATTTGCAGGCCGAACTCTCAAGTACGATATAGATATAGTAAAGAAACTTGAGAGTGATGATGATAAAATAAGATCGTTAATAAAAAGAAGGCTACCGTTAGAGGATGAGAAAATTAAAATCAGTCTTAAAGGATTCTCTTTAGAGATAGAACTACCTGAAGAAACTTTCTTAACAGAAGGATTGCAAATTATCAAACGCGCAGCTGCTAATGATGTTTTTAAATTTGTACCAAGTTTGAAGGATATTAAGTTTATTGAAAGCTTCAAATCCTCGTCGTCATCTTTGCCACAAGATCAGCGAGAAAATGATCAAAATTCAAACGTAGAGCAGCAGACAAACCTTAAATCTGAAGAGAAAGAGAGAAACAGTCAGAAATAAGTAAAAGATAACTAATTTTTTATTCTATATCTAATTAGAAATTATTATTTGTAAAAAAGCATCAAAGTACCTTTACAGATTTGGCTAAATCCATAGCAGAATGTTTATCTAATTTTACCTTAGTAAGGATTGTATATCTATCTGGTCTTAATGATTGTGCAATTAATAGAGAGTTGACTACTTGGTGTGCATTTAGCTTGATTTGTTTTGCTGTTGTTGGCGCACCTACGTTTTCTAAAGTTTCAGCAATTATTTCCCAGTCAAGACCATGAAGCTTGGCCATCATAATAGTGCCCAGTCCGACGCGTTCTCCATGTAGTCCACAATTATTGCCTACTGTGTACTCGACGGCATGACTGAAAAGATGTTCTGCGCCTGAGCACGGTCTGCTACTTCCTGCTATACATGATGCGACCCCTGCACTAATTAATGCTTCAACAATTGTTCGTATTCCAAATTTATTATTCTCGCGCAATTTCGATGATTCATCCAGAATTATTTTTGCGCTCATATATGCGAGATTAGCAGCATAACTTCCAAAGTATTCGTTGTTTTCTTCACGTCCAAGCTCCCAATCTNTGACAGCAGTAATTTTAGCGACAAGATCTCCGCACCCGCTTGCCAATAAACGGTGGGGTGCTTTAGCAAGCAAAAGAGTGTCAGCGATTACTCCAACAGGAGTATTTACTTTGACAGAATGAGGTTTGTCATTTCCCCTTATAGAAGCGAAAGGACTAGATATCCCGTCATGGGAAGCTGAGGTAGGGACACTAATGAATGGTTTCTTTAGATGAAATGCCGTCATCTTGGCCGCGTCAACAGATCTCCCTCCGCCAAGACCTATAACTAGATCAGCAGAATGATCTTCGATTATTCGTTGTAACCTATGAACACATTCCATTGATGCGTCTGTCGATATGAACCAAAAATTTTCCAAATGCGATTCAAGAAAAGTAGACATGCAGATCGCTTCCATCATTGTTTTTACTATTGAGCCAGTTATGATCGCAACCTTTGAAATATTAGCATCCAAGTCTCTGATAATAGAGCCAAGCTGAGAAATTACACCATCACCTATCAATATCTTTCTTGGTAATTCCATTAGATGGATTGGCGATGAACTCTTTGAAAAATTGCTAGTGTGGCACATAAAAATCCTGTAGTTTTTAATTAAAAATGATTAAAATATTTAGCCCTAAATAAAAATTGAGGTATTTAGCGATATTTTTATAAGACTCTCATGTTTTCTCAGACGTTTCTAGTCCTTCAGATGAAGACGTTTCTAGTCCTTCAGATGAAGACGTTTCTAGTCCTTCAGATGAAGACGTTTCTAGTCCTTCAGATGAAGACGTTTCTGGTCTTGATTCTCCACTATCACCTGAAGATTGAGCAGTCATTTCGGCAGTAGCATATCCTCTACCTACTTTGGTGATTTTTATTCTGACGCTGTCTCCGACTTTGGTACCAGAGACAAAAATAACAAGCCCTTCAACTTTTGCAACTCCTGCATCGCCTCGTTTGCTCATTGATTCAATTTTGACATCATATTCGTCACCAACTTTAACTGGTGCTGGTCGAAATGGTCTTGGACCTCCAAAGCCTCCGCCTCGTCCTCTGCCTCCATATCCACCGCCTCCATATCCACCGCCTCCATATCCACTGCCACGATACCCTCCGCCACTTCCATAACTTGCTCCTTTAGTAGTAGTAGTAACGTCTGAATCTGTTTCTTCCAACCTATATCAGCAAATTAGTATAATCGTCTTACTATTTCAATATTAATGTTTTATCAATTGAAATTTGTGCAGCCTCCGTTGTATTCTTGTTGATATTTTTATAAATGATCGAAACATTCTTTAATTGGTTAGCTAAAATGATAGACCGAATCTTGAAAAATCTGGCTATTGCCGTGATTTAACAACCGATAATTAGTGATAAATTAATATGCAACGCAGGACATCCTACAACGAAAATACTAGTCAACATATTATGACAACAATACTTCAAAATCTTCCTGAGGAATCAGGACTGACCAAAATTGAATATGAAGGGCCACGTATTGCTTTATACTCTAAAAATCCCAGATATCTAATGCAAAATGCTCAACTTGTTTCTAATATAGTCAATACGATAAAAAAAAGAATTGTGATTCGAATCGATGAATCTATACGTAAGTCAGAAGAGGAAGCAAATCAAATATTACACGAATTTATTCCAAAAGAAGTAAGAATACTTGAAACATTCTTCGATCCAGCATTAGGTGAAGCGACAGTTTTTGTTGGAAAACCCTCTTTACTTCTCCAGTTAGGGGAGGATTATGACAATATTGATCTTGTTGAAAAAACTGGTTGGAGAATACGGATAAGAAAAGCTCCTTTAATAATGGATATTATCAGAAATATAAACGAAATTCTTCATAATACAGTAAATGAGAGAATTCGTTTTTACAAAGAAGTTGGAGAGAAAATTTTTAGATCGAAGTTGAATGAAATAGCAGAAGCAAGTTTAATTACTCTTGGCGGGTTCTCCGAGGTAGGTCGTTCATCTATTTTACTTACTACTCATGAAAGTAAAATTTTACTAGATTGTGGAGTTAACATAGCTGCTAAAAATGCACTATGCTCTTTTCCAAGATTCGATATCACTGGACTTGAGATGGATGAAATTGATGCGGTAATTTTAAGCCATGCTCATCTTGACCACTCAGGTTTTTTGCCGGCTCTTTTCAAATATGGATATCATGGGCCTGTATACTGCTCTGAACCAACCTTACCGTTAATGAATTTGTTGCAAACACAGTATATTAAGAATAGCGACGACGTATCATTATTTTCCGTTCGAGACATTGATGCAGCGGTGATGCATACCATTCCCTTATCGTTTGGAATAGTTACCGATATCTCTCCTGATATAAGACTTGTCTTGGGTAATTCCGGTCATATGATAGGCTCTGCATCGATTCACTTACATATCGGTAGCGGCGATCACAATCTTGTTTATACGGGAGATCTGAAATTTGCAAAGATATTATCTCTAGAAAATGCAGCATGGAACTTTCCCCGAGTTGAAACGATAATTATAGAAAGCACACATGGGGGCAAGGAAGATGTGTTCCCTCAACGCGAGGAGGCTGAGATGCATCTTATCGATAGCATAAATAGCACAATAAATGGAAAAGGAAAAGTCTTGATTCCAGTGCCTGCTGTTGGATTGTCTCAAGAAATTATGCTTGTGATTAATATGTATATGAAAGCTGGTAAAATTAATGACACAAAAATATTGGTAGAAAAGATCATTTTAGAGGCAACTTCAATATATGACACGTATCCAGAATACCTTTCAAAAGATCTAAAGAAGGGGATTCTGGAGGAGGAAGAGACTCCTCTTCAATCTAATCATTTTGAAGTTAGTGAATATACAACTATAGAAAAGAATGAATCTGCAATAATTTTAGCTCCTTCTTCTATGTTACTAGGTGGTCCTTCGGTGGAATATCTCAAGCAAATATGTAATGATCCGAATAATAAATTAATACTAGCTTCGTATCAAGTTTTGGATACTCCAGGTAGATATATCCAAGATGGAAATCGACAAATTACAATCGGAACCCAAAGTATCGATATAGACTGCCAAATTCAAAAAATAGAGGGTTTTAGTATGCATAGCGATTATAATCAATTGATAGCATATATAAGTAGATTAAGACCTAAACTGAAACGAGTATTAGTCAATCATGGAGAGAGAGCTAATGGACAGAATCTTGCGAATTCAATCAATAAGATGTTAAAGATTCCAACGCAGCAGCCATTAGTACAAGAAGCAATAAAATTACTCTAAACCTCTGGTCGTCCGTCTTTTTTTTGTAATGCGAATGGTACTATAAAAAATAATTGCAAGAGTCAATTCATTATAAAGATTATATTAATAAAACTCGTAAATAACAATACTACTATTTGCTGTTGAAAAAATGTTAGCCGTGACCCTTCTACTGTTATGGGATTACACTAACAAGAAGAAATAAAATATAATAATATGAGGATAGCATTATCTTAAAATATTATTTGTATCTAAAGATCCACCCCGTTATCCACTTCGATTTTCCAATTTGCAAACACATCCAAGCTTCAGAATAATAGAATAACATGTAAAAAATTTACTTCACTAATTGTATGATAGATTTGTATGGCACTAAGACGTCATTGATCTTTAACAATTCTTATTACCCTATATATGTTATAGAAAATCTTTACTTATGCAAACATGGTAAGAGATCAAGACTATTTTGCCCGCGGTTGCTATAGATATTAGTACATTTAACGACATTATGAGTGAATGAGGGGTAATGAAAAATATTTATTTCATGTCATATGCACCACGCCATATTTTTACACCAGGCGGAGTTAATACAACTCGCTCCTCTCCTAGTCTTGCAATATCACCACCAATTGACTGGACATATCCATAGAGTTCATCAATTGCCTTACGTAAACCCTCTACATCTTTTTGTGCCAATGGAGTAACTCGTAAGATAACGATTGTTTGCTTCTTGGCATCATTCTTTATACTGGCTACGTCGCTCGTATCGCGCAAAGTTATTGCTTTCAAATAAATTGGTGTCTTTTGTGTTTGCATGAAATCCATTTATCCTATATCAATTATAGACAAATCCACAAGAATCAACAAATAGTCATACTGGTCAAAAGACGTTAACAGACTGGTTGATTTTAGATTCGTAATCCTTCAAGCTCGGTCTCGTTTGCAGATAAAGCCAATACTTCATCTTCTTGAAGACCATTAATTTCAACTTTTACTTTAGATGGATTTCCTCTAGGGGCATCAGAGTAACGCAACACAGCTCTTGCAGCCATACTCAATATTCTACTATCACATTTTTTGCATCTCAAAATACATTTAGGTCCTACATATTCGGTTGCCTCCATTTTTATGTCACCATCTATAATCATAGCTTCGATCATATCGTTTTCATCCTCATCTCTACCTACAATCAGTTTTGCTTCAGGAGACAATCTAAAATGTCTCCCGATCTTTAAGAGTTCTACATCGTTGATACTTGGAATACCTTTGCTGTGCTCCATAAGGTCTCTGATTCTTTTTGAAAATGCGGGGTCGGTTAACAAACATCCACCGGCGGCATTAGGTGGATCGCTTATTTTAAAATAATTTGCTAGAGCAATTTGACTTTTGCGCGACCTTCCCCTGATATCACCTAATTTTGACCGCTCAACCAATCCATACTTTTCAGCTTCTGTAGGGGTTAGATGTTTTGCCGAAAGAGGCCTTAAGACTTTACCTTCCATCCCTGTCTCTTCCTCTATTATATTTAAAGCACGATTATTCTGACTCATCGGCCTTTGAAATAGAACCTCACCAGTAACGATAAAATCAGCCCCTATTTTTTCCATATGCTCTTTTGCAGTTTTATACATCATTCCTCTACAATCAATACAGGGATTCATTCCAGAGCCATACCCATATTTGGGATGCTTTAGCATTTTGAGATACTCTTCACCATAATATACAGTTTTCAATTGTACGCCTAATTCCGAGGCAACTTCTTTAACTCTATGACCGCAACCCTTTCCACAATCAAAATCACAAAATGGAGTCTTGATAGCAATTGCCTCTACTTCAATTCCCTGCTCTAACATCATCCGAACCGCTAAATTACTGTCTAAACCACCTGATAGTAATGCCACTGCCTTTGCCTTCTTTTTTTCCTTGAATTCTGAGTCTTCTATAGTAGGAGTATTGCTTGACATTAGTAGCTTGAAATTCATTTGCTATTATTAAATTTAGTTCTTAAAGCGAATATATTTATTGCCGCCGCGCGGACTACAATGAAAAGATGGCAGCTGAGGGAATTGCAAACTTCGATTCATATGCCTGGCTTGCTGCAGCATTGTTTATCATTGGTCTATTTACCGTAATGATCTATGAGATATCAAATTCAAAGATAAAGCACTCTAGACAGGAGCAGCAACAACAACAAAAACGGCAAGAAGTGGGATCTTCATCTGACATTAAAAGAGACTAAAGGTGAAACGTTAGTTAGCAAAAAATTTCTAAAAGAAGGTTTCAAGGAACTAACTCCAATTCAAAAAAAAGCAATACCAGTCATTTCAAGAAAAGTCAACTGTCTGCTAATTGCTCCAACTGGTTCTGGCAAAACAGAAGCAGCTATTCTGCCAGTATTTACACATTTATCTAACCACAAGCTACATCATAGGGGAAAAATCAAGGCAATCTATATCACTCCATTACGTGCATTGAATAATGATGTTCTTCGAAGAATCATCAAATATGCTGAATCTGAGAATCTTCGAGTACAAATACGACATGGCGATACTACCACTAGCGACAAAAGAAAAATTGTTGAATACCCACCTGAAGTATTGATCACAACTCCCGAATCTCTTGCAGTAGTTCTGACCAGCAGTAAAATGCTTAAGGCACTAGATAGTTTGGAGTGGGTCATAATTGATGAGGCACATGAGCTTGTATCAAATGAAAGAGGCTCACATTTATCAATTAGTCTGGAAAGATTACAGGCCGCGAGTCTTCTATCTGTTACAAGGATCGGACTCTCAGCGACAGTAGGTAATTTAAAAGAGGCTGCTAGATTTATTTCAGGCGTTAACAGAAAATGTGCTATTCTTACCGATAATTCTATGAGGATATATGATATAGATGTCAGGTTTATAAAAGGTTCTCTTAACAATGTCGCTCATTTCATAATCGACTATGTTAGAGACAATAACATCAAAGGTTCCATTTTGCTGTTTACCAATACCAGAGACGAAGCAGAATATCTTGGTACTATTCTCAAAAATCAAAACTATATTGAAATAGATGTTCATCATGGCTCTTTATCAAAGGATATGAGAGAAGACACTGAAATCAGATTAAGAGAGGGGTCTGCTGGCATAGTTGTATGTACTTCATCATTAGAACTTGGTTTAGATATAGGCTCTGTAGAATTGGTAGTACATTATGGTTCACCAAGACAAGTTTCAAAATTAATGCAGAGAATTGGTCGTAGTAGACATAGACAGAGAAGTTCTGCAAAGGGCTTGATAGTAACCAACATTCCAGACGATGAAATAGAGGCTCTTGCAATTATTCGAAGGATGAAAAAAGGTTCAATAGAACAACAGTCGATGCATACGTGCGCTTTTGATGTCTTGGCTCATCATCTGGTAGGATTAGCTATGCAAACAAGAGAGCCTATTAGAGTTGAAATTGCTTTTGATTTGGTAACAAAGGCGTATCCATTTCGCCTGATCACATTTAATGATCTTAAAGAATGCATAAATTTACTTGATGGTAATCGTATAATTGCATATAACAGAGAAGATCACACGTATCAGCGCAGAATAAAGGCATACAAGTATTACTTTGAGAATCTTTCTATGATTCCCCATGTTTTAAAATTTGAAGTTATAGATTCGATTCGCAAAAGAAAAATTGGAACTCTGGATCAGCAATTTGTGGGAGACTACGGGGAGAAAGGAAACGTTTTTGTCTTAAAAGGTTCGCAATGGCGCATTCTTTCAATAGATGAAGGTAGAATGCAAGTGAATGTTGAACCATTACATGGTACTGCAATTAATATTCCTTACTGGGTAGGGGAGATGATTCCTGTAGACTTTAAGACCGCGGAAGAAGTAGGCTCTATCCGAAATCAAGCAGCCATGAACCACATTAAGATTTCTACTTCTATAATAGATGAAAGCATCAAGTCATTAAATGTTATTCCTGATTCTAAAAATATTGTAATAGAAAATTTAACCTCAAGAAATACTGTCATTGTTCATTCTACCTTTGGCTCCAAGGTCAATAATACAATAGCGTCGCTATTATCTACAATACTATCGTCGCAATTGGGATACTTAGTAGAAACAAGATCTGATGCATACAGAATTATGCTCTCTTCAACTGCTAGAATAAGAAGAGATCATGTTGAGAGGATGCTAAAAGATACATATGATCTGGAAGCTGTAATCATTGCTTCTTTTACTGGCACTCACAATATCAATTGGAAGGTTTGGATGGTGGCAAAAAGATTCGGGATGATAAGCAGAGAAGCGATATATGACAAAAAGGTAGCACGTATGATTTATGATAGATATGCTAAAACTCCTATAAGCAGAGAATCAATAAGAGAGATTATACACGATAAATATGACATTAGCCAGACAGAAAAAATAATACATGATATACAAAATGATGTAATAAAAATATATTGGATTGAAACTAATGAATTTTCTGATTTAGCAAAGCCTATTCTGGAACATTCTGCAAAATTCTCTGCTACTCCATTAAGCATTGAAAAAGGTGTAATGGAACTTGTAAAGGAAAGACTTGAAAAGACCAAGCATAGATTGATTTGCATCCGATGTGGAAAATGGGAAAGGACTATTGAAACGAGAGAAACTCCAGAAAACCTTTCTTGCCCGAAATGCCGATCTAGACTTATAACAAGAACATCTTCATATGACTATGACTTGACAAAAATTATTGGGAAAAGACTTACAGGAAACAA
>JGI24806J26614_1000536_pt1 | contig 11996 bp, 8 predicted proteins | sample Kansoi200umMDA_FD_26614 | JGI IMG/M metagenome (IMG submission 26614)
GCATCCTGGTTTACAAATTTCATCCAGTTCACGGAATATTTTTTCTTTCACAGAGAAATTTTCCGAAGCTGCTTCTATTACCAGGTCACTATCAGTTGTTCCATATTTGATAGCAGTATAAGTGCGAATGTTCGACAAGGTCTGCTGTTTTATATCTTCTGTAATGGCGTCCTTCTGCAACTGCCGGTCAAGATTTTTTGTGATGGTTTGTACAGCTTTATTTAATGCGGTTTCAGAGATATCGACCAATGACACTTCATAACCTTGTTGTGCACATACATGCGCAATTCCGTTGCCCATCGTTCCGGAGCCAATAACAGTTATATTTTTAACAGACATTTTTGATAAATTTGCTGCAAGTTATCAATTTTTTCACAGCTGAAATTGATATCTGCTCCTGTAATCAAAGTATGCTTAATTTTTATCAATTTTCACTGAAGTACCGGATTCAAAATACGGTAAAGGAAATCTCTTCTTCTGTTTTTTCTGTTTTTAAAAACGACGATTTGCAGCTGGAATTTTTGCTCGAAGAAGTCGATGGCGATCAGCAGTATAAAGTTGAATTGCAAACCGGAAAAGAATTATACCTGTTAGATTTTGTAATAGAAATCAAATATGATTATTCAGAAAGCAGGGGAATCTTCTGTAATGGTTTCCAGTCGTGGACAGAAACAAAGATCTTCGAAAAAGACACGCGCATTCACGGGCAGCGCAGATTCATAAAAAAAATAGCAGAAGCATATGGTGATGGGTTATTGTATCCATATTCCGCAAAAAAAGGTGTAGTGCACAGCTGGACATATACTTATGTGAAATTGCCAAAGCGAAAAGTGTGGATGCTAGGCTCTTTGAATGAAACGAATGGTTATACTGTATTTGAACACCATGGACAGGAAAACAAATTATGTATAAGAAAAGATTGCGAAGGAAAAGTAGTTAAAGAATCAGAAGTACTGCTCCATATTTTTTCTTCAGTTTCAGCTGAATGGCTGGCGTTCAGGAATTATTTCGAAGCACAGCAATTAAAAGAAGTTAAGGCGAAACCTGCAATCGGCTGGACCAGCTGGTATTATTATTACACGCAGATTTCTGAAGCTATAATAGAATCGAACCTTGAAGCTTTTGCAGATAATAAAATTCCGATAGAAATTTTCCAGATCGATGATGGTTATCAGAAAGCAGTAGGTGACTGGCTGAACTTCAACAGCCGTTTTCCGAATGGATTAAAGCATATCGTAGAAAAGATTCATGACAAAAATATTTTAGCAGGATTATGGCTGGCGCCAACTGCTTGTGAGCACAATTCATTTATCGTAAAAGAAAAGCCTGGCTGGATATTGAAAGATAAAAACGGTAAATTTTTGAAGATAGGATTTAATCCGGCATGGAGTTACTGGTTTTATGCGCTGGATATTTACCACGAAGAAGTTCGAACATACATACGTGAAGTTTTTCGCACGGTGCTCGAAGACTGGAATTTTGATATGGTAAAGCTTGATTTTTTATACGGTGGTGCTTTAATTCCTAGGAATGGAAAATCACGCGGTGAGATCATGCACGATACGATGGTTTTCCTGCGCGAATGTGGCGGTGAAAAGTTGATCCTGGGTTGTGGAGTTCCTTTGTCAGCTGCTGCCGGAACTACCGATTATTGCAGGATTGGGCCGGATATACATCTTACCTGGGATTTCAAATTACTAAAGTGGATCCACGCGCGCGAAAGGCCATCTGTAAAGAACGCCATTCATAACACGATTTCAAGAAGGCAGCTTTCAGGCCAATGGTTTTTAAATGATCCGGATGTTTTCATCCTGCGCAAAAATAAAAACAGCCTTTCTTTTGACGAGCAATATTCATTATTACTTTCCAATCTTTTATTCGGGCATTTGATCTTTACTTCTGATCATATAGGAGAATACGATGCGGAAACGTTGCGTATTTATAAATCGATTTTTCCGCTGATGGATATATCAGGTGTGAAGGTGAGCTACCAGGATGAATTTTATACGATTCAGTTCCGGGTGCAGGATAAAAGTTTCCTCGCACTGATCAATGTATCCGATACTTCGAAAATGTATAAGCTTCCTCAAAGCAGTTTTTTCGATAATGTGCGCGACGAACTCGTCAGCGGAAATAAGGTCATAGAGATCAAAAAACATTGTTCAAGATGCTTGCTGATCGTTCCGAATACACCGTTTGGTATCGCCGGAAGTAAGGGCCATTTCTTTTCCGGCACGGAAATTGAAAACATGTATATCAGCGGTAATAAAATTGAATTGGAGTGGACAGCAGGCATTTTGAACAAAACTACCGTCTTTATTAAGGTTCCCGCCGAATATGAGGTGGTGAGTATAAACAATAGTGGAAATTTTAAACGAATTGAGAAAGGTGATTTCTCTATCATTGAAGTGTCAAATATATATTGAAAGGTGCAAACAATCTCTTTGAAATCAACATTATATCGTTCAGATATACTTTTACAGTATTTGCGAAGGTGTATGCTGTTGGTCACGTTTTTGTGTTGCTTCCAGCAAACTAATGCTAAACCCAATCCAGTTCTCGAATTTGCAAAGCAGCAGATCAAGCAGAAATTTTATTTACCTGCGATTTCAACTTTAAATGGATACCTGGAAACGCATCCAAAAGATGTAGAAGCATTATACTGGAAAGGTCACGCTTATTTAAAGGTGGAAAATTATCTTGCTGCACAGGATGCCTATAATGCGGTAATTAAACTTGATCCTAAATATCTCCCTGCGTTTGAAGATATGGCTTCAATATTCATGAAACAAAAAAATTATGCAGCAGCTCTTCCATATTTCAATGCCTCAATAGCTTTAAATGATACGGATATTAACTTGTTTAACAGCCGTGGCATGTGTTATTATTACATGGAAAAATTTGAACTTGCCATTAAAGATTTTAATGCAGTCATTGATTTAGACCCGGGAAATTTCCTGGCTTATAATAATAAAGGTTCAGCTGAATATAATAATCAAAATATCGCTTCTGCGAGTATACAGGACCTGAAAATGGCGGAAAGGGATTTCAACATCGCTATAATGTTAAAGCCCGATTTTCAGCTGGCGTACCGGAATCGGGGAATTGTAAGGTATTTTCTGGACAGCCTTCAGAATTCGTATAAAGACTTGTTGTATGCCATACAGCTTGATCCGAAAGATGAAAATGCAAACTGGTATATGGGAAAGTTATTCTTCAAACAGGGTAATAATCTTATTGCGATGCAGTTTTATGATGTGGCAATTAAACTGCAGGACAAAAAGCCTGATATGTATATCGATCGTGGCATTTGCAAAATTGAAATGGGAAATTATAAAGGCTCCCGGGCAGATTTTTATAAAGCAATGCAGTTTGAGAATGATGGACGCGCTGAATACCAGGTCGCCAGGTCGTTTGCTGCAGAAAACAATAAGAATGATGCGATCTACGCTTTGAAACAGGCGAAAAAACTAGGCTTGTTTAATAATACGAAGTATTTCACTTATATAAATAAAGACAAGTATTTTCAGAAGTTTTCAAAAGATAAAGTCTTTTATGAAGCCATAAAAGAATTGAAATTTGGAAAGGATTAAAATCCCGGATCCATCCCGCCACCGGTATCTTCCTGGTTAGTTACTTTCTTTTTAGGAGCAGACACCTTATCTGCATTTCTTCCGAATTTATAAGTAAAGGTGACGTTCAAGGTTGTCGATTGAAATTCACGGGAGACAGTATTCTCATAGTTATCACCTTTTGAAACAATTTCAAACCTCATGCTGTGAAATACGTCTTGTATATTCACAGCAATGCTTGCTTTGTTGTTTTTCAGGAAATCTTTTTTGAAACCTACGCTCGCGGAAAACCCGGGTAAGATATAGCCCTGAAGGAATTTTATTTTACCGCGGTAATTCATCATCACCTGTAAACTTGCATTCTTCCAGATCGTCATATTGCTCATCAGCCTTAAATTCCACTGGAAAGAAGTTGAATTAGCATCGCTTTCGCCATTCGGGATATTACCTGTGATCTTATTCCTGAACAGGTTTACATTCAGCATCAGGTTCCACCATTTTGTAACAGGAGCCCTGGTTATAAATTCAACTCCTGCATTTTGTGAGTTAGACAGATTGCCAAAAGTAACAGTCGAAATTCCTGCAGTATCAACATCTACAAATCGTGTAAAGAAATTTTTGGTATAGCGGAAGTAAGCAGTTGCGCTGATGAAAATTCCTTTTTCAAAAGATTTGAGGTAAGTAAATTCAACAGCTTCGGTATAAGCAGGCTTTAATGCCGGGTTACCTCGCCTGATGCTATAAGGATTTGAATAATCTGCAAAAGGATTCAGCATCTGATTATCGGGGCGGTTGATGCTTCTCCTGTAAGCCAGCTGTATCTCATGGTTTTTCGGAAGTTTCTGTGAAAAGAAAACTGAAGGAAAGAAATCGTAGTAGCGTTGTGAATTGCTGATGTTTCCTGCTTCCTGCACACCCCTTATATTTGATTGCTCAAAGCGCAAACCTGCCTTGTAACTAAACTTCTTGTAAGCGCCGCCATAAATTGCATAAACAGCATTTACGTTTTCAGTAAAATTAAAACGGTTGATAAGGCTGTTGTCAGGAACAATTGAATCATTGCTGCGGTCAAGTGAGTCTGCATAAAAATCGCTCAGCAGGTTGCGGTAAGTAATTTTTGCACCCGTTTCAAATTTTCCTTTTGCTTTATCGAAAGGCTGTACAAAATCGACCTGGAAAGTACCGAGATGATTAATGTTAGCAACACGGTTACCTGAAACGGCAGGAGCAAACGGAAGTATACTGTTGTCTGAAGTGTTCAACAGTTGCTCGGTATATCGCGGAGCATTGACAGCATTCAGATAGGAGTAATTTCCTGAGATATTTAAATCGTTAGCATTGGATTTAAAAACCTTCCTGTAATTAAACCCGGCATCTGTATTGAAATTTTTCCGTTTCTCTTTGTTGTACCGGTCATACGTTCTGTATAATCGCCCGCTATCACTGATAAAATCAAAATTATTTACTTCATCAATAGCATTGTAATTGTAACTGCCGAGCGCATTTAATGAAAATGTGTTTTTGTCGTTGATGTTAAAGTCGAGGTTGCCAGATAGCGTATTTGATAAGCTGTATCGATTGCTTTTTTCAAAAGTATTCAGAAAGAATATTGCTGAATCGAGATAATTAATGCGGTCGTTTACTGTGGAAGAATTATTTTCATTAAAGCGAAATCCATAATTCGTAGAAAAGTTTATGCGGTTCTTTCTGAAGTTCAGCGATACACCCGTATTCGCTTTGTAGCGAGTAGTATAACCGAGTGAAACATTTCCGTTAAAACCCTTTGCCACGTTTTTTTTCAGTACGATATTGATAATTCCGCCTTCGCCCTGTGCGTCAAATTTTGCACCCGGATTATTGATGATCTCCACACTTTCAATTGTATTTGCAGGTATTGCATCGAGTACGGCCTGTTTGTTTGCTCCTGTAATACCTGAAGGTTTTCCGTTTACAAACACAGTAATGTTTCCCGAGCCGCGCATGGATATATTTCCATCAACATCCACATCAACAGTTGGTACTTGTTTTAAAACATCAGTTGCAGAACCGCCACTTGTTAAAGCGCTCTTATCTACATTAAATACTTTTTTATCCGTACCGAGCTGCATTACACTTTTTTCACCGGTCACCTGTACTTCCTGCAAGAGTGTCTGATCCTGCTGCACTTTCAGGCTGCCTAAGTTTTGCTCAATTTTATCTGGTGGAATGATCAGTAGTTTTTCTATGATGTAGTCTTTATAACCTACAAAAGATATAGTTAAACGGTAGGCACCAAAAGGTATCATTGTAATTTCAAACTTCCCTTTTTCATCCACCAGGGATCCGAAGATTTTTGTACTGTCTTTTAGTGAACGGAGAATAACAGATGAATATTCAAGCGGTTGATTGTTCCCTGCATCTGTTACTGTACCCGAAACTTTTCCAATTGGCTGACTGGATGCAGGAGGTTGAGCCAGCGTAAAGACAAAATGAAATAAAAGACAGAGTAAGTAGAAAGTTTTTTTCATACAGGATCAGAGCTTCGTAAATGAAATCAGTAAAAAAATCCAGCCGGCAATAAAGGCTAAGCCACCTAATGGTGTAATAGGGCCTAAAACAGGTGTTAATCCATCAAGGCCGGTTAAATGGCGGGTAGCGAGTAAATAAAGTGACCCACAAAACAACAATATGCCTGCAGTAAACGACCATCCGGCAAATGCCAGATATTTAGAAGGATACTTTGCAGAGAAACAAATTACAGCAATAAGCGCAGCAACATGATAGAATTGATAACTCACAGCTTTTTCAAAAATTGAATGCTGGTATATGTCGAGTTTATTTTTAAGAGCATGTGCACCGAATGCCCCAAGCACCACTGCGAGTAAACCATAAAACGATGCGATAATCCCGAATATTTTTTCCATTTGAAAAATTTGGCATAAAGTTAGTTATTCAACCTTCGAATGGAAGAGGGGCATCCATCATAAAATGTTAAAGCTTATGGTAAATAATTGTATCAGGTTTGCCAGTCGATTGGTGTTTTTCCCTCAGAAACAAGAATCTCATTTGCTTTTGAGAAATGCCTGCAGCCGAAAAAACCATTATACGCAGAAAGCGGGGAGGGATGAGCAGCTTTGAGAATAAAATGCTTCCTGTCGTCTATTAAGGCAGCTTTTTGCTGAGCAAATGCACCCCACAGCATAAACACTAAACCTTGTCTGTGTGACGACAATTTTTGAATGGCGGCGTTTGTAAACTCTTCCCACCCTTTCTTCTGGTGCGACGCTGGGTTGTTTCCTTCTACGGTGAGAATCGCGTTCATTAAAAATACACCCTGGTCTGCCCATTTCTGCAGGCAGCCGTGCTGTGGAATGGTATAGCCGTCGATATCTGATTTTAATTCTTTGAATATGTTTACCAGGCTGGGAGGTGGCTTGATGCCTTCTTGAACTGAAAAGCATAATCCATGCGCCTGAGATGGCCCGTGATAAGGATCTTGTCCTATGATCACCACTTTTACTTTTTCAAATGGCGTTGAGTTAAAGGCATTAAAGATGTTTTGCCCTGCAGGATAAATTGTCTTTCCGGCTTGTTTTTCCTGCTTAAGGAAATTTCGAAGTTCAGAGAAATAAGGCTTTTCAAACTCATCTTTCAGTTGTTCTTTCCATGCGGCTTCCAGTTGAATGTTTGAAGAAGACATAATTTAAAGTAAATTTTTGGGAAATTAGTCAATTAAGGAATATCTTTGCACCCTGTTGAAAAATTCTTGTAAGTGAAAGTGAGAATGAGAATGAAAGTGAAGTTGCAAAACAAGTTCACGCAGCTTATAACTTACAATTTATAACTAACAACTTGAATGGCCGCGTAGCTCAGGGGATAGAGCAACTGCCTTCTAAGCAGTCGGTCGCACGTTCGATTCGTGCCGCGGTCACTAAGAGCATCTTTTTGGTGCTCTTTTTTTATTTCTCCTTATGCTATTTACTGCTTTTGTATTTTTCCTGTAAAGTGATCCTTCTCGGTAGTGATATCAATCAAATAAAGGCCTGAACTGAATGTCGACATATCCAGATCGGGATTTGTAGTAGTTAAGATCGTTTGGCCTGCTAAGTTTTGTACAAAGATCTTCTTTATCGTTATAGGTTTATCCGAATGAATGGAAACCATATCAGAAGTTGGATTTGGATAGATTTTAAATTGCGAATTGGATTTAATTTCTCTTACACCTGTTCCATAAGTTCTGAAATTGAAGTCGTCGATCATCCAGCCGTCTTTATTTGTGTTGATACTGTCACTTGTAAACGTAAACCTGAACCTGACGGAATAAATTTCATAACCAAATATTGTCGATTGTATCCATCCTGAATTTCCTGAAAAACCCGGTTTGCCGCTACTCGATATAATACTGGTACTATCGTAAAAATTTTCCAAAGTAAATCTGCTCTCGTTAATGATGTTCATCCATGTATTTCCGCCATCATACGAAACTTCAATAACTCCTCCATCGGCTAAAGTGTCTGTATTTACACGATGCCAAAATTTGATGTATGTTGCATCATCTGAGTAAAGCTCAAATTCAAATGAAGATATGTTGTTGGTGAGATATGTATTTTGTGTATCAGTAACCAGAGCAAGCGGTAATGAGTATGCGCTGTCAAAAAGATTGCTTTTAGATGGAGTTCCGATTTGCCAGAGATTATTTGGCTGAGTGGAATCTATATAAAAATATTGTGAAGTGTCTCTGTCCTCAAAAGTACTAACGGGTAAAGGTGTAGTATATGCTATAGAATAAATTACACGTTGGCTATACACGTGTACAATTGTTAGGAAGCACACTAAAACAAGTAAAATATTTTTCATGTAATATTGTTTTAGGTGGATATCAAAGAGTGCACTTAGAACAGATTTGCCACAACAAAAAGTATCTTTAAAATACTTTTGTTTGCTTCAAGAGAATTATTTTTTCTGCCTTGCTTTAATGCTCCATTCAAACCTGAAATCAACAAGCAGGGCGCCGTTTTTGTCAAAACCTTTACTAATGCTTTGGATAGTCTGTGGCTCCTTAGTGTCAATTGCTCTTTGGATTGCATCACCGATCAACTTGCCATCATTGCAGATAAAAGTAGTTACACCTACTGCGCGCTTAATAAATTTTCCCTCACACCCGGTGACAAACATAGCTATTGAAGGATCTGATTTGTGAGAATACATTTGTACAAGAGCACCGCTCGCCATTTCTGCAGCCATTCCGAGCACTGCCCAGTACGTTGTGTTAAACGGGTTCTTATTGATGTATTTATAAGGAACCGTAACCTTGCATTGCTCATCATCGAGTTCCGTAATTTTTAAACCTGCAATAGAACCCATCGGCAGGATTTTCATCAGCCCCAGGCGGAATACAGGTGATAAGGCGAGTTTGCGATATTCTTCCCGGTGTTTTGTTATCATGATTATTCGTATTGATTCACAAGATATGAAATTGATTCAAAGTCCGGAAAAGGCTATACAGCGAAATAATTATCAGTGATGTGTATATTTGATCAAAACTTGCTGAATGCTTCAAACTTTTTCGCGTATATCGCAAAAACAGGTGTACTTCATACTCTTCATTTTATCTTTTATTTTATACGGAAACAGCATTCAGAATGATTATTGCCTTGATGACAATTTCGTGGTTACCGCGAACCCATTTGTTCATAAAGGCTTTGCGGGGTTTATGGATATTTTACAGCATCCTTATGCGCAGACGGAACGTTCAACTCTCGATTTCCGGCCGGTAGTGCTTCTTACCTTTGCCATAGAGCAGCAATTCATTACGGATAATCCGCATGTCAGCCATTTCATCAATATCCTCTTATATGCTATTGCGCTCTGTCTTATTTATTCGATCCTCCTCAGGAATACACTTCAGCTTCATAAGCTCTATGAATGGCTGCCGCTGATCATCATCATTTTTTATGCAATTCATCCTTTACATACTGAAGTTGTCGATTCACTCAAAAACAGGGATGAATTACTCGCGCTGATCTTTGGCACTTTGCTCATTCGGCAAACCTCTCTTTTTTATACGGATCCGGCACACAGGAAAAGACATGTGTTTTTTACCATTGTATTGATTGCACTTACACTGCACTCGAAATTTACCGGTGTGATGTTTGTCGGTTTTTTTATTCTAAACGGAATTTTCTACCGGTATTTCAGGGGAAGCAAATGGAATTACGCTTATCTCGCAGGATGCATTTTACTCACCATGCGTGGTATGTACGGAGTATTGGGTGATGTAAAGCGGATTACCAACCCATTCGAAAATCCGCTTGAAAGCAATAAAGACCTGGTGTTAGCAGCCGGTACTGCTTCAAAGATCTTATTCTATCATATTAAAATGCTGGTGTACCCTTTCCCGCTCAGGTTTTATTATGGTTATAACATGTTCCCGTTAAACAGCCTTACTGATCCTGTTGCAATAATTTCATTGTTACTTCACGGCGGATTGCTTGTTTACGGAATGATGCAATTTTTTAAAAGAGACGTGATAGGGCTGATCATACTCTTTTACTTTGCCTCAATTTTCTTTTTTTCAAATTTTCCTGTACCGTATACGGGAATGTTTTCAGAGCGTTCCCTACTCGTGAGCAGCCTTTGGTTTATTAGCATCATCGCTGTTTTGTTTTTAAGGATGGTCAGCAGGTTACATGTTAACAGTGCAACTTACAGCAGAGTAGTTGTTGCTGTATTAGCCTTATTGTTTGCAGGTTATTCATTCGCAACCATACGAAGAAATTTTCAATGGAAAAATAATATTGTGCTGATGTCGCATGATATTCGGTATTTACAAAATTCAGTACTTGCAAATTATATGTTTGCAAATAACCTCAGCTTTCAAAGCAGCATAGCTACGGATTCAGCCCAGGCAAAAGATCTTGCAAATAAAGCGATAACCTATTATCAGCATACCATCGATTTATATCCTTTATATCCTGAAACATTCTACCGCCTTGCATCAGCATACAGGTATAATTTGAATGATTATGATAAGGCCGAAGAGCATTTGAAAAAAGCTATTGCGCTGGATTCCGCATATTTCAATGCAAATTTCGAGCTCGCTAAATTGTATTTAGATAAGCAGGATTTCAGAAACAGCTACACTTACTTTGCAAAATCATACGCTATAAAGCCAAAGGATTCTTTAACGTTGTTTTATTTTCCCCAGGTAGCTGCTGCAGTACAAGATACAGCTACAAGCTTCAAAATAAACCGTGAGTTCATAGCAAAGTATCCGCATCTTCAATACCCATACCTCAACATGGGAAAATTATATTCGCTAGTACGAAAAGATGACAGTGCTGTGATCTATTTTGAAAAAGCTATTCAGCTGGGATCAAGAAATACAGAACTTCTCAACCAGATGGCGATCTATTTTGATAATAAAAAAGATGCTACGAAGGCTACTTACTACCGTTCTCTGCTGAAGCAGCAGTAAACCTGTAAATCAGGAATCCATTATAATTTTCAACGAGCGTATATTTTGGATACGCCGCAGCCATAAGCTTTTTCGCACTTGCCCGATCTGCAACAAACATCAGTTTTACGCTACCATCTGTAAAATACCCGTCATATTTTTCACTCGGATTTAATAAAAGCTTTGACCTGGTTTTCAAGCCGAGATGTGCAAAGATCAACCTGTCGAGATGATATTCATGTCCGTATAAAACATTATTATCTGCGAGGAATAAACTTAATTCGAGGTCCGGGCAAAAAATAATATCATTTGCTGAAATCATAGGAAGAATATGTTCACGTAGTGTTTTGTAATTGTCGTAAGCTTTGACATACTGCTTCTGCACATCACCATTGTAAGCATATGTTTTGATGAAGAAGTCTACCAGGAACATCAGTATAAAATATGCAGCAAACAAAAGTTTAAATCTCTTAAGCATTTGTCCGGAAGTAACCAGTATGATCAGTGAAATAATAAGGAAAACAATCAATTCATAAGAGTAATTGAGGTAACTGCCGGGCCTGAATAAAAAAATGCTGGTAGTAATACCCGCTATAATTCCGGAATAAGAAACAATACGGATCAACGGATAGTATGCATGTGATCTTAGCCGTTCGAGATTAAACAACAAAACAATATACAACGGAAGCAGACGTATGCTATTGAATAAAACAACGTACATATTGTATGAATCTTTGTAATTCGATATCGTTTGAAGGTTAAATGGGAACAAACTTTTCAGGCAATCTTTTCCGAGGAAAATTCCCAGCGCAACAAAATAAAGTCCAATCAACACCATAAACAATGCTGCTATAGTAAGCACGTATTTCCTGCGTTCAACCAATACATGCATCGCTAAAAATAAACCGATATAGATTATTACATCTTGTTTAGCACTTATGCTCAGCAACACAAAAACCGCAGCGATATAAATACTTGCAGTTTTTTTT
>JGI24806J26614_1000537_pt1 | contig 11995 bp, 6 predicted proteins | sample Kansoi200umMDA_FD_26614 | JGI IMG/M metagenome (IMG submission 26614)
ATCGAATAAATTTAAATTAACCCGGCCGAAAAGTGACAAGAGATAATATTCTCTCAGATTTCGGTCTGCAGCTGTAATGGTATCAACCCCGTCACCATCTCAGCAAGATTATCCTCATAGCTCACTCTGAAAGGACCGAATGCAGTATTGTCAGGATAAACCCCATAATCACTATAAAGTGGAATATTTCGAAACACCTCTCCGCATATCATCAGGCTCAACGCTTTTTGGGGTGCATAAAAAAGATTCATGTAATGTGTATTGTATTCGGTGTTGTATGGAGCAAGAAATGTAGGATCGTATGCAAAGTGCGTAGCTAACTGTATGCCCGCAGTTCGAAAACTTCTCGCGATCGCCGGATACATGTATGAGGTTGCCATATCAGCAGCATCAAATTCATATACAAATCGTGCGGCCCCATGCTGTTTGAGAACATCATCAAATGGGATCTCATACTTGTCTACATTCGGCAACATATTCCCACCTAGTTCTTTTTGAAATCCAAGACCTGTCGGATACCACTGAAATGTACCGCCATCAATTCCTGCATCGAAATAAGCAGAAGCTAAATGAATGCTATGTGTGACATTATAAAAAACCGGTTTGGTACATCTGGTCGAACGAATAGCCTCTTTCATTCTTTTCACAAATGAAGTAACCTCTTGCGGAGTCCCTCTATGATGCGGTTCATTACAAACTTCAAAAGCAAGAATCTTCGGATCATCTTTATAAGCAATGCCGGTGTAACGGTTGACATGCCGGATAAACTGACTGAGATAATTTTCCTGGGCCAGCATTGCATCCGGATCAGTCAGGCAACCTGCTTTTCCATACTTCGCAGAGAAGCCAGGAGTCGGCTCATCAGGCTCGGGCCATCCATTTCCCCAATAAGCAATCGGTGTGATGACAGCATTTATTCCCTTTTCCTGCAATTTGAAAAGAAGATAATCGAATAAGTCAAGGTGTTCGTTATCCAGTAAGTTACCGAGAGTATCGCTGATCTCACAGTCCCATACATGTACGCGAAATAAATCCAGGCCCAGTCTGGCAAATGAATGAACGTCCTGGTCGATGGCTGCCTTCAGATCAATATCCAATCTCTTTCCGGCGCGATATGCATAAGCAAAAGGGACAGTATAATTGACCCCGAATCCTGTCACCTCCTCACCCGTGGCGCGCCAATACATGACTCCATCATCTTTTATTTCGATTTGATCCGGTTTATCCTGAGCATGGAGCAGCCCTGAGGGCATGTAATACGATATGATAATGGACAAAAGAAAAAATAGCTTCGTCAGACACCGCCTGCTATTTTTTTGAAAGTAAGTTCTCGTCCATTTCATATTTCTGACGTCATTTTCACCCTGATTAAAATAAAATACAGATTTCAAATCCAAAATGTAAATTAGCCGTCGCATATCCAGATCCCTTGGACACCTAAGGTAAAGATGAGTACCTGATTTCTGCGCAAACAATTTTTATCATTATAAACAACGGATACTATGAATAAACTTTTACAAAGAGTTGCTTTAATGGCTGTTTTCTGGGTCTTTATTATGGCAGTTGCCGTCGGTCAGAGAACCATTTCCGGTAGAGTAACAGATGATTCAGGAGAGGCCATGATCGGAGTCAATATCCTGGTCGTAGGCACTAGCACAGGTACAGTTTCTGATTTTGATGGGGGTTATACGCTCAATGTACCCGAAGGCGCTACCCAGTTACAGTTTTCATACACAGGCTACGAAAGGGTCCTGGTAGATCTTGGAACTACTAATCAGGTAGATGTAGTCATGGGTGAAGGAGCTATTCTCGAAGATGTGGTCGTCACCGGATACGGAACGGTAAAGCGTGAAAACGTAACCGGATCTATCCAGACAGTCAAGAAAGAGGATTTCAACAAAGGATCTATCACCTCTGTCCAGGAATTGATATCAGGCAAGGTAGCAGGTGTACAAGTTGTTCCAAGCGGAGAGCCCGGTGGTTCATCTGTGATCAGAATTCGTGGCGGTTCATCTCTGAGTGCTATCAATGATCCGTTGGTGATCATCGATGGTATCCCTGTTTCGAGTACAACCATCAGCGGTTCTAGAAACAACCTCAACATTGTCAATCCAAATGACATCGAGACAGTGACTGTGCTGAAAGATGCTTCTGCTACTGCGATCTACGGATCGAGAGCCTCTAATGGTGTGATCATCATCACTACTAAAAAAGGTAATTTAAATCATAAACTTGGACTTGAATACAATGGTAGTGTAGCAACCTCTTCTGCAACAGAAACAGCGGATGTACTATCTGCTGATGAATTCCGTGGTTTGATCAACAGCAGGTATGGAGCAGGAAGCACACAAAGTAATATTCTCGGAACAGCTAACACCGATTGGCAGAATGAAATATTACAGGACGGATTTGCCCATGATCATAATCTCAGTTTATCAGGAGCTCTTGGAGAAATTCCTTTCCGTCTCTCTGGTGGTTACACAGATAAAGATGGTCTGATCAAAACTGACAATTTCAACAGACTTTCTTATGGCATTAATCTGAATCCAGGTTTTATGGATAACAAACTCCAGTTGAACCTGAGTGCGAGAGGAATGACTGATAAAAATCATTTCGCTGATCAGGGTGCTTTGGGTGCTGCTGCTTTTTTTGATCCCACTCAACCTATCAGAGATGAGGGAAGTCCTTATGGCGGATTCTTTACCTGGGTAAATACGGATGGTACTCCTAATACATTGAGTCCTTCGAATCCTGTGGCTTTATTGGAACAGACAGATAATAATTCGACTGTTAACAGGTATATCCTTGGAGCACAAATTGACTATCGTTTGGGATTTTTTCCGGATATGAGAGCAAACCTTAATCTGGGTTATGATCATTCGAAAGGAGAAGGAGAAAAATTCATTCCCACAAATGCTGCTTTTGCTTTTTATAATAACGGAAGAGATGAAAATTATACTCAGGAAAATAAAAATGAATTACTCGAATTTTTCCTGAATTATAATAAGAATTTAAATACTGATTTTGGTCTTGACGTCATGGGCGGTTATTCATGGCAGCATTTCCACTATGATAATTTCTTTGTCGCCACAGATGCTGACCGGGTTGATACCATTACAGCTGCAGACCGAAATCTGAGAGAATATTATCTCTTGTCACTTTTCGGCCGGGTTAATTTAAATTTATTCGATAAGTTTTTATTGACCTTCACTGTACGTCGTGACGGTTCATCCATCTTTTCTGAAGACAATAGATGGGGCACATTTCCCGGAGCTGCTTTTGCCTGGAAGATTTTTGAAAACCAACCGGGTGCTTTATCAGAACTTAAATTTCGGGTGGGATATGGTTTGACTGGTCAGCAGGATCTTAACCGTGATAATTTTTATCCTTATCTGCCCAGATATAGTTCCAGTACCCCAACTGCACAATATCCATTTGGTAATACTTATTACACTACACTGCGTCCGGAAGGATATGATGCAAATTTGAAATGGGAAGAAACTACGACTTTCAATGTCGGATTTGATTATGGATTCTTTGGAAACCGTCTCAATGGTTCTGTAGAATATTATGAGCGTAAGACAAAGGACCTGATCAATTTCGTGCCTGTTGCTGCAGGAACCAACCTGACCAATTTCCTTTTGACCAATGTCGGTGATCTCGAGAATAAAGGAGTTGAGTTTTCTATTAATACAGTTCCCTGGCGCAAAGGCAAAAATCAATGGACCTTAGGTTTCAATGGTGCCTTCAATCACAATGAAATTACTAAGCTGACCGCAACAGATGATCCTAATTATTTAGGTGTTTTTGTCGGCGGTACAGGAGGTGCTGTAGGAAATACGATTCAGATACATAGCGTTGGCCACCCGGCTAATTCATTTTTTGTTTGGGAACAGGTTTATGATGCTGCAGGAGTTCCGATCGAGGGATTATATGTTGATCGCAACGGTGATGGTGTAGTCAATAATGCTGACATGTACCAATATAAAAAGGCTGCACCGGATGCCACCTTTGGATTCTATACAGCACTTGATCTTGGAAAATTTGATTTTTCAGCAGGAGCCAGGGCTAGTGCAGGTAATTATGTCTACAATAATAACCTGGCTAACCAGGCAATTTATGGATACATATATAATAGTGCCGGAGGAGGTGGAGGATATCTCAATAATGTAAATGCTCAGACACAGGCTTTGGATATTACTTCTCCACAATACTTCAGTGACTATTATGTGCAGGATGGTTCCTTCTTCAAAATAGATCATCTCACAGCCGGATATGATTTTGGAGGATTGGGAAAAACATTTACAACATTGAGAATTTCAGCTACTGTCCAAAATCCGTTAATCATCACGAATTATGAAGGCATTGACCCTGAAATCGCAACCAGGGATATCAATAATGTAGTTACCCCTGGAATTGACAATAATATCTACCCACGATCACGGACCTTTTTATTTGGCCTCAGTCTGGGATTTTAATAAGCGCTATAAATTTATTTTGATATGAAAAAAATAACCATTCAATATCTCTTTATTCTCCTCTGCCTGACGATGATCCTTCCTGCTTGTTTCAAGGATCTCGATACAGTCCCTATTGATGATGATACTATCACATCTGCTATAGTGTATGACGATCCTGCCGCTTATAAGCAGGTATTGGCAAAACTATATGCAGGACTTTCAGTCAGTGGACAACAAGGGCCTTCGGGCCAGGCTGATATTTCAGGTATCGACGAAGGATTCGGAGAATATATCCGAGGACTTTGGTACCATCAGGAATTGACAACCGATGAAGCTGTCATCGGATGGAATGATAAGACGGTCAAAGATTTCCACGAACAGGATTGGGATGCTAATGATGTTTTCATCAATGCGTTTTACAGCCGTATTTTCTATCAGGTTTCTTTGACCAATGAATTTCTGCGTGAGACAACAGATGCAAAGCTTGATGGACGCGGAGTCAGCGGTCAATTAAGAACTGATATAGGTTTTTATCGGGCTGAAGCAAGGTTCCTCAGGGCATTGAGTTATTGGCATGCACTTGACCTTTTCCGTAATGTGCCTTTTGTCACTGAAGAAGATAAAGTAGGATCTTTCTTCCCTGAGCAAATAAATGCAAGTGATCTTTTTACTTATATCGAATCTGAGTTGAAGGCGATCGAAAGCCAACTTGTTCCTGCACGTCAAAATGAATACGCACGTGCTGATCAGGCTGCTGCATGGACATTACTTACCAAGTTGTATCTGAATGCAGAAGTTTATACCGGTACTCCCAGGTATGCGGATGCAGTTACCTATGCAGAAAAAGTAATCAACGCAGGTTATACCCTGAGTTCTAACTATGCGGATCTTTTCCTTGCAGACAATAATACATCGCCTGAGTTCATCTTCCCGGTTGCTTTTGATGGTTTGAAGACACAGACTTGGGGTGGAACTACATTCCTGGTACATGCGGCTATAGGTGGTAAAATGGTGGCAGGTGATTATGGAGTTGATGCACCATGGGGAGGTATCCGGGTGACGAAAGAAATTGTTGCGAAGTTTCCATCTGTGGGTGGAAGTGTTCTTGTTGCTGCCAATCCGGGTAATCTCACTTATCCTGTGGTCTATGTACCTGGCTCCTATCAGGGATGGGATCCTGCGAAAACAAATACTGTGCTGGCATCAGCTAATGTAGATGGCAACTACGAAGGCTATTTATATTTTCCGGATGATGGCACACAATTTAAGATTACGGATGGTCCTTCGTGGGATGTCAATTATGGTGATACCGGTGCAGATGGAACATTGGATCAGGGTGGAGATAACATCGTAGCTCCTGTGGCCGGATTTTACAGGATTACGGTTGATCTCAACAATTTGACTTATACATTGACGAGGACTACTTGGGGATTGATTGGTTCTGCAACTCCGGACGGTTGGAATTCAGATCAGGATTTATCCTATGATGCTGCCAACAATGTATGGTCGATTCAATTGGACCTGATAGCAGGTGAAGTTAAATTCAGAGCGAATGATTCATGGGACCTCAATTATGGTGATAACGGTGCAGATGCTTTACTTGAGCTCGGTGGTGATAATATTGCCATACCTAATGCCGGAAATTATAAGATTAAACTCTTCCTTGACAAACCAGACCATACCTATTCGATCGAGTTGTCAAAATTTGATAGCAGATCAGTCTTCTTTACTGAGGGTCAGGATCTCGAGATAGATGATATTGCAGAATTTACAGAAGGATATGCATTCCCAAAATGGAAGAATATTACTTCAACCGGTTTGCCGGGTTCACATCCTACGCATGTAGATACAGATTTCCCGATGTTCAGGTTGGCTGATGTGTATCTCATGTATGCAGAAGCTGTGCTGCGAGGCGGAGGTGGAAGCACCAGTCAGGCACTTGACTATGTCAATGATATCAGGGAAAGGGCATTTGGCGGTTCGCAAGGAGACATAGATCAATCAGAGTTGACACTTGATTTTCTTCTCGATGAACGTGCACGTGAATTGATATGGGAAGGACACCGGAGAACTGACCTGGTTCGTTATGGAAAATTTGCCGATACGGATTATACCTGGGCATGGAAGGGTGGTGTAAAAGAAGGAAGATCGGTGGATGCGAAATATAATATATTCCCGATTCCATCTGCTGACAGGGGCGCGAATCCCAACCTTGCACAAAATCCTGGATATTAATTGAATTGAATCTGGTTATCTAAAAAAAATAATTAACATGAAATACATAAAATATATCGTCTTATCGGGACTGGTAGGTATTTTCCTTTGGTCCTGCAAAGAAGATGAATTAAATCCTGTCGTGCATTTGAACAATGCACCATCGCTTACTTCCCCTGGATCAGGTACATCATGGGAATTGAAGGAAGCTAATGCAAATGATCTGTTGCCCGCATTCACCTGGACAGCAGCGGACTTTGGTTTTGATGCAGGTACTTCTTACAAACTTGAGCTCGACAAAGCAGGTAATAATTTTGCAGAGGCCGTTACACTAGGGGTTGTCAATGCACTTTCGTTTAGCATTACACAAGGTGATTTGAATAATATTCTTCTGGCCAAGGAACTGGAAGGTGAGTCACCTGCGGATGTTGAAATAAGAGTCACGGCAAGTATCAATGCTGATGTGGCTGCTCTTGTTTCGAATGTAGTAACCCTTACGGTAACTCCATATTCTGCTACTGTTGTCATCCCCACACTTCACGTACCTGGTAGTTATCAGGGATGGAATCCGGGTGATGAAACGACGGTTATTTTCTCTCCGAAAAGTGATAACAAGTTTGAAGGGTATTTATTTATCGGACCTGACAATTCGGAGTTTAAATATACACTGGGCCCAAGTTGGGATGTGAACTGGGGAGATACTGGAGCTGATGGAACGCTTGATCCTGGCGGAGATAATATTAAAGCTACTACTGCCGGTGTATACAGATTGAATGTTGACCTTAATACATTGACACATACATACGCTTTGACGAACTGGGGTTTGATTGGATCAGCGACAGCGGACGGATGGAATTCAGATCAGGATTTGACCTATGATGCCGGTGCAAACAAACTTACCATTACTACTGATCTGGTTGTCGGAGAAATCAAGTTCCGGGCAAATGATGCATGGGATATTAATTTCGGTGATGATGGGAATAATAAGACATTGGAGTATGGTGCCGCTAATATTCCGATTGCGGAAGCCGGCAATTATACTATTGATCTGCTGATTATTGGAGTGGCTAAATACAAGTATGCCATCAAGAAGAATTAATTATTTCTGATAAATTAATTCCTCTCAGGATAAAAAAGGCAGTGACGGAAGTTGCTGCCTTTTTTATAAATCTTATGTCTCCTTAATTTAGATAGTATAACCTGCCACTTATAACTTCCTCACCTGTCAATATTGTCACCAAATAAATTCCGGTTGAAATGGAAGGGATAAACACTGTATAAATATTATTCTCCCAATTATGACTTTCGGTCTGACTAAATATTTTCTTTCCATCCACGGTATATACATTTATTTCCATTCGGCCATTTAAATTGAATCCATCTTGCTTTCGGATTATTATTTCATCTCCGGATTTATATATCTCCATTTGATTTGTATAAAGAGGCTGCTCTTTCACCGATGTCGGAAAATTATACGAATGCGACATCCAACCAATTCCACCATCAATTTGTAATTCATCATCGAAATCAAAAAAAGTAGCATTGTCCCAATGAGAACCAACTCCATACAAAGTCGAACAACCAGTGCTCACCCATGCAGGCTCCCAATAAATCACACCAGTACCTCCGTGATCAATGACCGTTTGTGTTAAATCAATCATCCATTGCTTTTGATGTTCAGGTGAGAGGGGGGAATATCCGGGATAGCTGGTATAAAGAATATTATTCGCAGCATCCGCATTACCAGTGGTCCAGGGATAAGCTGTCTCAAATATCATCACTGCTTTATCCGGATAAGAATTCTTAAGGCTTGTGATCGTATTTCCCAGAGAAGAAAATAACACAGAATGATATTGCCAGTAATAAGAAATGCCTATAATCTCAAAATCTGTTACACCATGATCATGAAATTGCTGCATGTACCAGCCTACGTCATTTGGATTGGCAATGTGAAGGGCAATTTTTATTTCATGATTAAAGGCCACTTCAATATCCCGGATGGCAGTTATCGCTGTATTGAATAGCGTACTGTTCCTTTGCCAATCCAGTGTCCAACCGGCATCATTGGTTTCCTGTGAAAGAAGAATTCCTTTATTCGTTTCGTTGCCGATCTGAACGATTTCAGGTAATAAATCATCAGCAGCGAGATTGGCCAATGCAGAATAGATGTAATTGTAAAGAGAGTCCTGAAGAATTTCCAGGTTACCCAAAACTGATGCCCATGCGACAGGAGCCACCTGGTGTGTGGGATCTGCCCATGTATCGGAGAGATGAAAATCCAAGAGCACCTGCATTCCTTCGGATTTAGCCCGTATGATCGAAAGACGCACATCCTGCAAATCACTATACCGTTGGCCCTGGTTCAATGCATCATACCACGATGGTGTATGCCATAATCTAAGCCTGATCAGATTAGCTCCATTGTTTTTAAATAATGCATATGGATCCGTGGCATTTCCATTTACTTTATAAACGGCACCACAATCCTCCATTTCATTGACATAAGAAAGATCTGCACCGAAATAAAATGATTGAGAGAAGCTTAGAGTGGATGAAAAAGTGAAATAAGTGTATATGAAAACAACAATGCATAACCTGCCAGAATAAAGTGTTTTCATAAATAGGTTTTATAAATCTAAAATACGGAATAGGTACTTGTTTTACCTAGGTCATTTTTTACCACATAGGAACATAGATACATAAGTATCACATAGACCATTTTCTATGTTGTCTATGTTTCTATGTATCTATGTGGTTCAAAAAAGGAAGATTATAATTTAAAGGCCAAACCCACAATCCAATAAGACTGCAAAGGATTATCAGTTCGTCCGGCAGCAAGCGCCTCTTGTTTATTGCCTCTCAATCCAACATCAAATCCAAGACCTATTCCTTTTTTAGTTGTACTAAAACTATTGACCCATGTCCAGTTGGAGAGATTAATATTTTCATAACTCCCAAAAACAGACAGGTTGGATTTCCATGCGAGTTGATTCTTAAACTCATGTTTGTAATCTGCGACGATTTTGACCCCTAATGAACTTTCATAAGTAGGCCCGTCAGTGTGGCTAAAAAAGATAAAATTGTAATTGAGTGGATGAAATACGACAACGAGATCCTTGACAGGTGTCCAGGTTCCTCCTGCTCCCAGATCGAGATAACCGGGGTCATTGAAAAAATCCAGAAGCGTAGTTCGATATTCACCCAGAGTTGATATGGCAAATTTTTCACTGAGTTTGTATCCAAGCAGGGAACTCACATTCATAGCGTCTGCAGAAACATTAAACCTGTGGCTGTCTGAAGGGTCGTCCCTGTTGTCATATTTAATCCAGCCAAGCGTGAGGTTGGCACTATTGCGCCAGAAATATTTACGTTGTTGGAGGTTAGCGAAAATATTAGTGGTCACTCCGACATTGATTGCTGTAGTATTTGGATCAAGCTTTGAAAACCAATTATTAAAACTTGAAGAATTAAATCCGGCATTTCCCAAAGCACCTATATCCCATCTTGGATATGGTGTTGTCTGTTCTTTTAAACTTTCGATTTCTGATTTAATGGCATCTACTTTGCCGGAGAGATCTTTCAATTGCGGCTCAAGAGTAGCCAGTTCTGCTTCTTTGGCTGCCTTGGTAGCGAGTAATTCTTCTTGTGTCTGAGCTTGCATCGAAGCACAACACAATAAGACGAGTACAAAGCTGGTAAATAGTGTCTTCATGATTTGATGGATTAGCTTAAAAGTAAAATTATAGCTAACTACTCAAATCAAGCTTTCTAATTCAAAAATCTGTACGAAAATTTCAATAGGAAAATATTATGTGGCTGCTGATCGGCAATATTTTCAAACAAGCTATGGAAAAAAGGGCTATCCAGATCATCATATCCATTTGGCGCCACATCCTGAGACCAAACAAGATAGAATTCCGAACCGGCAATATATTCCCATCGTAATACCAGGTTGGATCTGAATTGTGTAAAATTGATGTCAGGTGTATTAAAGGAATAATCGGTCTGGCCATCATGGTTTTCATCCACATTCGCTTTACCATCAGCTATCGTAATTTCTTCGGGAGAGTATTTATGAAAACGATCTTCATATTTTTTCTCGAGCGGATGACTGACATAAGCAAAGTCTTTGTACAGGGCTCTAAATATGAATGGTTGGCCATAATACTGGATAGACAATTCAGGAGTGATGTAATAATTAAGCCTTGCGGAGATTGAAAAATTTTTCTGATCTACATAACTCACGACGGATCGCACCTGTTGATCATAATTCACGTTTGCCACAAACTGATCTTGTGCCCTCGAAAAATGTCCATAGGAGGGAGCAATTGAAAAACGAAGTGCATTGAAAGGTTGGATTCGAATCTCACCAACAATATTTAGAAAAGTAACTTTCTGCTGATAGGCTGCCCCCTGATTGTATTTCAAAAAGTAAGTTATTTTTTTCCTTCCATCAGTTTGAACATAACTATCAAAACCATAACCTGCCGGTTTACGCAAAGAAGTATTTCCTCGCAAAGCATTATTAGATACTTCATACGGGTTCCATGTAAATCCTCCACCGGCCATCCAATTATTTTGAAACCACAAACTCGTGTTCGTATTAAATGCCGCATACAGGAATTTTCCTCCAAAATCCCATCGACCCCAATGATTATAATTGAACTTTGTATTTCTGAAAATGGAGGTAGGTTGTTCGATGTTATAAGATGCCCAGGAAAAATGATTGATTTCATCAGCTGCCAGCAGGAATCCGATATCGTTCAATTCAAGGTGAGGAGAACGCCACGTAACCCCTGTTTCAAATTTATAAAAGCCACCGTTTTTATTTTTTTCACCGCTGTATTTACCAATCTTGATTGTACCTCCTGTTCCGGTAAGTGATGTACGATTCGGATCGACACCCAGGTGTGTAGCATCCATTCGCTGAAGCAAGTGCACAAAATTTGTTTGATTGGCAAGTATTGATTCCTTACTTCCTGCGACATGGCTCACGATCGTATTTATTTTTAATTGCCACCATCTGTTCTTCCACGAATGCTGATAATCCAGGCTTCCGCTGTAGGCACTGCGATTTAATAAATTGATCCCGTTTTTCCGATTGACTACGGTGAACATGCCACCGATAATTGTATTGCCCTGATCAAAATCTTTGATCACCCGTCCTGCAAAATAATTGGTGAGGGGTTCAATCAATTCTGTTCTACGACTTTCTCCTAATGCGATCTCTGCTCTGACAGGGTCAGTCACACTTTCCATAATACCGATGGACAAACCTTTTTTTGTTTTACCGCTAAACTTTGCAGCAGCCAGAATGGAAG
>JGI24806J26614_1000538_pt1 | contig 11994 bp, 8 predicted proteins | sample Kansoi200umMDA_FD_26614 | JGI IMG/M metagenome (IMG submission 26614)
TCGGGTAAAGAAAAAAACAAAAAGAAAAAAGATCAGAAACAAGAAATAGTTACTGATGAAGACCCCACCAAATATAATGACCCTGACAGGGACGAGCATATAATTATCTACGATGGTAAATCTGGCCATCGAGCCGGAAATGCCATGAGTTTGGGGAGCCGCTGTAACTAAACCACCCTGCGCGTCATAAGCCGCCGGATAGATCAGATAATTTGATGATGACCTCAGCTCAACAGTCGTATCCTTTCTTAACCAGCCAACAATAATGCGATTGTTGTCCGCCATAAATCCGTTTGCATAAAAGCGTTCAGAAAAAACATCAGGAAGATCTTTAACCATCTTTGCATTCAAGGGGTCTGAAACATCTACCGCAACAAGATCCTGGTACATATCGGCATACAGAATATTTTGCTTGACAGCAATATCAAGATTACCGGGTATATCAATAAATGCTTTTATAACAGGGTTTCTGGGGTCCGTATTATCAATGATGTGTACTCCTTTATCGATCTCATTCAGAAATATATAATTGCCGTAAACAAAAAATTTCCCCGGTGATTCTATGTCTTTAGCCGGGTTGCTTTTAATATTGAGAGCTACTTTTTCTTTTGTCTCATAAATAGGAGTAAAGATCGTGTACGTGCGGGTGAGCTTATCCTTTAAGCAGCTTTGAAACGAAAATGCCAATAAGCAACAAAGAGCCGCGAACAATATTTTTTTCATAACAGTTTTTTATGGGTGACAATGTCTATAAAACGAACGTTGCATGCTATCGTCTCTTTTTCTCAAAAAATAACGTGGCGCCTATGCCAGCATATAAAAAATATTTTCTGCGATCAAGATCCTTCTTAAAAATATCATTTATGTCAAAGGAAAATTGTGGTCCAACATTCAATTCCATATTCTTTGCTCCGGTAACATGATAGGCTAGCCCGGAAAGCAAATTCACGTGTAGTTTATTGAACAAATCTTTTTTGTGATAATAAATACCGGCCGAAATTGTATCATAGATCAGTGCGTTTGTGGAGACCAGGTATGAAACGGAGGTGCCGACGCTGAATGAAAGAAAATGTTTCGTATGACCAGTTATGCGCCAATCATAGATAAATGGTAATTCGATAAAATGAAAGCGATCCTTAAATGTTCTTTGTGGCGGGCCAGCATAGTAGGAAGAGACATCATACGAGCCACCTGGCTGAGGGGTACTGTTTCGTCGATCTCCAACTCTAATATTGTCGGCCAGATAAGTATAGTCTATACTCATTAATAAACTACTTCTGCGCGAAACGATTTTTTTCATTGTTAAACCCGCTTTGAAGGCAAGCGAAGATCTGGTCGAAGACTGCACATTTTGAAAGCCGGTTGCGCCCCCCGGCGAGGTTCCGGGGCTATTGGAATAATTAGTATTGACATTTCCAATGTCTTTAAGAGAAAAACGATTTTGCGTGATCGTCGACGATCCGATCGAAAAATTTAAACCCCATTTCAGGTTTGCGAATGCCGGATCGCGTTTCTCCCTTCTTTTAACCTGGACCAATGCTAAACCGGTTTTGGTTTCTTCCCCTTTTGTCGAAGTTGTATCACGCGGAGAGTTTTTTGCGATACTATCGCCTGGCTGTGTGGATATGATTTTTTGACTCGCCGGATCATTCCGCTTATTAATAACCGAAACGTCCCCTGGTAGGTTTCGACTTACGGTATCGCTGAAAGAATTTTCGTCCTGCCTTTTTTTGTTTTTTTCAGAAGCCGCATTTATCCTGACATTATTTTCTTTCATTAGAACAAAATCATCATTTTTTGTGATCGACTTTTTGACTATTTCTTTATCATAATTGGATTTACTACTAACCGCTTTTTTATTTGTTGTTTCCGTATCTGCTTTTACAAGATCATTATTGATCCCACTCTTTTCAGGAATGGTTGTTCCTTGTTTCTTGTTCCCGGTGACTTGCGAACTTTCATCAGCCTTCCCGTTCTCTGGTTCTGATGTCAGTTTTTGCCTGTTCGAAAAATCATACACGCCATACCCGGCCAGAGCGAGCCCCAGGAATAAAAAAATTACAAAGAAGAAAATTCTCCTTGACCTCTTTCTCTCCCGGATCCTTTTTTCTACATTTTGCCACACCTCGCCCGAAGGGTGAAGGGTGAATTCGTCCATGGTCTTTTGCACATTTTTTTCAAATTCATTTGCGGCCATAGTTTTCTTTTTTATTGCCAACAGAAAAGTTTTCGATCCAACTGATCAATAAAGCTTTTGCTCTCGCGTATTGTGAGCGTGAAGTGCCATCAGTAATGCCAAGGAGTGCTCCAATTTCCACGTGAGAATATCCCTCTATGGCATGCAGATTAAAAATTGTCTGATAGCCCGGGGGTAATTGCCTGATCAATTCCGTTAGTTCCTTCGCCTGAAGTATAACTACTGGGTCATCAGCGATAATCGGATGTAAATGCTCGGGAGGAAAATACATCTGATCCCTGTAATTGTGATTGCGCTTTAAGAAATTTAAAGTGGTATTGACCATTATGCGTCGTATCCAGGCACCTAACTCACCATCACTCCGATACTGCTTCAGGTTGAAAAAAACCTTTACAAAACCTTCCTGCAATGCGTCTTCTGCATCTTTAAGAGATTTGGTATAGCGATAGCAAACACCCAGCATCGTGTCTGCAAAATGCTCATACAGTTGCCGCTGGGCATCGGGTTTACCCTTTAAACAATCTTTTACGAGTTTGTTATAATCCATTATTCTGTTTTCGTTGACAATTCTTTTGAGACTATCGTTGCATGAACCCAGAAAACGCGGACTTACCCATTTTTGTGCTCAAAATCATGATAAAAAAAAAAGCTGCAGGATGCTGCAGCTTTTTCGGGCACCACACAGTATTTATTGAACGGTAAAATCTACATCTATATCGCCCCAAAGCAATGAGACCCTCCCATCCCTGAAAATTTCAAATTTCATTCTTTCAGCGAATGCCTTTGCTTTGTCTGCTTTGACATTTACTCTCAAAGCATCATCCGCATCCTTATAGTCAGAGGCGCCCCATTGATCCCATTTTTTATTGAATATGACCGTCCAATTAGTGCCGTTGGCAATCGTAAACAATGCATACTTGCCCGCTGGTAAACTTTTACCCTCTATTGTAACGGCCTTATCCACTTCAAAAACAGTAGCTTCATTGGCTCCCGTGCGCCAAATTTTTCCTGGCAGCGGTTCAAGATCTTTCCCGATCGTACGTCCCTTCACGGAGGGTTGACTGTAGTTTATGGAAACAGTAGTCCCACTATTAAGCTTCACTGTAACCAGGTCAGGCGGGCTGGGCCGTTTAGATTTATCCTCCTGGCTACAGGCTGTCAAAACGATAAATAGCGTGATAAAAAAAGCTATGGATTTCATGTTTTAGAATTTAGGGATTAAAGCTAGGGAAAATGTTATCCCAAATTCTTATTTCAAAATTCAATTTCACCTTTCATGTAAAATACGCAATGACCTGTTATGCCTGCGCGCTGCCCTAAGTCTTCAACCCATAATTCCCCGCCCCGCGGGGACAATTGTTTTGCGTGCATTTTTTTCTTATTCAGCTTTTCGCTCCAGAATGGGATAAGTTGTGAGTGTGCCGAGCCGGTCACTGGATCTTCGTCAATGCCAACAGAGGGAGCAAAAAATCTCGAAACAAAATCCACATCATCGCTACCCGGAGCTGTAATGATCACTTTTTCTTCCCATTTCTTTATGGCACTGAAATTAGGTTTTGATCGCCGGACATCTTCTTCTTTATTCAGCTCCACAAGCAGATCACGATGCTTATAGATGCCCGCTATTTCATCGACACCAAGGGCCTGTCTTAAATTTCCCGGGTAATTGTAAATCCGTTTTGGCCTCCACGCAGGAAAATCCATTGTGTAAAGATCATGTTGCTTTTCAATTTCAAGCTTGCCGCTCTTTGAATGAAATACGAGTCTTGTTCCTTTAAAATTTAGAAAATTATAGAGTACAAACGCGGAGGCCAGTGTAGCATGCCCGCAAAGATTTATCTCAGCAAGTGGCGTGAACCACCGAATCTCATATTGACCGTCTGAAGACGGAACAAAGAAAACGGTTTCACTTAAATTATTTTCGAGAGCCAACTTTTGCATGAGGTCATCAGAGATCCATGTTTCTAAGGGAATAACAGCAGCGGGATTACCACCGAATACTTTATTTGTAAACGCATCGATCTGGTAAAGAGTGAGTTTCATGGACCGTCGCGACTTATACAGATCAAATATAAGAAGTCTCAGCATCCACCACTGGCTACTGCTTACTGCCTACTATTTTTTCTTCAACACTATCTTTAACTGGCTGAACTTATAAGCAGGCTCAAGAAAGGCAATATAGTTAGGCCAGGATTCTTTTTTATCAAAATTTCTTTTGTACAGTTTCTTTGTGCTGATAAGTAGTTTATTGTTGTCAAGTTTTGCCGTGGAGATAAATGAGCCACTTTCGTTGTCAATACTTATATTTAATTCCTGTAAACCATCGATGCTGTAGCTGGCGGGAATATTGACGATAATGTTATTTTCAATTGTTTTTGCATGGGGAAGCCAGATATCAACCTGCCTTCCCGCTAATTCGGTCTGTTCGAGTTTTATCTGTTCACCGATCAGCTTTCCCACTTCGAAGATGTAATTCTTTCCCGCCCGGCTTACTAATTTTTTCAGCGTGAACTTTTCCCTGAACTGTAACAAGGCCGTATCACCGAACCTGCCATCCCGCAGTAACTCAAAATCTTCATATTTATCAACTTCCAGCTGACCCTTCAGGCTCTTTTCAAAAATTTCTTTTCTTTCTTTAATATGCTCGTCCCTGTCAGGGTCATTATATTTGGTGGGGTCTTCATCAGTAACTATTTCTTGTTTCTGATCTTTTTTCTTTTTGTTTTTTTCTTTACCCGACTCTACGTAATACTTTGCGAAATCATAATTGAGATAACTGCGGTCAAGGTTGGCGGTTCCGATAAACGACGATTTTTCATAACCAAGGTACGAGCTCACTCTTTCAGCGTCTATACGGTCCATGGCATCGGTGAAACTGATTGTATAATCCTGTTTTTCCAGATTGTCATTGCAGGAAGTTGCGGGGATACCAGCCCGGTAATAATGATTGGGCTGGTCATAGCCAATGCTATAGCCTTCTGCTCCTTCCAGGTATTGATAGGGCGTACCGAATGCATCGAAATTGTTGAAGGCTTCAAGGAAATAAGATTTCCGTTTACCTTTTACTTTTACGACAAAATCAAGTTCGTCCATAAAAATGGCATCACGCCAGGCGCCTAGCGATCTTGGCATATATACTTCGAGCTCTGCCTGTACGTCTTGCGCCGCCAATGCAAGGCGTAACGCTGTGGCAAAAGTTACGCTGTTGATGCGTACCTCATCTTCACGCTCTTCTTTATCCGGGCCATTCTTTTTTTCCTGTGCCAATATTTTTTTGTACAATTTTTTCCCTGTCATGTATTTTTCAAGATCCGAATGGACGGGACCTTTATAATACATTTCAAGAAAAACCTTCCGCATACAGTAGTAGCATTCACGGATAATATCGTCTTCCGTCTTTAACACTCCTGCATCTTTTTTCCCGGCAATAAATTGCGTTGTGTACGCAACAAGACTCGTAACCGCTGGCGTAATATGATCAGCAGCGCGGGCGTATTGTTTATACACCTGTTCGGGGTCCAGGCCCGCACGATCTACTATTGCCTCACCGAGCGCTTTTGAGGAAGGATCATTATCCGCTAAAAAAATGACACGAAACTTTACACTCGGCGCAGTTCTCAGCTCATAATTCCATCGCAGGTCCGTTGACTTTTCCCGGTCTCTATCCATAAAATAATAAGAAAGGAATGATTCTTTATTACCGTACACAGATGTTTTAGGATCAAATCGGAGGTTGGGAGCACCATTATAATTGCGGTATTGTACCTTCATTCCATTTGCCATTGTAAAACGATATTGCTGGAATACCGTAGGATAATTATTAGCCAGCGAAAAAATGAACGGTCTAAACCCGATCCCCTCTGTTTTCATATCCCAATCAATCGTGGATCTGAGCGTATAATCAATAATATCCCCAACCTCAAGGTTTGGGATTGCAATTTTTTTGGAACTGACATCAAGACTGTAAAAAATGGGCTTGTACACCGCATCAAAATCTTTCTCATCATCCACAGCTGTTTTTATGTCCACGGTTTCTTCTTTGCCATTTGTTTTGGTGATCTTGTACTCGGCCATCCCATCCTTTCCCATCGTCACATAGTTGAAGGTGGAAAATTTTTCCAGGGCATTCTTATCCTGCAGCTTAATGCGTTTATGGATGTATTCACTGATACGGACGACCGTCGAATAATTTTTGCCTGACGCAAGACGTGTAAAAAAATATTCTGTTTTTTGGGCGATGATGACTGCGCTTTCATTCTTCCATTTATCCGGAATTGTGGCCACCTTAAATTCGTCATCGATCGTAACACCTGACTGCGGTGTTTGCCCTAATGCTCCCGTGCGAAGCAATATGACCAAAGCAAGCAGGGAAAAAATTTTCTTCATAAAAAGGTACTTGTTGCGAGTCATAGCCCGATCGTGTCGACCGGTTTTTGTTTTCTCTATTCACCACCATCATCTGTCATCTATTTCCTCAATACCACCTGGTCGTTATAAAATTTACTGATCTCCTTGATAAAATTATTCCAGTCAGCAAATTCTGACCTGCCTATGATGGGTTTGTTAACGATGATTGTCTTTGAGTAAACAATTGTATTGCCTTTATTCGAATAGGAGCCTTCAAAAGAATAATCAGGTGAAACTTTTTTAAATGAAGGTGGCACATATTCGACGGTATATCCGGCGGGAATTACCAATTCGGTTTGAATGGTCACAAAATATTTATGACTCAAATCATAATCATTTTTTCTGTCTTGTTCAATTTCAAGATTTGAAAATTCTTTATCCCAGTCCATGACCACAAACATCTCGCTTCCGCTCCGTGTTACCTGGTTATTAGTTCTAAAATCGTATCTTATTTGCAGGGGTTTTTGCCTGTCATCGAAGTCAGGTGTCTTAATATTTGAGAGCTCAATATTCTTATTTCCGTTGCCTAAAAATGATATTAAAGCATCCTTCTTGTTTTCGGTACGCGTAGAAGCATACGCCATTTGAGTAAAAATTTTTGCCTCTCCATTATATTCAACTGTGCTATTTCCCTTTAACACATCCCCGTCAATGCTCAATGCCGTCACATGTTTTGTTTTATTTCTTTGGGCATTGAAAACAGGAATGCGATCAATAATATAATTGTTCCCATCCTCGACAAGAACCTCCTTTCCCTGGAGCCGTTGGGCATAATCATTCAATGCAATATATTCCTCGGTGCCATCTAAAAAATATTTTTTGTTAGCCAGGATCACCGTACAGATCATATGGTTATCTACAGACAGCGAAGGCAATGAATAATCATAAGGCAGGTCTGAGGTACCGATCCATGTCAATCTTGCATCGTAGCCAGCAAGCCTCAGCATTTCTTTCAGCAGGTTGGCCTTGCCTTTGCAATCGCCATATTTTTTTTTCAACACATTTTGGGCTGCATCTGGTCTGAATCCCATAATTCCGTTTTCAAAAGCGATATAGCGAATATTGTCCTGGACCCAGTAAAAAATGGCTTCGATTTTTTCCAGGTCGGTCTTCTTTCCAGCGAGGAGTGATGCAACACGTTCCTTTAATTCCGCCGGTCGATTCCCAATACTGTCACACACAGTTTTATACCATCCATAAAGATCCTTTACGGTCTCAAACAAGACTTTCCGCCGACCATTTTCCGTAAAGGCCTTATTGACACAGATTATATGTGGGTAGGTTAATGCATGGTTGGGCGAATGCTCTTCTTCTTCGTAAGCGGCCGCATTTTTAAGGTGAAAACTTGTTTTGGTGAGATCATTTTCCTTTACAGATGTCTTTTGAATGTTGGCACCCTGGAAATTGAATTCACGAAGATCAACTTCCATCCATGATGGGATATCAAATTCAATAATTTTATCGACCGCCGGGATATTATCATTGAAATAAAAGGAAGTGAGATACTTTACATCTTTATACTTTTCCTGGTACGTATAGGTGCAGCTCTTTCCTTTCTCTTCCAAGGGAAATCGTACAACACAAAGTTTGGTATCATCATCAAAGATGTCCTCCTGGCTGTAGGAACCACATTCTTTTTGAATACTGATTTCCTTCCCCTTTGAATTAATGGCCTTTATATTGTCGATTGAAATTTGCTGATTGTAAAAACGGCCATCCTCATACTTTATAAAGTCCTTTACAGGGACCAGAGTAATTTCCGTGGTTATTGTTGCTTTCACTTTTCCCTCTCCGGGTGAAGGATGCTGATTCAACACAAAACTAACCACCTCTCTGTGTTGGTAGGCGATAACTGCTTCTTTTGGAAATTGATTTTTAAATGAGCTTATTTTATCGGCGTAGTCAGCTTGCCCGCTTGAATAGAAGGAAGAGAAAACAGTAATACTGTAGACAAATAAGGGTAGGATAACGCGGTGGCGCATATCTCACTGTGGTTTGCTTGCTCCGTAAAATATTAAAAAAATCACGAAGCTCCCAGTACAAGGGGGAATTTTTTGGAAAAGGGATAATATATTATTCTTTTGCCATCTCTTTAATTACCGCTTCGATCTCCTCAGCGTTTGGCTTGCTGAAATAATCGCCATCACTCCCGTACGCTGGCCTGTGTGCCTTGGCTGTAATTGTTCTTGGTGCCGCATCCAGATAGCGATAGCCTCCCTGCTCTTCCAGTACTTTATTAAACATGTAGGCCGCCGCTCCCCCGGGTACGTCTTCGTCGACAAATACCACCCGGTTTGTTTTTTTGAGAGATTCAAGGATTTTATGATGGATATCAAAGGGAAGCAAGGTTTGTACATCCACAATTTCGCAATTGATATGGAATGCTTCGAGCATTTCTGCGGCGTTTTGCACTATACGCACGGTAGCACCATAAGAAACGATTGTAATATCGGTGCCTTCCCGGATAATCTCAGGAACGCCAAGCGGCACGGTAAACTCGCACAAATTGGAAGGAAGTTTTTCTTTTAAGCGATACCCATTGAGGCATTCAATCATTATTGCCGGGTCATTGCTGCGCAGCAAAGTATTGTACATTCCTATGGCCTGCACCATATTCCGGGGCACACATACATACATACCGCGTAAAGAGTTTATTACCATGCCCATTGGTGAGCCACTATGCCAAATGCCTTCAAGCCGGTGCCCTCTTGTACGTGCAATCAGCGGACAGCTTTGCTGACCAAAAGTTCTGTAATGGAGAGTCGCCGCATCATCACTCAGCGTCTCCAGGCCATACAATAAATAATCAAGGTATTGTATCTCGGCAATAGGCCTCAGGCCGCGCATGGCAAGACCAATGCCCTGGCCCATGATAGTAAGTTCACGAATGCCGGTGTCAAAGATTCTCCCGCTGCCATATTTCAATTGTAAACCGCTAAAACCCTGGTTCACATCACCTATTTGTCCAACGTCTTCGCCAAAAGCAACGAGTTTGGGGTTCCGGGCGAATACTTCATCAAAATAGTTGTTCAATATTTCAAAACCATTCAATAAGGACGCGTCACCGGGGATCTCGGCTTTAATTTCCTTAACTTTCAAGGCACTTTTTGGACCTTCGTTGTACAGGAAAGAATTGTAAAGATTTTTATTTTCGTCCAAAAGCTCATGATAGAAGTCTTTTGTCCAATAAGCCGCATCATAATCGCCTGCCAGATCCAAAGCGGCGTTCAAAGTTTTCAAAACGTCGCGACGTAAAGGTTCCTGGTTGGAGATCAATTCTGAAGAAAGTTTTAGTAGTTGCCCCGCCTGCTGAGGAAGACCGTTTGCCAAATTATTGATCAGTTCAACTGTTTTAGTGACCTGTTTTCGTATGGGGCCCAGATAATTCTCCCAGGCCTTCAATCTGCTTTCCCGTACGAATTCCTTTGCATGGTGTTCTATGTCTGTCAGTTCCTCATCTGTGGCTAGCGTGTTTTCGATGATCCATTCACGCATTTTTTTTATGCCGTCCCACTCCCGCTCCCATTCGAGGCGTTCCGGAGTTTTGTAACGTTCGTGACTGCCGGAGGTAGAATGTCCCTGCGGCTGCGTCATTTCCTCCACATGAAAAAGCACCGGCACGTGTGTTTCTCTTGTAATCCGGATCCCTTCTTCAAAGCATTCACACATGCCCGCATAGTCCCACCCCTTTATGGTATAAATATAAATGCCGTTTGTGCCGTCGGTCTTCTGCATCCCCATCAATGCTTCGGAAATGGAAGATTTTACAGTTTGAAATTTTTTCGGTACAGAGATTCCATATCCATCATCCCAAACAAATATGGCCATGGGAACTTCCAATACGGCCGCGGCATTTACCGTCTCCCAGAAATGTCCTTCAGATGTTGAGGCGTCCCCAACAGTCACAAAACACACTTCATTGCCATTATCAGAAAGATGGCTGAATTGTTTTAATTCCTCAACAGTCCGAAAAGTCTTCGATGCGAGGGCAAGTCCAAGAGCACGGGGCATTTGTCCGGCCGTGGGGGCAATATCAGCGGAGATGTTTCTGCGGTTTGCAAGATCCAGCCATTCGCCATTCTCATCAACAAAAGGAGTAGCAAAATGAGCGTTCATTTGGCGGCCCGCACTAAAAGGATCATTGTTTATGTCAGGATCCGCGAATAGCTGCGCAAAGAACTGTTCAACCGTGGCTAACCCTGCCGCAAACATAAAAGTTTGGTCACGGTAATAGCCACTGCGAAAATCCCCTGGCTTAAAGAATTTTGCCAGCGCCACTTGCGCTAGCTCTTTGCCATCGCCAAAAATGCCAAATTTCGCCTTGCCGGTAAGTACTTCCTTCCGGGCCAAAAGGCTGACCTGTCGGCTAATGCAAATAATTTTATAATCATTTAAAACCTCCTCCCGAAACCTGTCGAAAGATAGTTTCTCATTGGCAATGGCCACAGAGGTTTGGTCGTTCATGTGAACAAAAGTAGGAATATTAAATTCTGTTAAAAAATACTGAATTTGGTTGCATCCTTTCTATGCATTCTGACATCTTTGAATTAATTTTGGTGCCAATTTGAAAACGAAGCCATGATCATGAAATACTTAGCCACCTTTGTATTTTTTATTGGTATAGCGTGTGCGGCAGGTGCACAGTCCGATACCCTAAAAAAGGATGCATTACAACTGAAGGAAACGGAACACGATTTTGGAAAAATCCCGCAGGGAAAACCTGTTTTTTATTTTTTTGAGATCGAAAATATTGGCGCCACGGCTTTGAAATTGGACAACGTCCAGGCCAGTTGTGGATGCACTACCCCTGAGTGGAATCATGACGCAATACCAGCCGGAAATTCTGATAAAATAAAAGTGGGATATAACGCGGCGGCAGAGGGTAATTTTGAAAAATATATTACTATTACTTACAACGGAAATCAAACAAAACAAATCAAGATCAAAGGCAATGTGTGGAAAGCTCCACTCGGATCCGCGCCCACTAATGCCTCTGTACAAATTTTAAAACAACAAAATCAGTAAAAATGAAAAAAGTTCTTTTTGCAGTTACAGCTTTATTATTTGGCGCAGCGGTAATGGCGCAAACAAAACCTGAGGACGTAATGAAGGTTAATACCGAAAAATATGATTTCGGAAAAATAAAGCAAGGCGTACCCGTTGTTACTTACTTTGAAATAAAAAATATAAGTGACAAACCATTGGTGGTGGAAAATACGTGGGGCTCCTGTGGTTGCACGACTCCGGAAAAAATCGAAAAACCTATCCCGCCGGGCGAAACTGCCAAGCTGAAAGTAAATTATAATGCTGCGGCCATGGGTCATTTCGATAAAGATGTATCTATCAAATTTGCGGGCGTAGACCAGGCTAAGGTTGTAAAGATCACCGGC
>JGI24806J26614_1000540_pt1 | contig 11989 bp, 6 predicted proteins | sample Kansoi200umMDA_FD_26614 | JGI IMG/M metagenome (IMG submission 26614)
TGATGCTGCATTGGCTTTGAAACAAGAGCCAATAACCGTTACTGATCAAACTTCTTCAAGAAGCGCCGGAGGCAAGCATGATTTCTTTAGCGAAGGTGATTACTGGTGGCCAAACCCGGTAAGTGCTGATAGTCCTTACATACAAAAAGATGGCATGACCAATCCCGATAATTTTGTTGCGCATCGTCATGCAATGATCCGTTTCAGTCGTGTGATGGGGACATTGGGTTCTGCTTACAAGATCACAGCTGATGATAAATATGTCCGGCATGCGATGGCACATTGCAAAGCATGGTTTGTTGACACAGCAACAATGATGAATCCGCATTTATTATATGCGCAAGCTATTAAAGGAAGATTTACAGGTCGCGGCATTGGTATTATTGATGCGATTCAATTAATGGAAGTAACGCAAGCATTAATGGTGATGCAAAACTCACCGGCAATGGATAAAACAGTACTTACAGGAATAAAAAAATGGTTTGATCAGTTTTTGCAATGGCTCACCACACATCAGTATGGTAAAGAAATCATGCTTGCCTCCGGCGCTTCTTGAAGAAGTTTGATCAGTAACGGTTATTGGCTCTTGTTTCAAAGCCAATGCAGCATCATCAAGTATTTTCTTTTTTAAAAGTTTTATTACATCTTTTTCAAACACTGATGATAATGGCACAGCGGGAACAGACATAAATTTCCAGGTAACGATTCCAATTGTATTTGGCTTACCATTTTCAGCAGATGTAATAGTTCCTTTCCAGCTTCCTTTAACTTTCTCAACAGTTATAGTACGCCATGTAAATGATCCTTTTTCATAATCGAATGTTTCTCCATCATCATCATATAATAAATATTTACCGGGCTTTTCACCGAAATGTCTTATTTCAATATCAACTTTTTCATTTGCTTTGGGTGCATGCAGCATGGGTTTCATCATGGGAATGATGCCTCCATCTTTTACATACACTGGAATTTTATTCAATCCAGGTGTTACTGTAATTATTTCACCATTACCAGCATATTCCCCGGTGTAGAAGTCAAACCATTTTCCTTTAGGCAAAACAACCTTACGTGCTGTTTGTCCGGTAAACAAAGGAGCAACCAATAAATATTCACCAGCCATATACTGATCTTTTATTTCTTTACTCGTTGCTTCCACATAAGGATTCTCTTCAAGATTAGTACTGCCCGCCTCTTTTTTTTCTTCTTGCTTAAATCCTTCTTCCAGTGCCATTGCTCTAAATACAGGTGTTCCATCAAAATGATATTTTGCAAATTCAGAATACCAGTAAGGCATCATTTGCATTCGCAACAATGCCAATTGTTTTATTTGTTCTGCAACTTCAGGATATGACCAGGGTTTAGTGCCGCTTGACCATGCATTGATCATGGCCATTGGAGAAAAAATAACAGTTTGAAAACGGCGTAACCATTCTTCAGCAGTTTTGGAGGCCCTTGCTTCGGGTGTCCATAATACTCCGGCAAAGCCACTATTGATCAACGCTGTGATAAAATCTTCATGATTGTAATAATCATTATATATAACAAATGGAAAAGATACACCACCTGCATTGCTTGCACGAACTAATCCATAGGTGCGTTGATTTTTTTGATGAAACAATTCAGCAGTATAACGCATCGCCAGCATGCCATAAGTCTGACGTATTTGCTCAGCGCTTATCCCGGATGGAAAAGTTGCCACATCAGGCCAGAGATAATGGTCATATCCATCCACTTCATCGATCTTATATCCACTTACTCCAATATCGACCTGGTCTTTTTTTAACTGGCCAAAGAAAATTTTTCTTGCTTCAGGAATATTGAAGTCGGGTATCTCTCCCACCCATACGGTATGCGAACCCGTATATGGTGAAATGTTTTTGTAAAAAGAAGCTTGCTTCGATATATAAGGGTTGATCCACAAATTCAAACGGATATTTTTATCCATCATTTCTTTTACAAACTTTTCCGGCTCAGGATATCGTTTTTTATCCCATTCAAAAGTTCCCGGATAAGATTTGCTTTGCCATCCGGGTTCCAACCCAATAAAATCGAGAGGATATCCCTTAAGTCTAAAAGAATCCGCCTCTGCTTTTACTTCATCAGCAGTAAATAATGATCTTACCCGCTGTGTAAAACCCAAACCCCAACGTGGTGGTAATGGACCACCGCCATTAAATAAATTAAATCTTCGCACGGCATCCAATACTGTCGGTCCTGCAAAAACATATACTTCCACTCCGGCTGCAGGAACTAAAATTTCCACCGCATCAGAATAAGGTCGTGAACTCCATGATTTATCTGTGTTACGATCTTTTTCAACAGGAGGATCTTTACTGTCTTTGCGAACGCCACTTCCTGCATATACTGTAATGTATCTCGCAGAATTAATGAACACACCATAACCTTTTGACGAAACATAAAACGGAACAGGCGCATGTGTTCTTCCATTGTCTTTCCCGCCATAATGATCCATGTGCAGTTGCAATATCTTTCCTCTTTGATGTACTGTTTGAAAATTTAATCCAAAGCCATAGAGCTGTTCTTCCTTTTCTAACGGAAAACGTAAATATGTTTTATTATCAGTAATCGACCCGCCAATATCATTTTGGGAAAATGGAAAAACTGTGGGAATCATTTTTGATAGTGCCTGTTTATCGGGAAAAGCACCGGATGCTTTTAGGAGATCGTATTCTTCAGGTTTTCCAATAATTCCTTTCCATACACCAGGAGCTGCTTCGGTCCAGATGAATGATGAGTTATCAGGGTTGAGTTGGGTATCTTGTGCGTTCGTTGTCATCGAAGAAGCAGTTAACAATACCGCAAGCAATATTCTATATTTAAACAAGTTCATCATTTACAGTGGTACAATTGTATAATATTTTGGAATATTCATTTCTACAAATTGACATCCCCTCCTAAACATTTTATCATCGGGCAATTTCACATGAAATGTAATCTTATTATTCTCTTTATTTATCATTTCCATTTGCAATTTTGCCCGCTTGTCTCATTTAATTTTCAAAAAAGATTATAATGAATTACCATAACAACAAAATAAAGAAACCGGCGAATGAAGCCGGCTTCTTCATCATCATATTATATTATCCAAAGTTTTGATGTGATATTAATCTTATTAATAACTATAACGAAACGGAGGCAATGTTTTATCATAAACATGTATCTGCCCATTTGTTGCAAAATATCCTGCGGTACGATCATTTATCCTATCATTAAGTACTATCGGTGCATCCTGAGTGTTTGCTAGCTTTAAATTCATTCTTGCCTCCGGATCGAAGCCGGTGCCAATTGCAGGATTAAAAGTTATTGCAGTCGTAGCCGTAAGATCAGGATTTGGAGTGGTTTTGGTAACGACCCATCCCAATTTAGTATCAGTTTTCGAAACAACAGTACCAGGCGCCAAGAGAGTTTGCACAGATGTATTGGTGGCTCCAAGATTATCAAATCCATATTCTCCAGTAATAATAAAATACAGAAGATAATTTTTTACCGTTTCTTTTGAATATTCACTCCACTGAAATGCGGCACGTATCGAATCCTGTGTTGGGTCTATTTTTGATTTCAGAACATTGCCTGCTGCATCTTTTGCTACAATTGGATAATCAAAGAAAAATCCTCCTGTCACTTTAAGACTTGCACCACTTCCGGTAGTCGTTCTTATTGCCGAATTGTGGAGAAAAATAAAAGTTCTGCCAGTCTTCTCATACTCAGTCATATCTATACCTGCATACTCTATTCCCAATTGCATCAATTTAAAAACTGTATCTGACCCAACTCCTGCCTTCCCTCTTGAATTCATAAAATCTTTGGCCGTTACATTTATATGGGGATCCAATGTTTTTGGAACATAATTATAATCTTTTTGCAGTTTATAGCAGCCGGATAGAATAGACACTACAGCAAAAAAGATGAATAATAAATTGATATTATTTTTTTTCATAAAAAAATTTAAAACATTATTATGATTGCGTTTACTATTCAGTGTATGGCGGATTTTGTTTTAAAAGATTGTTTGCGTTTAATACATTTCTATGCAAAGGCCACAAATATTTACGCTTGTCATTTTTATCCGGCCCAAATCCTGTAGGTGTCGCACCCTGGAAGATCTGCCTGCTTATCATTATAGGGTCCATTACATCGTACACTTTATCAGTACGAACAAGATCGAACCAGCGTTTGCCTTCTGCAAATAATTCATACTGTCTTTCAAGAAGAATAGCATCTTCCATAGCTGCCTGGGTGGTGAAATCAGTTGCGGTATAAGCAGTATTCCCGGCTCTGACATGTATAAGATTGAGATATTTTAAGGCATTTGCCAGATCACCCTTTTTATTCAGCGCTTCTGCGTATAAGAGATATTGATCTGCCAAACGATACACGGTAAGATATACCGGTTGATCATTGGATCTGGGAGCAGAAAATACAATTGTTGAATAGGTTGTTCCATTTTGAGTATATGCACCCGGATAATACTTCCATACAGAAGCCATTGTCGATTGTTGTATTTCAATTGTCTGTTTGGGACGTATATCAACAACACTTTTTACCCACTGATAATTAGATCCCACCACGACGCCTTGTGTATTGGTGCCTTTAAAAATTTCAACACTAACTCTCAATGGCCCATTGTTTATTGAAGATGAAATAACAGTCATACATGGACATCCATTTGCTGAAGGATCCCAATGAATATTAAAAATTGCTTCAAGACTGCTGGTCGGAGTAGTAAATACATTTCTCCATGTGGCTTTGGGTTCAAGGTCAGCTGCTGAACCGCCCGAACCTGTTGCACCAGTGCCAGCTGCATTATACACTTTCCCTGTCGGGCTTTTTGCAGCAAATAATTTCTTGAACCAAACAATAGCATTATCATAATCCTTTCTCCACATAAATACATCCGCTGCCATTGCACATATGGCAGCTTCCCCTATATACCATACAGGAGCATTCGCACCTTTAGCTACAAGACCATAGGCCGTAGTCAGATCTACGATAATTTGATCAAGGATCTTTGACTGTGGATCCCTGGCCTGGGCCGGAGTTTCATTTGCATCAAGATATGGAGTGATGCGAAGAGGAGCATCTCCCCAAATCCTTACAATATAGAAATAAGCCAGGGCACGCATCGCATAACACTGAGACATATAACTATTCAAAGTTGCCTGGGGGATTTCTGATTTTTGAGGAGCATATTTATTGATATCAGGAAATTTTTGAATATTAATATTCGCCATCGAAATAAGCCTGTACAGGCCCGTCCAATCAGTAAAATCATTATTAGGAGTTAATGCATTGTAGTGCATTTCCCTTACGGCCGGACTATTACCCGTACCCGGAGTACTTTCAAAATTATCAGAACGAGCTTCACCCCAATATGTAAACCTGTTATGAAATTGTCCGGGACTTCCTCCTTCGCCAACCATTATCTGTTGCAGCTGACCATACATCGCAGCCATTGCCGCATTTGCATCATACACGCTTTTGAAGAATTGATCTAATGTTCCATCAGACAAAGGTTTTTCATCTACCAATTTTCTACAACTACCCAGTGTCAAGCAGATGCATAGAATGATAAAAGCAAAAATATTTTTTTTCATCTCATTAATTTTTTTAGAATGAAAGATTTATTCCCATGCCAAACTCACGGCGTTTTGGATACCTGCCATTATCATCACCTGGTTGCAATGCGCTGGAAGAACTGAACTCAGGATCATAGCCAGTATAATCTGTCCATGTCAGCAAATTGATACCATAGACATACACGCTTGCATTTTGCATTCTCGCTTTTTTCGCTAATGCCGGTTTTACGCGGTAAGTAACTCGTACACTCGATAACCTGAAGAAGGAAGCATCTTCAAGGAAATAGCTATTTCCTCCACCGCGTTGGCTGCCACGCTGATCTTTATCAGGAAAGTATGGATAAGTTGCATCTGTCTGACCCTGCACTACCCATGCGCCATAAATAGCTTCCGGAAGTGCGGGACCATTGGTAGAGCTATTATTGGTTAAGTTATATTTAAATGAATTGTAAACCTGGCCACCTACTGTGCCATTAACAATAACATTCATTGTAAATTGTCTGTAACTAAAATTATTAATGATACCGAAGTAATAATCTGGTTGCGCATTTCCTATTACCATACGGTCAACATCATCTATTACGCCATCTTTATTTACATCTACCCATTCTGCATCTCCACCTAACAACGGTGCACCATTTGCGTAGATCTGTTTTACAACACCGGTATAAGTTTTACCGTTCAATTCGTAACCAGTTGTTGTTACTACTGAAGTTCTTGGCGTATTACCATGAACAATATTTAATCCCACTGGTGTTAATTTTTGCCAATCCTCTGAATAAGCATTATGTGCATCAGTTGGATAAATACCTAATCGTCGCCATCCATAAAAATTGCCGATCCTTCCGCCTTCCTCAATATACCATTTGCCCGTAATGAATGCACGATGATCCGCTAACTCTAATATTCTTCCGCGTTCAAAAGCTATATTACCACTTATGGTCCATGTAAAATTCTTTAACGCTAAAGGCGTGGCATTACCTTGCAGCTCAAATCCCTTTGTTTGAATACTGCCAAGGTTTACCTTTTTACTGGTAAATCCTGTTTCTACAGGAAACGGCCGGTCGTAGAGCAAACCACTGGTTGTTTTAATATAATAGTCTAATGTGAGGCTTAATCTGTTTTTTAGTAATGTCAGATCTAACCCGATATTTTTTTGTTCAGTAGCTTCCCAACCAAGATCAGGATTTCCAAAGGCTGTTGTTAATGATGCGCCAGCAACTCCGTTATAACTAAAATTAGCTTGTTGAATAAGCTGCAGGTAATCATAATTACCAACACGGTCATTACCTGTTTGTCCCCAGCTTAATCTCAATTTACCATCGGTCAGGATATTAGATGTCCAGTTCATAAATTTTTCATCAGAGAAGCGCCATGCGGCAGAAGCTGAAAAGAAATTTCCGGCATAATTCTCCGGACCAAATCTTGAAGAAGCATCACGCCTATATGTTCCCTGAACCAGGTAACGTCCTTTATAATCATAACCGAGGCGTGTAAATATTGATGCAGTGGAAACAGCACTTCCACTTGCTCTTTGAAGTGTTAGATTATCTATAAACGCTCCTTTTACATAATGTGCAGTTTCAATTATGAAATTTTTTCCTTCCAGATGAGTGAGATCATTTTTCGTTCTATCTTTTTCAAATCCTAATAAAGCTGTGAACGTATGATTTTTTCTTATAGTTTTTTTATAATTAAGGAAACTTTGGAAAAGCCAGGTGAATGTGCGGTTCATATCATTCCTGCCAAAATTCTCGTTACCATTATCATCTAAGAACCTTGGTTGAAAATAGAATCCTTCGAAGCTTGTTATCTCTGCATTAAAGCTGGTTGTGAGCTTTAGTTCCCTGGTAAATTGAAAATCGAATTGGTGATTCATTTGCGCCTTAAGCGTTTCTCTTGTATTATCCTCCAGGAGCGCATTCGCCACAGGATTTCGTTTTGAATTCAGATAACTCGTCAGGGATCCATCAGGAAGATATATCCTTAGATAAGAGGCCCGATCAAATACAGGTCGTAGTGAGTTATTAATACTCGTAAAGTTTCCATAGGACCAATAGAAGGAAAGGTTAGTTGAATATTTAAAAAACTGCGATGGTTGGAATTCGGTGTTGATCCTTGATTGAATGGACTTATTCCATGTATTTAGAGCAATACCTCTATCATTAATATAGTTTACGCTTCCATAAAAATTTAATCCTCTTTGCCCGCCGCTTATTCCTAATTTGATATCATCCCGGTTACCTAAATTTCCTAACAATAAATCCTGGAGGTCATTGTCCGAATTAAATGAAGGATTCAGAGAATCAGTAAAACTGCCTTGTGTACCATTTAAGGTTCCGGCCTGGATTTTTCTATAGTAGCGGAGTTCAGCAGCATTTGCTACCTGTATTTTATGAGCTAATTTTCCAAATACTTTGGAATATTGAACATCAAATTTTGTTTTTCCTTCTTTTCCTCTTTTAGTTGTAACCAATATTACACCTGCGGCTGAACGGGCACCATATATAGAAGCAGAAGCAGCATCTTTTAATACTTCTATTCTTTCGATATCATTTGGATTAATTGAATTAGGGTTATCAGTAAGAACACCATCTATTATCCATAAAGGTTTGTTTCCTTCTGCGGCAAATGTATTATTACCTCTTACCGTTACAGACCCTTCTGCTCCAGGTTCACCTGAATCGTTCATAATAAGTACGCCGGCTGCCTGTCCCTGTAAGGCATCATATACATTAATTGGCTGACGTTCCTGGATCTGCTTGGCATTCACTGAAGAAATTGAACCAGTAAGGTTGCTCTTTTTTTGTGTTTGTCCATAACCAATGACAACTACTTCTTCAAGATCGTTCACCTTGTCTGCCATAGTAATGCTGATAAATTGGCGATTCCCTACTTTTTCTTCTTTCGGAACATAGCCAACATTGCTGAATACAAGTATTGATTCCGAAGAAGGAACATCAATAGCATAATAGCCACTACTGTCAGTTACTACACCAGTTTTAGACCCTTTAATTGTAACACTAACACCGGAAATAGGCAAAGACTTGGTGTCCTTTACTGTACCTGAAATCCGACTTGATTGCGCCAATGCGGATAGTGACAAACATTGGATTAAAAAAATAATACCGAGCAAACGAATGTACCATCTGCTCCAGCGACGGTAGTAAAAGATTTTCTTTTCCATATAGCAGTCTGTTTTTTCAGTCTTGCACAAGATCTTGTACAAATGAATCGTTAACAATCGGATTTAGTAATCGTTTTTGTTCAAAAGTTTTTCCGCTGTTGAAATAAAATGCCTGTTAATTAGTCCTGACTAATGTACTCAGATGCAATTACGCAACATTTTCTCTGTCGCCATTTCTGTTGATTATCTTACTAATAAGCTATTTTAACATGTGGCCATGAGCTTATGACAGGGTGCATATCCTGTTAATTATTTATAAGAATGAAATAAGCAAATTTTAACCAGGTAAAAACTTCTCACTATTTACACTTTTATTTTTCAAACCCCACTGAATACAGAAAAACCCCCATCCACATTTACCACTGTTCCTGTTACAAACTTTGACGCATCACTCAATAGCCATATAAGTGCTCCAATCAATTCGTCTGGATGACCAAAGCGATCGAAAGGTGTATTTTTTATTACCAGCCCTCCCCGCTCCGTCATAGTTCCATTACCATTTGTAAGTAGTGTTCTGTTTTGTTCGGTAAGAAAAAATCCCGGCGCTATAGCATTCATCCGTATCGTATCACCATAGCGTTTTCCCAATTCTACAGCAAACCATTTGGTATAGCAATCAATGGCGCTTTTTGCCATACTGTAACCCAGTACTTTTGTAATTACACGTTGCGAAGCCATTGAAGATATATTGACAATACTTCCTTTTCCCTGGCTGGCGATTGTCTCTCCAAAGATCTGCGTGGGTAACATTGTTCCAAATAAATTCAGGTTCATCACTTCTTTCAGTGCTGCGAAGTCTAATTGAAAAATATTTTTATCTGGCGCTATTACTGCTTCAGGCATATTACCACCGGCTGCATTTACGAGACCATCAATTTTCCCAAATTCATTCAGCATCAATTTTTTTGCTGCAATCAGTTGCTTCTCATCTGTTACATCCGCTATAAGAGCAATTGCTTTACCTCCTTTCTCAACAATTGCATTCACTCTTTGCTTTGCTATTTTTTCATTTCTTCCCAACACACCAACTATAGCTCCTTCTTCTGCTAATGCATTAATAAAAGAATGCCCGAGGATACCGGTAGCACCTGTAACTACGATCACTTTGTCTTTTACTGAAAAAATATTTTCCATTTAATAATTAATAACGTACCGGAGTATCTCTTGAATCTGCATACGCTTTACTGTAATCTAATTTTTTAACACTGCCTGCTATAAAAGAAATACCCTGAAATATATGTTGCACATAAACGGGATCGGTATAATCTTTTTTATCATGACCTAAAACAGTACACCACGTATACCCTCCATCAAAATCGTGGGTCCAGACTGCAGGATATAACTCAGAAAAACCACCTGCATTTTTAATGATAAGATTTCTTTGCGCTGTATCAGATGTATTCAATGTAGTGATATCATGCGCCATTATAGTTTTAGGACCAGGATACAACTCTTTCGCAAAATAACATTCATCTTCTTTTTCCCATGTTTTAGGTAATCCCTGCACAGCAGGATGTGAAGGATCAATCACCTTCACAGAAAATTTTTGAAATTTTGCGTGCCATGAAAAAGTTCCACCCAACATCATCTTAAACCATTTCCAGCTTCTTTCAGTTCCGGTAACAGAATGGATACCTACAAATCCACCTCCTGCTTCTATATAGCGTCTGAATGCCAGGCGTTGTGCATCTGTATCAAACACATCATTATTAGTGCTTGGAAATATAAGCAGAGTATATTGCTTAAGATTTCCTTCTGTCATTACAGAAGCATCAGCAGAAGTATCCACTTTAAATCCATATTGCTTACCTAATTTTTGAATACAACTTACAGCACTGGGTATATTTTCATGCACATATCCTTTTCCATTTTTTGTATAAACAAGTACACTTACTTTTTTCCAATCAACCCTGGTCTGTGCATATAAACTTTTATTAACTGAAAATTGAAGCAGTATAAAAAAGAGAATTATTATTCGGTTAAGTCCTTTCATATTAAAATTATTGAATGATCATTTACCGCCGGTTTTGGTTGCCAGTTCCAATGCGCTGGTAGTTGTATAATATTTTGCCAGCATGTTTGGCACTTCCCATGCTGGCAGCTTTTTATCTTTAAAATATTGAAGGAATTTTTCTGTTACCCGTGCAAAATGTGCTTCATGCCCTTCTTTATATTTTTCAGGAATTGTTACCTCCCAGCCTGCAGTAGTTTTTATTAATCCAACGCCTGGATATTTTGATTGAATTGATTTTAATTGATCAGTTAAAACAGTCTCAAAAGAATCAATTGATTTATTTACAGGTTCAATATATAAAACCGGTTTATAATTCTGCTCCGCACCTTGCCTGATAACAAGATTAGCTTTGGTTCCTCTCATAATAGAATAATGAGTATCGCCAGTACCTTCGGGCGCCTTGTATTTCCAGATCACCGATACCTTAGCATGTATATCTTTTAACTGGTAATTGATCTCACCATTACAATAAACTTTAAGTATACTGTCATTTACAACATCTTTTTTCAGGTAATCAGGAAACCCATTTAGTTTGGTTACGTCGTTAAACTGGCTTAGCGTCATATCAGTTGTCCATCGCCGCGCAGTTGATAAGCGAACATCCTTTTCATAATTAATTATTTGTTCAGGAAAACATTCCCATTGCACCAGGTCAACCAAATGCGTGGTTACATCAGTAATGCCTTCCCCCTCCTGTGTAACATCCATAAACCAGGGCGGTCTTGTTAATATATTTCCCGATACATATTTATAGAAATGATGTACACTTTCTTTTGTTATAGACGGGTTGTCTGCAGTTCCTTTTTCCAACTGGCCAAATACTTCTGGCAGCATAGAAAATTCACGCTGCAACATAGTGGTGATCTCATAGCGTTCTGTCATGATATCATAAAGCAAAACATTATTCTTTTCTGCAGAAGCAAACGCAGTTTTTAGAAGCTCAAAATTTTTAGTATCAATCGCCATTGGTTTATCCGCAAGTACATTAAATCCTTTTTCAATTGCCTGGAGTATATACTCTGTTTTCTTCCTGTTGTTTCCAGCCATCACTACAACATTTCCCTTCTTTTCACTTAACATCTTTTCCATAAAATCATTACCGGTGTAAACTTCTTCTTTCCACCTGGTGGCATCTTCTGCCCGATTGTTATAACTGTTTATTCTGTCCAAATGCCATTGCAGATCCTGTCC
>JGI24806J26614_1000541_pt1 | contig 11983 bp, 11 predicted proteins | sample Kansoi200umMDA_FD_26614 | JGI IMG/M metagenome (IMG submission 26614)
GTTTTTTTCTCAATTCAATAAGTCTGTATCAAATTTTTACTCTTTGAAAAGGTTGGATCCTTCGTACCGGGTTTATTGGGAAAGCGGAGGTGTTGATATTCCGGCAGGTTATAACGAATTGCGGCAACTGTTTGAAAGTCTGGAGCCGGGAAGCGCCAAACAACTGGATGACTACCTTAAAGAAGCCTCGTATAAGTACAAAGCCGGAATGCAAAGGCTGGTTTTAAAGCCGGGTTTATCCTTAACCGAATTTGTTGACTGGGAAGTGATGAAAGGTGTTTTTAAACTCGACCTTTTCAGTTCGATTAAAAAACATGTGGCTGCTTATTTTAAAGATCCCCGGTTAAGAGAACTAATGGAATTTCCCGTTTTGTTCTTAGGTGCTTTACCCGAAAATACGCCTGCTTTATACAGCCTTATGAATTACGCGGATATCAAAGGTGGAACCTGGTTCCCAAAAGGAGGTATGTACAGCATAGTAAAGGCGATGTATGATCTGGCTATTGAATTAGGTGTTTCTTTTTTCTTTGACCGTACGGTAACCGGAATGGAGGTAGGGAATGAAGAGGTGAAAAAGGTAAAAACAATGAAGGGCGATTTTGAAGCAAATGTTATTATTGGAAGCGCAGATTATCATCATATAGAAACAGATTTGCTGCAACCCGAATTTAGAAGCTATACAGCGAAGTATTGGGAAAGCAGGGTAATGGCCCCATCTTGTTTGATCTATTATGTAGGCTTAAATAAAAAGCTTAAAAATGTTCAACACCATATGCTGTTTTTCGATGCGCCTTTTCAGCAACATGCCGAAAAAATCTATAAGACCAAACAATGGCCCGATGAGCCATTGTTTTATGTTAGCGTAACAAGTGCAACCGATCACTCGCTGGCACCGGAGGGCTGCGAAAATTTATTTTTTCTTGTGCCTGTCGCTCCGGGATTGGAGAATGATGACGAGGAACTCCGCGAACATTATTTTAAATTAATCGTTGCGAGGATGGAGAAGCAAATAGGGCAGACTATTACAGGCAACATCATTTATAAAAAAAACTATGCACACAGCGACTTCGTAGATGATTATAATTCTTTTAAAGGAAATGCGTACGGTTTGGCAAATACGCTACTGCAAACTGCTTTTTTAAAGCCTTCCCTCAAAAGTAAAAAAGTAAAAAATCTTTATTATACAGGCCAGTTAACAGTTCCGGGGCCGGGGGTTCCGCCAAGTTTAATTAGCGGGGAAGTGGTAGCAAAACAGGTTTTGAAAGATTATAAAAATTAGAAGGGAAACCTTCAAACGTGAAAACTCAAATGTCAAAAAAAGGTCGATCGCTTTCACGTTTTTACGCTTCATTTAGAAAAGATATTGTTTACATCGGAAACCAAAAGGCTATGATACATTTATTTCACGACGTTAGCCGGCAATGCAGTAAGATAACTACTGAAAAATACAGCACCTCCTTTGCTTCTGCAATAAAGTTATTACACAAAGATCTTCGTACACCCATTTATAATATATATGGCTTTGTTCGTTTTGCCGATGAAATTGTAGATACTTTTCATGGTCACGATCAGCAAGGGTTATTGCAACAATTTAAAAGTGAAACGTACGATGCTATAGAAAGAGGGATAAGCCTAAACCCAATACTTCATAGTTTTCAAATGACGGTAAATGAGTTTGGTATTGCACCTAACCTTATAGATGCTTTTTTTACCAGCATGGAGCAGGATCTGAAAAAACTTGAATACGACCAGCAGGCATACAACGAATACATTTATGGAAGCGCGGAAGTTGTCGGCCTGATGTGTCTTAATATTTTTTGCGACGGTGAAATGGAACAGTATCATACATTAAAACCTTACGCTCAAAGCCTTGGCGCCGCATTTCAAAAAGTTAACTTTCTGAGAGATTTAAAAGCAGATACACAAACGCTCGAAAGAATGTATTTTCCGGGCTGCACTTTTTTAAATTTTTCTGAAATTGAAAAACAACAAATTGAGGCAGATATTAAAAAAGATTTCGAGCACGCCTACGAAGGAATTATACGCTTACCTATAAAAGCACGTTTTGGAGTTTACGTGGCTTACAAGTATTATATGTCGCTGTTTAATAAGATAAGAAAAGTAAAGGCAAAACGAATAATGGAAGAACGAATTAGAATTCCTAACTACTACAAAGCAATGATATTGGCAAAAGCAGGTGTTAGAAGCCAGTTTAATATGCTATAGGTTTCCCTTATTTTTACGGCATGGAAGAAGTGATTTTAGTAAATGAGCAAGACGGGCAGGTAGGAAGTATGGAAAAGATGCAGGCTCACCAGAAGGGTGTTCTGCACCGTGCTTTCAGTGTTTTTGTTTTTAATGATCGCAACGAGATGCTGCTGCAACAAAGAGCAATCACAAAATATCATAGCGGTGGATTATGGACAAATGCCTGTTGCAGTCATCCCCGCCCCAATGAAGAAACCGAAGCGGCAGCTCTAAGGCGCCTAAACGAGGAGTTGGGTTTCACTACTCCGATTACAAAAATCTTCGATTTTCAATATCATGCAGCTTTTGATAACGGACTAACCGAACATGAATTTGATCATGTGTATGTAGGAACATTTACGGGTACCATAAATCCCAATCCCGCTGAAGTGCAGGATTACTGCTATAAAAATCTCGATGAAATTTCTGCAACTATTCAAACGCATCCACATAATTATACGGCGTGGTTTTGTATAGCCTTTCCAAGAGTGATTGAATGGCTGGCAAAATAATGAGGTGTAATTTTGTTGACAGGCATTTGAATAAGAATGAATCATCGTTGTGTCACTCACTTGTACCCCAACTCTTGGACTAAGCTCTTTAAGCGCTTTTATTACACCGTACAAAAGCATATAGGAGTCGCAAGACTTTTGGGAAAAGTCTACCTGAGCCTTTTTAATTGACCTTCGTTATTTTATGACCCCAAGGGCCGAACAATATAAAAATTAAAATAGTTGGGTATTTTTAAAAACGGGTCAACATCGTTCTGCTCCAAACTCTCTCCAGAAAGGCCGGACCAAGTTTATGTATACCACTATAAAAATAGGTTGAGCATAAAATGAGCTATTGCGCAGGATAAGGCCAGGTCTGTTTTTTAAAAAGATAAAGATTAAGATAGTAAAAAGATACTGGTACTCCCATGGCTGCCACCAGGTTTGATCGAGCAGGCCAGAAAGTATTTCAGCAAAAAATAAAACGATTAATCGGTGCGTTGTGGTAGGTTTAGCTACCAGGATAATTAAACAGATCAATGATACAATAAACAGGGAAAGGCGAATCGGTCCGGGGATATAGGAAAGTGAATCAAATGGTGGTACAAGAGGATGCAGCCGGTCTGCGAGCCATAACATCGCTGTAATTAACTTTGCAGTAAGCCAAAAAATACAGGTGATCCTAACGATCCGTCTTGGTGTATCATACGTCTCCTGTTTTAAATTTATCATCTGCCTTTAATTTGGACTGTGTGGTATTATAGCCTGCTTTATTTTTTGCCTCCTCCCCAGGTCAAATTTTATACTGTCTTTTTTCGACATCTAAACTTCCGCCTTTCGCGCGACTACTGTCTAAACTTTTTCTAATAAAAAATAGAAAAACTGTTAAGGCGATCCATCCGAGCCAAAACAAATAAACACCCAGGTGGAAACGTTGGCCCAACCAACGATGTGACAAAGTGTTGTTGAAATCAGCATAAGAAAAATACAAGCCGGTAAATGCAAGTAGTAATGAAATGGCGACGATAATGTTTGAAGCGGTTTTGCTTATTCTTTTTAGTAGAAGAGATTGTATTATAAATATAATAACCCAGATAAGAAATACAAGCAACGCTCCTTTCCACCATGATTTCAAAAATTGGTATTGCGTATACACAATACTAATGCCGGCTTTGCCAATAAAAGAAATACCGGCTAATAAATATCCGGCAAGCAAGGAAAATAACGCTAAAGAAATGACTAGTATAGAATTCCGTTTCAAGTAATAATGGTTAATATGAACAAAATAAAGTTCATTAGTTAAATAAGCAAATCAACCACGGGCAAAGCCCGGACAAATTGGAAAAAATACCAAAGTGGGTCCCGCTCTTATACTGCAGCTGAAGTTGCATCATTTTAAGAAAAGCTTTTTCACCAGGTTCTGGTTAAAAAACGGAACACTTACCCAACAATAACAACATCCTTGCTTTTCGACGTTTATTGATTAATTAAGGATGCACCTGGTTTCAGAGAGGGGAGACATATTTTTAGGGGGCACAATAAGAAAAATGGGGGAGCGAGAAATATTTACTAACTTGAATTAGTAAAAAAATTAAGAAGCCCCCGGAAACGAGAGCCTCTTGTAAACATCCCCCCAAATGAAACAATCTGCAACAAAACTAATAGACGACGGAAAAAACAGCAACAGTGTTTTCCCCTGTTTCGAAAGGGTGATTTCCCCCTTTTCAATCACTTTTAAGGGATGATAGCAAGGAAACAAGTAGCTCGTCCCTATGCTTGCAATGCCAGGTACAGTATCAAAAAGTGCAAGAGTGCGACGCAACGATGATGAATAAAAATTTATTGCTGGTACCATAATATTCTTCGCGTTTATTTAGGGTCTGCTGAAAAAGTAAAGTTACTCTTTAAGATTGCCAATTTTGACGGTTCTAAGTTAATCAGCTTTCTTATAGTACTCTTTAACCCCTTCAATTGGATTGCTGCATTTTCATATGCAGATAGCAGGAGGCAAAAAAGTACCTGCCCGGTTAATTTAACCAGGTTCAGTACCATTATGATGGCGGCAATCCATGATTCGCTTGTTTGTTGAAGCCTTGCTTTTATACGGTTCATTCCGTATGCAGTTTTGCCTTGTCCAAACTTGCCTTCTATTGGATTTCTTTGGCCGGGTCTTATACGAATTAACGTTGCCCTTGGTCTTCCCAGTGGCTTGGCCACCAGGACTATGCCCAGCTCTTTGAGCTTTTGTCGGTTCTCCCGGTTACAATATATTTTGTCTGCTAACACTTCTTCTGGATAATATCCACACCTGTTTTTATATTGTTCAATTGTTTTTAATAGCCGGGTACCTTCATTGAATGCTTCCCACGACAGATCTTCTAAGAAAGCAAAACCATCCATCAGGCTTACCTGTATCTTAGCTCCAAACTCTACATTAGCATTTGTTTTTCCTCTTACGATCGGACGTACATGTGGTTGATGAATACTTACGATTCTATGCTCGATGCTGTGGCTCTTTTCTTTAAACATCTTCGCCTGCTGATCGTATAAAGTTTGTATAACCAGAAAGTATTTGTATTGATGAGGGTCGAAGGGGATAGGCTTGTATGCACCAAGCAGCTTGTGAATATTTTTGATATTTCTGTTAACAAACGCTAACTGCTTTTTAACAGCGCTCCGTATTTCTTTTTTAGACTTAATTTTCTTTTGAGCGGTTTTCAGATAAGTCTTTCTAGCCACCTCTCTGTATGTTCTTGGCTTTTTCTTATGTAATGTAGCAGAATACAAAAAGTCTATCAGTTCTTCTGATTTCTCCCTCGCATCGTTAAGTAGGTTTAAATCTGTTGGATAAGCAATATCCTGGGGACATGCAGTAGCATCTACTATTAGTTTACCATGATGTGTGATTGCAGGTTGTTCTTGCTGCGTTACCTTAGAATCAGCCAGATCTTCCTTAGTGGTCTCTGGTACGGGTTGCTTTTCCATGTCAATACTCTGCAAGCCAGCAGCAGAATCATTATCTTTTTTATTAGCAGAAACCTCCTTAGGAGGAGCTATGGCTAACTTTAGTATCTTTTCATTAATAGCATTCATTTGTTCTGCACCTAATCTCTTGCGGAACTCTACAAATAAAGATGCATCAAATGGTTCCTCGTCACTAAAACTGCTAAAGCCCAGGAAGTACTGCATATACATGTTCTCCTGTATTTGCTGCACGGTTTCTCTGTCGCTTAAATCGCACATATGCTTAATAATCAAAGAGCCAATAACCACACGTGGATTAATACCGTCAGCTCCGGTTTTGCTATTGTTCATCTGCTTTTGATAAACACCCACCAGTTCGTCCCATGGTATCTTTTTAGCTAAAACTATCCACCTGTTTAAAGGATTTAGATGTTTGCTGAAAGGAGATTCAAATCCGGGAAGCGGTGGTTGGGCAGGACTAAGATACGCTTGTTTTGATGCACGGGTTTTGAGGGCTTTTGCCATCTTTCTTTGCACTTTAATAGTGCATAAGATAGCAAAAACTATTGTAAATACTATATTTGATAGTTTTTCAGCAGGCCCTATTTACTCTTTGTAAGAAAATAAAAAAAGCCCCGCAAAATGCAGGGCTTTTTATGTTTAAAGGTTAGAAAAGTCTCGTTCTACCTTTGAATAACCAGCCTAAGTGTTTTTATTTCTGTTCCATTTTCAACAGTTTGTATCTTTTATCGAGCGATCACCTGGTTGAATGCATTGATTGCAAAAAATTACGCACGACGAGAATTGTTTCTACCAAAATGAACAGTGTAATGAATGGTAGGTTCAATACCGCTGCAGAAAAATGAAATTGAAAACTGCTATGCCATAATAGAAGTCTGTTAACTGTTTTAATGCTGTTAAGTTTTCCTCAACACAACCAATTCGCAAGTACATTTGTTATTCATAGAACTCCTATTTTTTGGGGGAACCAAGAACTTTTTTTATGAACTGGTTAATTTACATCCTGATTACTTTTGGCACTTTTTGCTTCATGGAAGTTGTAGCATGGGCCACCCATAAATATGTTATGCATAAATGGCTGTGGGTTCTTCACGAGGACCATCACAAGAAAAGGCCAGGTTTTTTTGAGAAAAATGACGCATTTTTCTTAATATTTGCCATTCCAAGTATGCTGTCTATTTTGTTTGGCACTATGTACCAGTTGTATTGGGCAGTATGTATTGGAGCAGGTATTGCGATGTACGGTTTAGCCTATTTCATTGTTCACGATGTGATTATTCACCAACGGTTCAAGTTCTTTACAAGGAGCAATAATACGTATGTAAGAGTAGTAAGATGGGCGCATAAAATGCACCACAAACATTTGGATAAAGAAGATGGTGAAAGTTTTGGAATGCTTATTGTTGCAGGCAAGTACTGGCAAAAGGTAAAAAATGATGTTCAAAGGAATAAGGCAGACAAATAGGATTGATACATAAGTTTTTAGAATAAATATGAGGCCGTGAGTAATCATGGCCTTCGTTATAATTTCAACACTATAAAAAATATACATGCAAACGGCTGAAGATATAAGATTGTTAAATGAAAGGATACAACACGCATCATTATTTATTGAACGGCTAAGGGCAGAATTGTCGAAGGTGGTAGTCGGCCAGTTATATATGGTGGATCGTTTAATGATCGGAATGTTAAGCAACGGCCATGTTTTGCTGGAGGGAGTTCCGGGCCTGGCAAAAACTTTAACTATAAAATCGCTTGCCCAGGCGGTGCAGGCGAAATTCAGCAGAATCCAATTTACGCCTGATCTTTTACCTGCAGACGTAATTGGTACAATGATCTACAACCAACAGCGAAATGAATTTGTAATCCGTAAAGGACCCATCTTTGCCAACTTTATTCTGGCTGACGAAATAAACCGTGCTCCGGCAAAAGTGCAAAGCGCGTTGCTGGAGGCTATGCAGGAGAAGCAGGTAACGATCGGCGAAGAAACACATAAACTGGAAGAACCGTTTCTTGTACTCGCAACACAAAACCCGATAGAGCAGGAAGGCACTTATTCTTTACCTGAAGCCCAGGTAGACAGGTTTATGTTAAAAGTGGTGGTAGGTTATCCGGGAAGAAACGAGGAGCAAATGATCATACGGCAGCAGGTACAGGGGTTGGATGGTCTAAAAGTAAACCCGGTAGTAAGTACATTTGAAATTTTGCAGGCCCGCAAGCTGGTAAGGGAAGTTTATATGGATGAGAAAGTGGAGCAATATATTATCGATCTCGTATTCGCTACACGGTATCCTGAACAATATCGTTTAGAGCGTTTAAAGCCTTTAATCAGTTATGGTGGCTCGCCACGGGCCAGTATTAATTTAGCATTGGCTTCAAAAGCACATGCCTTTATGAATAAAAGAGGGTATGTGATACCCGACGATGTAAAGGCTATTTGTAAAGATGTAATGCGTCACCGCATAGGTTTAACTTACGAAGCCGAAGCAGAGAATATTACATCGGAGAAGATCATCGATGATATCCTCAATGCGATAGCGGTACCTTAATTGTTTAGTGGTTCAATTGTTGGCCAACAACAGGTGAATCCATTAATCCATTCAGCAATATAACAATTCAACCATAAAACCCGTAAAGCTTTCTTTCATGACCACCGCCGATATACTAAAAAAAGTTCGCGAGCTTGAAATTAAAAGCAACAGGCTTACCAACCACCTGTTTACCGGGGAGTATCATACTGCTTTTAAGGGGCGGGGTATGTCATTTAAAGAAGTAAGAGAATATTACCCTGGCGACGACCCAAGGTTTATTGATTGGAATGTTTCGGCAAGGATGGGGCATCATTACACCAAGATTTTTGAAGAGGAAAGGGAGTTGACGGTTTATTTACTGGTTGACGTTAGTGCAAGCAGTTTATTTGGAACATTCCGGCAAACAAAAAAGGATCTGATAACCGAAATGTGTGCAGTGCTGGCCTTTTCTGCGATTACGAATAACGATAAAGTAGGATTGATATTTTTTAGCGATCATGTTGAGAAGTTTATCCCGGCAAAAAAAGGGCGTGACCATGTTTTATACATGGTAAGAGAGATGTTGACCTTTAAACCTCACTGTGCACAGACAGATGTATTGAAGGCGCTTAAATTTTTAAACAGCACAACCCATCATAAAAGCATCGTTTTTATTTTAAGTGACTTTGCTGATGCCGGTTACCAGGAAACGTTACGGGTAGCTGCCAGGCGCCACGATGTTATTGGTGTGCAGGTTTACGATAAACGCGATGATCAACTGCCAGTGGCTGGCATGATGCAACTGAGAGATGCTGAAACAGGAAAAATGGTTTTGTTGAATACCAATGATCCGTATACCCGTTTTAAATACAGCCAGCAATTTCAAAAAGTATTGGAAGACGCAAAAGTCGCTTTCAGAAAAGCAGGAGCAGATCTTTTGCAAGTATCAACCGGGCAGGATTATGTAAAAATTTTACAACAATTTTTCATTAGAAGGGCATAAGTGAATAGTAAGAAATTATATATCGGTTACCTGGTTGGTTTTTTATTGTCATGCATTACATCAAATGTATTTTCACAAACAATCAGGGTTCAGGCAGACAGAGACAGGATATTTATAGGCGAACAGGTCAAATTAACTTTATCTGTGGAGGGTGGAAAAGCAGGAATGTCGTGGTTCCGGTTTCCCGATAGTGTTAATCACCTGGAAATAGTTGGCAGGAGCAAGATCGATACTGTTTTAAAGGGTAGTTATACTAATTACTACCAGACAATCTCCATAACATCTTTCGATAGCGGGAGGTGGGAGTTTCCATCTTTATCTCTCGCAGGTGTAAGCCAAACTACTACTCCAATCAGCATCGACGTCTTACCGGTAGATGTATCGCAGATGGAGGACTATAACGACATTAAAGACATTGAAGAAGTACAACGCCAGACCAACTGGTTGATTGTAGGAATAATAGCTGCAATTACACTTCTGGCTATAGGTATGGTGTATTGGCTGATCATAAAAAAGAAGAAAGTGATCGTGCCTGCTACGGTTTTAAAGGGAAACCAGTCACCGTTGGAATGGGCCTTATCTGAGATCAATAAATTGAATGCACAAAACCTGCAACGGCATGAGGCAAAAAAATATTATTCAGAACTAAGCAATATTGGTCGAACTTTTTTTCACATGCAACTCCAGGAACAGTCTCAACAAAAGACGACTGACGAGTGGATGATCAACCTTCAATCTTTGCCGGTAGACAACGACATTAAAACTGCTTTCTTCCAATTCCTGCGGCTCGCAGATACCGTAAAGTTTGCCAAATACTTACCCCCTGAGACTGAAAATGAAGTATCGGTACACGCCATTAAACAAATGCTGCAAAAGGTATCGCTGCTGCATTCAAATATTTATTCAAAATATCAACCCCAATAGATGCTTTATCACTGGCTTCAAGATATCACTTTTGCCTACCCAGAAGCTTTGAGTTTATTACTCGTTGTTCCGATTATAGCTGTATGGTATTATGGTAATATTCAAAAACGCCAGGGGTCAATGCTGGTTACCACTACCCATTTCCTTACCGAGATCCGCACTTTTAAAACCTGGTTCCGCAACTTCCCCTTTGTCTTACGCTGTCTTGCTTTGGCTTGTTTAATAGTTGCGCTTGCAAGACCACAACATAAATTTACCGAACAGCAAACAGAAGGTGAAGGGATCGATATTGTGCTTTGCTTCGACATCAGCGGAAGCATGACGGAAAAGGACTTTTTACCCAATCGACTGGAAGCGTCGAAAGAAGTAGCGCAGGCTTTTGTAAATGATCGTCCTGGTGACCGTATTGGTGTTGTTATTTTTAGCAGGCAAAGCTTTACCCTTTGTCCGATAACTACCGATAAAACCACTGTCTTATCCCAGATCTCGAATATTCGCAGCGGTTACCTCGAGGAAGAAGGTACGGCAATAGGCTCTGGTCTTGCCACTAGTGTTGACCGTTTGAAGGACCAGAAAACAAAGACAAGGATCATTATTTTATTGACAGATGGAGTAGATTTTGGCGGCTTAATACCGCCGGATATTGCCAAGGAAATGGCTAAGTTTTACAAGATAAAAGTGTATACAATAGGTGTCGGAAGCGAGAAGGAAATCGACGAGCAGGTTCAAACACCTTTTGGCAACATGCGAAACAAAAAGAAGCTCGAGTTTAATGAAGGCCTGCTCAAAAATATCGCTGCAGAAACCGGCGGCCAGTATTTCCATGCTGCGGACCAGGACGCACTAAAAAAGGTGTACGGCAGTATCAATAAGCTTGAAAAGACACGCATCAAGATCACTTCGTACGACCGTTTCACGGAAGAGTTTTTGCCATGGCTTATCATTGCACTCGCCTTGCTGCTTATCGAAACAATATTGCGCTACACTGTCTTTAAAAAGTTCCCGTAGCGATTTTTTTTGTACGGGCTTTAGTATCGTCCGGCGTCATCGTTGCGTCGCATTTCGTTCATCTGCAGTAGTTCTATAGAACATTTATTAAATCGAAATGTAGTACAGCAGGTTTTCAGAAGTTCGTAGCTGATCGGGCAAGAACCTCAATACATTTGAGTTAAACATGATCAATAGAATATCCAACAGTAAAAGTGAGTGACACAACGATGTTGAATAAAGAATTGAAAGTTGGTTAACAAAAAAAATTCCTGGTAAGGGAGTTTGATTTAGAATGTAGAATTTAGATATTCGGAGATTGAGATATTTTGGCTTTTCAAAGTTTATCTCGCTTTGCTTTCAGTTCTCTCCACGTTGTTAAAATAATTCCCTGCTCCGATAATGCCTTTTTAAATGCCGGGTCGATCATAGCTAACAGGTCTGCTTTACGAAGCGGTCCGCTGTTGCTGATGTAGGGGAAAACAGGTGTTGTTGCCGTGCAATGCATGATCATCATAGTTACTCCCGGCTTCAACGTTTTTATTGCTTCAATATACTTTTGTGTTTTAAAAGCCTGCAGCTTTTTATCATCGCTTTCTATGCTTACAGGTATTTTCCAATCGTAACTTTCGTTGTGAAGATCGTCAAGTACCGGCAACCCTGCCGACCAAAGTATTTTACCTATTTGCCTTAATTGATTCATCAGTGCAGTCTCAGACTTCATCTGTTGCTGTATTAAAATATTATGACCCGCAGGCAACATAACGGGGGTATTTTTTTCAATTCCTACCTTAATATATCTTTCTAAAAACGCCGGGGAAGCAAACAACGTTCCC
>JGI24806J26614_1000542_pt1 | contig 11979 bp, 9 predicted proteins | sample Kansoi200umMDA_FD_26614 | JGI IMG/M metagenome (IMG submission 26614)
CTCCACGATGTCAGACAATGATAAGATTTTACCCTCGAGTGAGTGGATGATATACGGGTCGGGGGCCGGATGGACAGGCGTCATTTCATTTTCCTTTGTGATGCTGGTTCCGTTCCTGATACGAGGGCGTCGGAAAAATATTTACTGGATCTTGCTTAATGTTTTTTTTGCTTTTAGTTATTTGTTTGACATAGGTCTTGAGGTTCAATACGGAGTATTCATGCAGGCGTTTGTACTATTGTGGTGGTATAAATGGCTTCAGTTAAAGGAATAAAATTTTATTTTCGGTCATGCAAAGAATTTCAGTGGTTATTATTTGCAAGAATGAAGAGGATGAAATTGGTCGAACCCTTCAAAGTTTAAGAGGACTCACTGATGACGTCGTAGTGCTTGATAATGGCAGTACTGACAACTCTAAAAATATTGTGCGCGATGCAGGAGCCAGGTTGATAGAAGAAAGCTGGGAAGGGTTTGGGAAAACGAAAAATAAGGCCACAAGGTTTGCAAAATATGACTGGGTACTCAATCTTGATGCGGATGAATCGATTGATGAACAATTAAAAAACTCCTTGCTGAATTTGTCGCTGCAAAATGACAATGAAGTGTTCGAAATAAAATTCAAAAACTTCCTGGGTGATACATATTTGCGGTTTGGAGAGTGGGGAAGCGATAAGCATATTCGGTTGTTTAATCGCAATAAAGTAAATTGGAACGAAGCAATTGTACATGAAGGATTGATATTTCCAACTGGAACCAGGATCAGGCGTTTAGAGGGCTTTGTGTTACACTATACGGTTAAGAATGAAGCTGAGTTTGCGGGTAAAATGCTGAGATACGGGCAGCTGAATGCGGAAAAATATGCCAGGGAAGGAAAGAAGTCTTCATGGGTTAAAATGCGCGTGGCGCCCATGTTCTCATTTCTTAAATACTATGTTTTCAAGCTTGGCTTTCTGGATGGCAGGGCGGGCTTCATTTGTGCGAGGATGAGCTCGTATTATACGTACATAAAATATGCACGGTTATTGGAGTTAAATAAGCTACAGGAAACAGAATAAAATCTAAAGAAATGACGTTAATTACATTACTTCAGTACTGAATTAACCTTGAAGCATGACCAATTTTATTCCAATATTTCCTCTTGGTATTGTAGTATATCCCGGTGAAAACTTAAATCTCCACATCTTTGAACCCCGCTATAAGCAGTTAATTAGTGAGTGCCATTCTCAGAAGAAACAGTTCGGTATTCCTACTGTGATCGAGAACAGGCTGCAGGATTATGGGTCCTTGGTGACGATCCTTGAAATAGCGAAGATCCACGACGATGGAGAGATGGATATAAAAACACAGGGGTCAAGAGTTTTTCGCATTCTTGAGGTAATAAGCGAGGTGCCCGATAAATTATACAGTGGCGCTATCGTAAACTACCCGGAGACCAATGAACAAGGCAACATCGAGCTCATGAAAAAAGTAATGAACAGTATTCGCGAGTTGCACAAGTTGCTCAGGGTTGACAAGGATTTTAAAAAAAATTAATCCTGAAGAAAGCAAGGCTCTTGAAAATAAAAGACCGGCCAGCATCGCGGTTATGCTAATAAAGAAAGCAATTTTGCTCCATTTTTCGATATTGTTTTTTCCAGGCAGGTTCATATTATTTTTGTCCGCGAGCAATCACAATACAAGATAAAGATGTAAGTTGTAAGATCATCACTCAAGAGTCAATGCCCGAGCAATTAGCGCAAATAAAAAAAGGAGATTTTAAATCACTTGCCCGCGCAATTTCTTTTATCGAGAATGAGCAGCAGGGCCATGAGGATCTGCTTCGCTCACTTTCCGATGATGGCGCGCCAAAAATCATTGGTATCACCGGGCCACCGGGTGCAGGTAAGAGCAGCTTGGTTGATGCATTGATCGATGAGTTGATCAAAGAAGAAAAAAAAATTGCCGTGGTTTGCATTGACCCGTCCTCACCTTTTAATTTAGGCGCCTTGCTTGGGGACCGTATTCGCATGAGCAAATGGTATACTCATCCAAATGTTTTTATCCGTTCACTTGCAACACGAGGTTCAATGGGCGGACTAAGCCCCAAGATCATTGAAATAACTGATCTCATTAAATCGGCCGGTTTTGATCATATCATTGTAGAAACAGTGGGAGTAGGACAAAGCGAAATTGAAATTGCAGGCCTGGCTGATATCACTGTAGTCGTTGTCGTTCCCGAAGGCGGCGATGAAGTGCAGACAATGAAGGCGGGGTTAATGGAGATTGCAGATATTTTTGTCATTAATAAAAGTGACCGGCCTGATGCAGATCTTTTTGAAAGAAATCTGAAGCTCATGCTGGCACCCTCATTTACGAAAAATGCTAAAGAGGTTCCGATCATTAAGACCATCGCTACTCAAAAAAAAGGGATCCATGAATTAAACGAAGCAATCAAAAACAATTTGCCCCAAAATGAAGAAAGGCACCTGTCACTGTTAACTGAAAAAGCCTGGCATTTGTTGATCCAAAAAAGAATGAATGGACTTGACAAAATGAACTTAAGACAGAACCTGCAGGCCGCTATCAATCATGATAATTTTAATCTTTATTCCTTCATCGCAGACTATGCCTGAAAAATAGGTAAAATACAGCGGGCCGCATGTGTCTTTTACTATGTATTATTATTGAGGTCACTGGCAGCTTTCCCTTACCAGAAACAATTATTATTTTAACGGGGCAATCAAGCCTGTGAAAACAACCGCTCATTTTGTATCCGGGAAGACCCATCACCTCATCTTACTGCAGGTACTGCTCCTTTTGGCTCTTGTCTCTGCGTCTCAAACCAGCATTAGCGGAGTTGTAAACAGTTATTATAAAGTAATCGAAGTCATTCCATCGAAGGCATGTGTAAGACTAAATACCGTCGCTGGCCTGGCACATCTGCAAAAAACACTCCTGGTCCAAATGAAAGGTGCATCTGTTATTACGACAAATACCAGCACTTTTGGTGATACGACTTCGCTCAACAATGCCGGGAACTACGAAATCGCCATCATCTGTGCGATCAATGGTGATTCTGTTTTTATGTATCATAACTTTTTAAACAGTTACACAGTCGCCGATAAAGTACAGTTAGTAAAGTTTGCCGAGTATTATTCTGCTAATGTTGTTGACACGGTAAAAGCTTCGCCATGGAACAATGCGTCGGGTACCGGCGGTGTGATTGCCCTCAGTGTTTCAACGGATCTGATATTGAACGCCCCAATCTATGCCGACTCTTCTGGCTTCAGGGGAGGTGCCTACGTATTAAGTAATGGAACGTGCTCAAACTTTCTTGCTGCGACGGGTTATATTTATAATGCTTCCAATACTGCGCCTCAGAATGGTGCCTACAAGGGTGAAAGCGTATACGATTTTCCCATTGGCCAAAGTGGTGGCAGGGGTGCACCGGCAAATGGTGGAGGTGGTGGCAATAATCATAATAATGGAGGGGCGGGTGGCGCCAATTTAAGCACAGGTGGTATAGGTGGTGGTAATTCCAGTAGTGCAGGTTGTATGACGGAGCTGCACGGGTTGGCAGGTAAAGCATTGAGCAGCTGGAGCGGAAAAAAAATATTTTTCGGTGGGGGCGGTGGTGCAGGGCATTCAAATGGAGCAGCCACCGTATCAAAAGGAGGGGGGAATGGAGGTGGTATAATTCTCATAGAGGCTGACAATCTCATTGGCAATAGTTATAAAATTTCTGCGAATGGCAGTAAGGGCGGGAATGCCGCGTCTGACGGTGCATCAGGAGGTGGTGCAGCGGGTTCGGTGATCATGGATGTAAATACTTATTCCGGCTCGGTAACGATACAAGCGAATGGAGGTAAGGGAGGTGATGAAAATGATTTAGGCACAGCACAACGATGCTACGGCGCAGGTGGCGGAGGTAGTGGCGGTGTAATCTATTTTACAGGATCGTTACCTCTAGTTCCCATTTCATTTAGTGGCGGACTTGCGGGTATTGAATTCGGGGGGGACCCGGCTTGTCATGCAGCGGTGCTGCCGGCAAATGGTTTGAGTGGTAGTGCCATTCCGTTATACACCGTCAGGCAGGCGACCGATTCGTCTTCATATTGTCTTTCAGTCGAAGCGCTGGCGATCAGGTTGCTTTATTTCAAGATCGCTGCAGTTGAATCGAATATTTCATTACAATGGCGGGTAGCGAACCCGGAATCAATCGAAGAATTTATCGTAGAAAAGATAATCGGAGGTGCCTGGCAGCCCATTTATACATTGAAAGCAGATGATGCAAGACAAAATTATAATTACACAGATGAGTATCCGAATGCCACAACCAATTTGTACAGGTTGAAGATGATTGAAAAAAATAGTTCAGTTTCGTACTCCCCTGTAAGGCAATTAAACTGGACTGAAAAAAATGACCGATTTGGTCTTTACCCGAATCCTGCTTCACAACAGGTCATTGTTTCCGGAAATTTTTCTTCCTTAACAAATGTTAAAATCTTTGATGCGTCAGGTAAACTTAAATGGAACAAAAAAATCGCAACTAATGCGGGAAGCATAAGCATTGATCTTTCTTTATTTTCACCCGGAGTTTATTTTTTACAAATTGAAAGCTCGGTAAAAAAACTTGTTATCAACAAGTAGAGATGTTTTTCCTAAATAAAAAAAGCGACCCGTTTCCGGAATCGCTCTCGTTTACTTTCCACCTTTTCACTATTTCTTCGATGCTGTCATTGTTCCTTGCTCACCGCCACTATTTGACCAATTGCCTGAAAAAGTATTCTGATTTTTATTAACTGCTGCAGAGAATGTGACATCCGTGCCAGATGTAAGGAAATGGTAACTACCCGACAAGGTATTTCCGTTCAGTTCCCAGTTGCCGGAGGCAACCACAGATCCCGATGAATTGAGCCTGTCTAAGCTACCGCCTGGTTTTATATTCATTCCAAAATATCCTCCGTTACTTGTTGATCCTTCCCATTTTCCTTCAATAGAAAAGGGTGCGGCGGGGGCTACATTTTCTTTTTTGCAGGCCATAAAAGCCGCAGATGTAAATAAAGCAATGACAGCGATTTTAAGAATTTTCATTTTTTAAGATTTAATTGCATGATTAGAATTTATTTTTTTGTCATTTCCCAGGTGCCGCCATCGGTGGCGCTGTCTCCATACCCCCAGTTACCAAGCAATTTGCCGGAATTGCTGTAATAGGAAGCTATAATTGAATAGCTGCTGGTATGAGGAGGCAACCAGTTGTAATGTGCCGTGAGAATATTGTTTTCATAGGTGTATGTTCCTTCCCCGATCTTTTCGCCCGAAGAAGTAACCTCCTCAATAACTCCATTCGCTTTAATGTTGAAGCTGTAATAAAATGAGTTTCCTGAAGCATCATTCACATAGCTGCCCACCCATTTGCCAACAATTGAATTGCCGGATGAAGACGGGGGAACAGAAGAATTATGATCCTTCTTGCAAGCAATGAATGCCGTTGATGCGACTAAGGCGATGATCGTTGTTCTTAAAATTTTCATTGTTAAAGTTTTTTGATGATTAATGTTTTTGTTGATGACACAAATCTATTTTCAGATACGTCGATTGAAAAGTGATGTTGAGCAGATGGTAATTTTGTTGAGTCTATTGCAACATGCTTGTAACAAAAAAAAATTGTTTTAGAAAATTTCATAAACTATTGTCGATTAAATAATGGAACAGGAATGAAAAAGAAAAAGCGGTGATGACACCGCTCTTGAACCAAACCTAAAACCTCTATGAAACCGTCCTGTTGAGAAGTATGTTTAAAAGATAATGGTTAATGTTTTTTGAACAGGTTTAAAATTACATTTCGTGACGTGCGGTTAAAAGCCTTATTGAGTGATCGGCCATGTCTGGTGAGTATGTGGCAAAGAATTCAATACGAAAAGAAATTCGTCTCAGAATTTTGAAAACAGTTCCATGAACTCCTGCCGGCGGCTTCTCGATATACTGACATTGGCACCATCTTCCATGATCACATAGCCACCATCACCGCGAACAAATTTCTTGATCCGGTTTATATTTATAAGAAAAGAATTATGAATTCTGAAAAAATCCGGACCTGCCAAGGCTTCATCGATTTCTTTCAAAACTTTTGATACTACTATTTTTTTACCACCGTCCAGGACTACGGCAGTGTAATTACTCTCCGCCTCGCAATAAAGTATATCGCTCGTCGGTACAAAGATCATCCCGTCGCCCGTGGTCAGGGCAATGCGCTGTACGCCTGGCTTGCTTGTTTGTCTTATGTTTTGAAGCAATAACTCGATCTGTCCCTGTGATGGGGCGGATTTTTTCTCTTCCAATCTTCTGATAGTTTCCTTCAGGTCATCCGGATCAACAGGCTTTAACAGGTAATTCAATGCACTGTAACGAAAAGCTTTAATTGCAAATTGATCGTAGGCTGTGCAAAAAACTACATCAAAGAATAATTTGTCAAACTGTTCCAGCATGTCAAATCCATTCATGTGTGGCATCTCTATATCAAGAAATACAACATCCGGCCTGTACTTATGAATCGCCTGGATGCCGTCGTCAGCTGCATTACACATGGCCTCGATCTTTACCTGGGGGCAATATGTTTTTAACAGCCACTCCATCATTTCCAGGCTGTTTCTTTCATCGTCTATGAGAATACACCTTATCATATCAAAACGTTTTAGAAGTTATTCCCCCACGCATCATTTTAGCTTGCATTTACACAGGTATTTTTAAAATGACTTTTGTTCCTGTCGGTTCACCATTTTCTTCTTTCAGATCAACAATATCAATACTGGCATTCACCGCCGCATATTTATTCAGCAACGACAGCCTGCTTTCGGTTAATTTCATACCCAGTGATTTTCTCGATGTGGCCGATTTACTTTTCAATTCCTTTGCCTTCTCTCTGCCAATGCCATTGTCTTCAACTTCACACTGCAACATCGACTCACTGATCATTTTCACGCGAATGATAAGCATTCCGCCGTTTTCCTTATGCAGTAAGCCATGCCAGATAGCGTTTTCGACGTAGGGCTGAATAATGAGCGGTGGAACTTCGATGGTGTCTGCATTTATGTTATCAGCAATGTCAAAATGATATGAAAACTTTTTATCAAACCGCAGAGCTTCCATTTCAATATAGAGCTTCAACGCTTCCAATTCATTCGAGAGGATGACATTCTTGCTGTTTGAATTATCCAGGATGAGTCGTATCAGTTTGGCAAACCTTGTCAGGTAAAGTGAGGCCGTTGCCTGGTCGCTTTTAACAATATACCGGTTAATAGAATTGAGGCAATTAAAAATAAAATGAGGATTCATTTGAGCCCTCAATGCCTGCATTTCCACTTCTGTCATTTTTTGTTGCGTATCCATTAACATGCTCTGCGTCCTTTGTTTGTCGTTCTCGGCCCTTGCCCTTATGATCTTATTTGCACACAAAGAAGCGATAGTTGTGAGAATGGACAAGTGTTTTTGAGTAAAGAACCTTTTTTTTGAGTGTTCGCAGTCGATCACCCCCAATACTTTCCCGTTGAAGACAATGGGTACTGTAATTTCCGAGAATCGCTGCTCATCGTCGATAATATAACGGGGATCTTTTGTAGTATCGTCAATGATCTCAGCCTTACCGGTAAGAGTTACGCTGCCCACGATTCCCTTACCAACAGGTATACCCAGCGGTCTTGTAATTTCAAATTCCCTTGGACTTTTTGGTCCGTAAGCGGCCTTTTGGATCAACTCCCCTTTTTCCTCATCCAGGAGGTAGACGACACAATCTTCAAATTGCAATCGGCCTATGCAATTCCTTGCCACATCCCAAAGAATGTTTTCTTCGGTTTGTTGCTCAGACAAGCTCGAAGCAAAATAATTGATGGCTTGCTCGGTTTCCAGCTGTTCCCTTTGCCTTACAAATTTTTTATTCCGGCTGTCAAAAACAAGATAGATAATACCTGTTACGATAGCAGCCACTATTCCAACAAACCACCATCGTTGCCACAAAGGAGGAATGATGGTGACATTTATTTTCTTTGAAGAATCGACCCAATTGATGCCATCGGCGCTGGCCTTTACCTTAAACGTGTAACGGCCGGCGGGTAAAGACGAATAACGGGCCTGCCTGACGTCAACCCCTTTTTGCCACATTTCATCATACCCTTCCAACTGATATTGATATTGTACATTTCTTGAACCATTGAGATTGATAGCATTGAACCGAATCAGAAAACTATTATTACGGTACTTGAAAGTGATGGAATTTCTGCTACCTAAATAGATGGATGAATCCGGTGTTTCCGCCTGGTAGATATTTACCCTGAGATCCGCGGTATGATAAATGAGCTCATCCGGAAAAAAATGATTAATGCCTGCACGACTGCCCCAAAACAATTCACCCTTGTAATTTTTCAGAAAGCTTCCCATCCTGAAACCTTCTGTTGTAACCCCGGAGTTCTTGTCGAAGTACTGCATTGTTTTTTTAACGGGGTCAAATCGAATGATCTGTTTTGAGTTAGCGATCCAAATCATTCCATTGTTGTCCTCCAGGATCCCTTCACAATGATCGTAGTTTAATCCTTTGGATCTGTTATAGGTTGTGATGTTGTCGCCTGATATCACACTAAATCCCCGCAAAGTGCCGACATAAATATCACCATTACTGCTTGCGGATAAAGTGTGACAAAGGTTTGATGCAAGACCCTGGTTTACCGAAAAACTATCGACTTTATTTTTGGACTGACTATAACGGTATACGCCATTATAAGTAGCGATCCACATATTTCCTGATTTATCTTCCAGGAAAGAATTCACACGAATATTTTCCACACCTCTGAGAAGCGGGTAATCTTTTAATGTTTTTATTGTCAGTCTAACCGGTTCTATGGTATAAAGACCCGAATCAGTGCCTGCCCAAATAATGCCATTTGATGCAGTATAAAGATGAGTGACATAATTATCTTTCACAGTTGGCCCTAATGAGGTATCACGCAGGATCTTTTTGAATTGACCCGTTCTTTCGTCTAAAACAGACAGCCAGTCACCAAGCGCACTAACCCAAACACGACCGAGCTTGTCGATGCACACAGAACGTATCTCAATATTCTGCGCCCCTGTCCAAATTGGTTTCGTGTCATAATAGTAAAACTTGGTGTTGTTATTTTCTTTGTCCCATTTTATGAGTCTTTCCAGTGCACCGATCCATAATACGCCATTTTTGTCTTCTGTCATTTCGCTTACATAGGAATCATAAAGATTTCCCTGGCCATCATTAAATAAACGCGTATACCATGCTTGCTTGTTATAAATATTAAAGATGCTTACTCCGGCTGTCATCGTGCCGACGATAATATCACCATTGTTGCTGCTTAGCACGCGCCAGGTCAGGTTAGCGCCCAATGATTCCGGGTTGATGGGATCGTGAATATAACTGGACATATTTCCGGATCTGTCAACGATCACGAGACCGGCGTACTCGGTGGCTACCAACAGGCTGCCATTAGCAGCCAGGCGCACTTCAGTAAGTGTTGCGTTTATTTTTTTCTTGTTCAGCTCACTGGTAATAAGATATTTCTTGACAACTTGTTTCGTCCTTATATCAACAATTTGAACCTGCCCGTGTTGATGACCAATTGCCAGTTCATGATCGCTATACCGACAGAGGCTAAAGACAGCGGTAAAAGGTTGCTGATAAAAAATCTTATTCGTCGCATAATCCACTATTGTTACAAGGCTATCGGTGGCATAAATGACCTTGTTCTCATCAAAAGGCTCAGCGTCATGAAACCGTCGGTATTCTAACCAACCGGGAATCCAGTCCAATCTTTCCCATTTCTTCTTTTTTTCGTTGAAAAAGAATTGACCCAGGTTGGTGTACAAAACGGGTCCGTAGATCTTCGTATCCGTGATGGTCCGGCACCCAAATTTTGAAACCGAGTCGTTCAATATCACTCGATGAAAGATCCTGCTTTCATCCAGCCATGTTACTCCTTCATTTGTTCCCAGCCAGATGCGATTCCTGCTGTCACAGGTCATGTGAATGATATTATTGGAAGCCATTTCTGGATGGCTTTCCTTCTTACAAACGGATACTGAGTACCCGTCATAGGCATTCAGTCCATCAATGGTACCGATCCAGAGGAATCCATTTTTATCAACGGCTACGGAACGAACATTATTTTCTGAAAGCCCATTTGAAGTATTCACATGCTGAAAGGCGATAGATTGAGCTTCAGCTAGCGCGCTACCTGCGACAAAAAAGGCAGATAAAAGGCCAATAGACAAGATCAAACGCAAAACAAGGAAGGTTTGTTCCTATTAAAAATAATCTATTATCTCTTTTGTTTGTCCCGTTTTGAGTAGGTGGCCATCAAAGTGAGCTAACTGCAGATCTGGTGAGTGGTTGGTTAAAAATAGTTAGCAAAAAGCGGTTGATACTACGGTTGCCTGTTTAATTTCCACCACCTGTAACCGACATAGGCTGCAATAGCGAAAGGGGCAAAAGCAAGGTAAAGAATGCCGCTGTTTAAACCTTTCGCAGGTTTTTCGCCCAATTGCTGAGTCGTTTTTGCACAAATAGAGCACTGAGCGGAACAGGGGATAGTATAGAATGAAAAAAGGATGACAAATAGCGATATGAAAAATAACTTTTTCATGAAGCAAATTTACGGCGATTAGGCCGCTTCTGTGCTCATTCTTTTTGCCTGTTTTTTTCTTTCCTCTTCGTCCAGTAATACCTTTCTCATTCTAACAAAATTGGGAGTAACCTCGATGCACTCATCCTGCTGGATATATTCCATGCATTCTTCAAGTGTCATTAAATGTTTAGGAGCAATATTAGTAGCGGCGTCGCTTCCGCTGGCTCGCATATTGGTGAGTTTCTTTCCTTCATTGGCCTGAACAACCAGGTCGCCGGGCTTATTATTCTCCCCGATGATCATTCCTTTATAAACTTCTTCTCCGGGATCAACAAAAAATATTCCGCGGTCCTGTAGTTTATCTAAAGAATACGCTGTGGTAGTTCCTGCTTCTTTTGCAATTAAAACACCGTTATTTCTTCCTGGTATAGCACCCTTCCATGGCTTAAATTCACTAACGCGATGATTCATCACAGCCTCACCCGCGGTGTTTGTAAGCATTTGGGTACGCAATCCAACTAATCCCCTCGAAGGGATCTCAAATTCCAAATGCTGCATCTCTCCTTTTGTTTCCATAACGTGCAATTCACCCTTGCGCCGGGTAACGAGATCGATCACTTTACTTGCATATTCCTGCGGTACATCAACAACAAGGGTTTCATACGGTTCACATTTTTTTCCCTGGATATCCTTTACCAATACCTGTGGCTGACCAACTGTCAATTCATATCCTTCACGGCGCATGGTCTCGATCAGAATTCCCAAATGCAAAATACCGCGGCCATAAACAAGGAAACTATCAGCATTGTCAGCATCTTCAACCTTCAGGGCAAGATTTTTTTCCGTTTCTTTCATAAGCCGGTCGCGAATGTGACGGGACGTTACAAATTTTCCATCTTTACCGTAGAATGGTGAGTTGTTGATGCCAAACATCATACTCATCGTCGGCTCATCCACACTGATCGTTGGCAATCCTTCAGGATCTTCGAAATCTGCAATGGTATCGCCAATATTAAAATCATCGATACCTACAACGGCGCAAAGATCACCGGCAAGAACTTCACTCACTTTTTTCTTGCCCATTCCCTCAAATAAATACAACTCTTTCACTCTTGTTTTTTTGACAGTTCCATCCGATTGCACGAGGGAAACAGGTTGACCTTCTTTTATTGATCCCCGGCTTACTTTACCAACGGCAATACGACCCAGGAAGGAAGAATAATCGAGTGAGGTAATTTGTAGTTGCAAAGTCCCTTCGCTCACTTTCGGAGCGGGGACATATTTTAAAATACCATCGAGCAGCGGTGTAATATCTTCCGATGGAGTCAATGAATCATTGAACCAACCATTTTTCCCG
>JGI24806J26614_1000543_pt1 | contig 11976 bp, 14 predicted proteins | sample Kansoi200umMDA_FD_26614 | JGI IMG/M metagenome (IMG submission 26614)
CTGCATGGCATGAAAGGAAGTTTTATTCAACAGCGTTCCGATCTGCAGGAAATACAGTTGAATGCGGGAGCCATTCCTTCATTAGAAAGCTGGTGTCCATCGGGCTTCGTTCAGCCATATACGAATCATTATAATCATTCCATGACCATCCCGACCCTAACGCTTCTTCTTTCCATGAGGGGTCAACTGCATAAATTTTCTTTGCAGTCTTCTGTAAAAAATCGATTACCGGCTGATTTTTGAAATCAGGATGAAGCAAAGTGGGGTCTCCTGTGGGAAGAATTAAAATGGCTGTATCATTTTCCACTTTTAAAACTCCTTCCAAACTATCTCCTAAATATTTCATCGCGGCATAGCAGGTAGGAATTTTTGTATTGCTGGCAGGGGTGAAATAATGATCTCCCTGGTAATTGAACCAATATTTGTTTGTTGCAGGTTCAAAAATGCTAATGCCAACATGAGCCGTTGCAAGTGACGAATCGTTCAGGATAAATTGTGAAGCTGATTTTGAGATCTTTTTTTGTAAAGAGCACGAAGCAAAAATTAATAATGAAGAATTAATAATTAATAATTGTTTCGCGGCAACCAGGAAATCTTTCATTCTTAATTATTAATTACGGATCAAGATGGATGATTTTCCCCTCTTTCGAGCTTTGCAAAGCGGCTTCTATTATTTTAATGGTCTTAGTACCATCTTCGGCAGGAACAGGATTCGGAGCTTTGCCGGTTAATGCTTTATACAGGTCGTCATAGTAACCCATATAATTTCCGGCGACTGAGGTTACCTCTTTACGGATCACTTCACCATTTATTTCTGTATGCAATAGGCCATCAGGTTGTGAAGGTGATGGACACCAGCTTTCTAATGAAGGAATGGCTCCCGCATTCAACTGTATTTCCTGCAGATCGGAACGCTGTTGAATAAAACTTCCTTTCATGCCATGCAGTATATAAGAAGGTAATGGTTCCCGGGCGACGCAGGTTGCTTTCAATCTTACACGCATGTTCGGGTAATACAAAAGCATTTCAAAATAATCGCTGGCTATGACCCGTTCCCGCATTCTCCAAACATCACCAAATATTGCTTGTGGCCATCCAAACAATTGTAAAGCCTGGTCAACAAGATGAGGGCTGAGGTCATAAATAATTCCTGCACCCGGAAGGTCACCTTCTTTATGAGCCTTGCCCGAGGGAATGGGACGATAGCGGTCGTACCTTATTTCCACTTCTCTCAATTCGCCCAAGAGCTTTTTTTCCAGCACATCTTTTATTGCATGATAATCTCCATCGTATCTGCGATTTTGATAAATGCTTATGAATAGATTGTTTTTCCTGGCTAAGTTGGTAATTTCTTCAGCTTCTTTTACCGTTACAGCAAAAGGCTTCTCGACTACAATATTTTTTCCAGCTGTCAATGCCGCTTTTGCATTTTCGTAGTGCAGGTGAGTAGGAGTATTGACAATGATGAGCTGAATGGAATCGTCAGCGACCAGTTCATCAATAGAGCGATATAATTTCGACTGCGGATACCGCTCCCGCGAATCATTATTATGCCTTTCAACGATCCCCGTCAATTCATACCCGGGATGATTGTGTATAAATGGAGCATGAAATAATTTTCCGCTCATGCCGTAAGAGCAGATGCCGGTGCGTATGCGCCCAGTCATAGTTTTAAATTTGAAGTTAACTAATCCCCTAAAGGGGAGGGATCGAAATTTTTATTTATTCAAAAATCAAAAGAAATAATTTTTGCCGAACAAAAAAACAGAATGTTGAAGTGTCCAGACGATAAATGTCTGGATGCCGACCGTAAGCGTTGGCATGCGACGCAACGAAGTTGCTGGTGCCACCTATGCCGGTAATAAAAAAAAGTGACAAACCATTCAAAACATCAACAATAAAATAAAAGAATGAACAAACTAGGTTCCCCCTTCAGGGGGACAGGGGGCGTTTTCAATTCCTCTCCTGCGCTCTCAGCCATCTTTCAGGGATCTCATTACTGCTTGCCAACAAATAATCTTTATAACTGCACGCTATAAAATTTTTATCGGGTAGCTGCATCCACCATCTGCCGGTCTTTTTGCTTTGCAAAAAAGTGGTTTCCACTTCAGCAAACGCAATATGATATTCATTGAATGAATCCCGCTGGTCCAGGTCCACCTCCTTGCGACCACGACTTCTTCCGTCGAGGATATACCAGATCATGTGTGCGATCTGTTTCGCAGTCAGGTCATCCTTATCGTGAGCCGAATCAAAACCATAAATGCCAATGCTATTTATATTGGGACTCATGCCGGCATAACGCATCAAAGCGCACGCCTCTTCGCCATTTAATCCATTCGGTGAAACAGAATTCGCCGGTGCATACGCGTGAGCAAGAGCCGACATATCAAAACTAAATAAACTGCTGTTTCGGATTACGGGCTCCATTTCTTCAATGGTTTCCTTAACAGTTCCCACCCGATAACAATCAAAGCGCAATTTGTCCATTGTCTCCAGCATTTGCGGGTGCACGTAAAAACTTTGAAAAGCAATGTGATTGTAATGACGAATATAATTTGGTTCGGAAGTGAGCAACTCCATCAGGAAATTTTCGTGGCGGAATGGAGAATCGATATTGAGATCGATGAGCGCATCTGCGCAGGAAGCCTCAATAGCTTTTCCATTATCAACATAGGCGCCGTACTGAGCTAACGTGAGATCGTGTGAACCTCCAAGAATGATCACCGTTTTTCCATCATTGATCAGTTCATGTACAACTGTTTTTAATGCAGCGTAGGAGTCAGTGTACAATGATCCTGCCTTAATATTGCCAACGTCGGCGACCTTGACATCCTTGTGCCAATAGTATAACGAATAAAGCTGCCGGCGGACAAGGTCAGGGGCTTCGCTATGACCGTGGATCAAGCCACTGCCGCGTTGCTCGCCACAACCTACAATGACTAACTGCGCATCGTCAAGTTCCGGGAATTTTTGTGCGGGGTATTTTTGAGCTTTATAGACTGAGATGACCTTACCGATCTGTCCGTCTCTATAACCCTCGTCCTGCGAAATTTCATTGAAATTCACAGGTGATAAAAAATCTGAAATATTAAGATAATCAGACATGCTGCAATATAGGGAAATGGTAAATGGCAAGTGGCAAGCAGGATTGAAATTTTCAAGATACTTCTTGCCATTTACTACTTACCACTCGTCGGCTTATCTTTGCCTCCCTATGGATCAGTTATTACAGCAAATAGAAGAATACAAAAAGGAGATAGCTCAATTTTCAACAATGGATGCAAGATCTGTAGAAGAGTTTCGCATCAAATGGTTGGGAACAAAAGGAATTGTAAAAAATCTTATGGGAGAGATGAAGAATGTTCCCAATGAGCAAAAAAGAGAATTCGGCCAGGTGATGAACGAGTTTAAGTTGTTTGCTGAAACTAAGTACGAAGAGTTAAAACAACAAACCGGCAACCAACCACCGGCAACCAGCAACCAGGTTGACCTCACTCTTCCCGGCGATCCCATAGCGCTTGGATCAAGACACCCGGTTACCATGATGAGAAACCGCATTGTTTCTATTTTTCAGCGGCTCGGATTTGCCGTAGCTGAAGGCCCCGAGATCGAAGATGACTGGCACAACTTCACTGCGCTCAACTTACCCGAATACCATCCGGCCCGTGATATGCAGGATACATTTTATGTGCAACAAAATCCGGATTGGCTATTACGCACACATACAAGCAATGTACAGATCCGTGAAATGGAAAAAGGCAAACTGCCCATTCGCGGAATTTACCCTGGTCGTGTTTATCGAAATGAAACCGTGAGTGCGAGAAGTCATTGTTTCTTTCACCAGGTAGAAGGTTTATATATCGATGAAAACGTTTCTTTCGCGGATCTGAAACAAACTCTTTATTTTTTTGTCAAGGAAATGTACGGCACAGATGTAAAGGTCCGTTTTCGTCCCTCCTATTTTCCATTTACTGAACCAAGTGCTGAAATGGATATCAGTTGTACTCTTTGCGGTGGTAAAGGTTGCAGTGTTTGCAAGCATACAGGCTGGCTTGAAATTCTTGGATGTGGTATGGTTCATCCCAACGTGCTGCAAAATTGCGGCATTGATCCAAATAAGTACACTGGTTTTGCATTCGGTATGGGTATTGAACGCCCCGCACTTCTGAAATATGGCATCAATGACATTCGCCTGTTCAGCGAAAATGATGTAAGGTTTTTAAGACAATTCACTTCGGCAATTTAGGTTGCTCCGAAGGAGTCTTTGGCCTGGTTGTTTGTTATGCTACCGGCACGAAAATTACTGTTGAACTTTAAGGCGCTTTGCGTCTTTGTAGTTCAAACATTCACTTTTGTCCTTCTCAATTCTCCCGATTTTTTTTCACATCGGATTTAAAACGGTTCGGATTTTGAAGTAAGTAACCCGCCCTTTAGTATTTTGTTATCATCGATGAGATCTGTAATATGAAAACTTTTTTGCTCATTTCTTTCGCCCAGGCGATCCGTTTTTCAATCAACAATTCCCTTAATTCAACAACCAATTATGAATAGCGTGTATTTATATTATTCATAAATCTTAAATCCGTTTTATGCAAAATGTTATATCTAAAATTCAAAGCGCCACCATACGTTCTAAAGCAATATTTCTTGCGTTGATCATTTCGGTTGCTGTAGTTAGCTGTCATAAAGATGACAATAACTCATCCACATCAGGGGCAACAACAAATTTCAACCGCGTCAATCTTGTTTCAAATAATAGCCAGGACAGTGGCGCAAGAGTAGACCCCAATTTGGTCAATGGCTGGGGAATCGCTTTCTCACCTACAGGAAATCCCTGGCTTTCTTCGGAAGGCGGTGGCGTGAGTGTGGCTTATGATGCGACGGGTAACCAGGTGGTACCACCGGTATCCATTCCTTCTGCGTCAGCCAATACAGGTGGTCATCCTACGGGAACTGTTTTTAATAACAGTGCAACTGCCTTTGTCCTTCCCGGTGGCGGAGTCGCAAAATTTATTTTTGTTGGAGATGATGGTGTGATCTCTGGCTGGAGCTCGGGAACTGCGGCTGAAAGAGTGGTGGACAACTCGGCCAGCGCATCTTATACTGGTGTTACAATTGCGAATGATAGTGCACGCACTTTTTTATATGCCGCCAATTTTAAACAAGCAAGGATTGATGTGTTTGACAGTAGTTTCACAGCAGTAAGCAAGACATTTACTGATCCGGGCCTACCTGAGGGCTATTCTCCTTTTAATATTCAAAATGTCGGTGGGCAGCTTTATGTAATGTATGCAAAACTGGGATCTAACGGCGATGAGGAAAAAGGCGCAGGACTTGGTTATGTTGATATCTTTAAACCTGATGGCAGTCTGGTTGGCCGATTTGCTTCGCAGGGTTCGTTGAATGCGCCGTGGGGAATTGCTATGGCACCTGCAGGATTTCTTGATGGCAATAATTCAAATGTCATTCTCATTGGGAATTTTGGCGATGGACAGATCAATGCCTATTCTCCGGATGCGAAATTCATTGGGCAATTAAAGTCCAATGGAACACCTGTTGTCATAGATGGACTGTGGGGAATTTCTTTTGCTCCTTCTTCTGCGTCAAACATACCTCCAACTCGCTTGTTCTTTGCGGCAGGCCCCAACGATGAACAAAACGGCCTCTTCGGATATATTGATCGGTAAATTTTTCACTTTCCGTGAAAGTTCGAAAAGAAAAGGTCAATTATTTTTTGACCTTTTCTTTTATTACCGAAAATTTTTTTGTTAAACTTTGTCTATGTCGACCCAGGAAGTTGCTGATAAAATTGAATTGACTGAACTGACGAACAAATTGTTTATGTACACAGACGCTCAGCAATGGAAACGGCTATTGGGTGAAGTATTCTGTCATGAAGTTTGGTTTGACATGGGTGACGGCGGTAAAAACTTACATGCAACTGAAATTTGCGAAATGTGGCGGCAAGGGTTTTTGGGTCTTGATGCCATTCATCACCAGGCAGGACACTACCTTATCAATATTGAGCAAAGCAGCGCCGATATTTATGGCTATGCTGTCGCAACACACTATAAGAAAACAACCACAAAAGGAAATACGAGAATGTACACTGGTAGCTATGATCTGAAAGCGATCAGGACTGACAAGGGATGGCGATTGTCTCAATTCAAATACAATCTGAAATTCATAGATGGCAATGCATCGCTGGAGTGATGTGAAATATAAAACCTATTGCAGTGAAGGATCCCGGAAAGTATCGCCCTGGTTCATATCTCCCGTATCAAACCCTTTTTTAAACCAATACATTCTTTGTTGCGAAGTACCGTGAGTAAATGATTCGGGAACTACATATCCCTGTGTCTCTTTTTGCAGCCTGTCATCACCAATAGCATTGGCTGCATTTAATGCTTCATCAATATCACCGCGGTCTAAGATATTTTTCATTTGCTGTGCATGATGCGCCCAGACACCTGCAAAAAAATCTGCCTGTAATTCCAGCATTACGGAATATTTATTGTACTGACCCTCGCTTAATTGCTGACGTAACCGGTCCATTTTGTCTGAAATGCCAAGGAGTTTTTGCACGTGATGACCTATCTCGTGAGCAATTACATAGGCTTCGGCAAAATCCCCGGGAGCCTGGAAACGGTTTTCTAATTCCTCGTAAAAGGAAAGATCAATGTAAACCTCCTGGTCACCGGGGCAATAAAACGGACCCGATGAAGCACCTGCCACTCCGCAAGCCGATTCCACTCTATCGCGAAACAAAACAAGCGTTGGTTTTACATACTGCTTTCCACTGGCCGCGAATAGCGAGTCCCACACGTCTTCAGTATACCCAAGTACAACGCCGACGAATTTTGCTCTTTCATCATCCTTTGCTTTTTCCTCAGCCGTCTGCTGGGGCTGATTTTGCATTTGTTGTTGAAGGTCGCCCGACACATCTCCACCTGACAATAATTTTATGACGAGGAAAATAACACCAATGAGGCCACCCCCAATGGCGGCGCCTCCACCGGCTGAAAGACCGCGACGGTCGTCAACATTTGAACTTTCTCTACCACCTATCCAGCGCATATAAAAAATTTTAGGATTAAAATTACCTGTTTTCAAGAACCTACAGATCGACAATCAGGCCAAATCATTCTTATCCTCACCCAATCTAGCAGTCTCCCCTTCGTCAAGATCGTCGTTTTTACTAGGGGCCGTAAATTCGGCATCATTGTTCATATCCTTATCAGCTTGTTGAAGAGCGTTCGCATTTTCTTTCTTTTGTTTAGGAATGATGTCGCCCGGCAGTGGGTTTTCATGATGAGGCTTTTTGCCTTTCCTAGTTTTATTGCTGTTTTTCATACACCAAACATTTATAGTACTTCTGAAAAGTTTGTGCCATAGTGAAAAATGAACTCAACTTCGCCCTGGATTTTTTATATTAGCAGTCTCCTTCCTGTTGAAAGTACTATCCGCAATAAATCAGATATTTTTATATCATGCCCCGAACCGGTTCGTCGCATAAACGATTAAGAATACTACCACTGGCTGCTGTGATCTTTCTTACAGTTTCAGGCGGACCTTACGGATTAGAACCCCTGCTGAGTTATGGAGGAACTCACGGTGCATTATTGATATTGATGCTAACTCCATTGCTTTGGGATGTACCAACAATTTTTGTGGTGATGGAGTTGAATAGCATGATGCCCGTAACCGGCGGTTATTATCAATGGGTAAAACGGGCACTCGGAATTCGATGGGCATGGTACGAGGGTTGGTGGACCTGGCTTTACACTTTTGTCGACCTGGCTATTTACCCGGTACTTTTTGTTGAATATGCTTCATTCTTTTTCCCTGAGATTGCCCAGTACAAGATCCCCATCTGTCTTGCCATCATCTGGACGGGGGCGGGATTGAATATTTTAGGGATCGTTCCCGTTGGAAGGATATCCATGATATTAAGTGTTACTGTTGTACTGCCCTTTCTTATTCTTTTTGTCATTAATCTTTGGCATCATTCGCACTCATTTCAGCTCCCTTCACTTTCATTGAAGGGCCTTGGTTTTTCCTCTGTAGGTATGGGATTGTATACGGTCATGTGGAATTTTATCGGGTGGGACAACACAACTACTTATGCGGAGGAAGTGAATAAGCCTGTAAGAACCTATCTTCTTGCAACCTTCATCGCATTTGGATCAACACTACTTATTTATCTTATCGCGGTCATTACAGCTCTTTCCTCAGGAGTTAACCTTACAACACTTGGTGACGAAGGCTTTCCCATGCTGGGATCGGCAGTGGCAGGACAATGGCTGGCTGTGATCCTTGCCGCCGGCGGAATGGCCAGTGCTGTGGGGTTATTTTCTGCAGTGCTTCTTTCCGTATCAAGAGTACCTAAAGTGATGGCAGATGATCATCTTCTTCCCCAAAAACTTCAAACGCTTCATCCCAAATACAACACGCCATATATATCCATTCTTGTTTGTGCGTCGGTTGTCAGCATAATGATATTATGGACGTTTGGCGACCTGCTCATCATCGACGTAACGCTGTATGGAGCCGCTTTGTTTCTTGAATTTATCAGTCTCATAATATTCCGGGTAAAACTTCCGCACTTACAAAGGCCTTTTAAGATCCCTCTTAACATTGTAGGCTTGTGTCTTTTGATCTTATTGCCCATTTCAGTTTATTGCATCGCACTCACCAGTGCCTTTTCCGTAGAAGGAAAGATGCTAAAGCCGGCATTGTTTGCATTGGGTGCATTATTGTCGGCAGAGGTGATCTGGCAGATCCTTCGATGGAGAAAGAGAATACTAGCTGATGGATGATACTCATCACTGATTACTCATCACTCATTACAATGACAAATATTTCTGCTAACTTACTTTCAGTAAATCTTCACTATGCCAGACAGCTTATTGATCGGGAGATTGCACAGAATGCGGCAATTTTATAACAGCGGTCAGACGAGGCCTTATCATTTTAGAAAACAGCAACTGCAGAAACTGAGATCAGCTATTGTGTCGCATGAAGGAAATTTACATGCCGCTTTGCATACGGATCTTAAAAAAAGCCCGGAAGAAAGTTGGATAACAGAGACCGGGCTCCTGGTTAGTGAGATCAATTTCACATTAAAAAATTTGAGTCAATGGATGCAACCGGAAAGGGTAAAAACAAACCTTGTAAATTTCCCTTCGTCAAGTTATGTAATGAGGGAGCCATTGGGAGTCGTGCTTATTATCGGTGCATGGAATTATCCCCTGCAACTTTTGTTTAATCCTTTGATAGGTGCTATCTCTGCCGGAAATTGTGTTGCACTAAAACCAAGTGAGTTTGCTCCAGCCACGACGGCAATAATGAAGCGGATCATCGATGAAAATTTCCCAAATGAATATATTTTATTTGTAGAGGGAGAGGGAGCGGATGTTGTACCTGCAATGATGAATCATTTCCGGTTTGATCATGTGTTTTATACCGGTGGCACAGTGGTGGGGAAGATCGTCTATAAGATGGCTGCAGAACAACTGGTACCTGTTACGCTGGAATTGGGTGGAAAATCACCGTGTGTGGTTGAAAGTGATGCAAATATTAAAGTCGCTGCCCGCAGAATTGCCCTGACCAAATTTTCAAATGCCGGCCAGATGTGTATAGCGCCTGATTATGTGCTTGTGCATAATAGTGTAAGGGAAAATTTTTTAAAAGCGCTAAAAGAAACAGTGCTTAAATTTTTTTCTGAGGATCCATCAACCGATTATAATTACGGTAAGATCATTAATGAAAAACAGTTCAACAGGCTAATAAGCTATTTGGATAATGGAAAGATCGTCTATGGCGGCAAATATGATCCCGGAAAACTTTATATACAGCCAACAATTCTTGAAAATGTTTCACCCGATGCACGTGTAATGAAAGAAGAGATCTTTGGGCCTATCCTTCCTGTTATTGCATTTGAACATTTTGAGGAAGCAAAAACTATGATCGAACGTAATCCAAATCCTCTTTCATTCTATGTTTATACTTCAGACAGCAAAAAGGAAAAAAAATGGTTGCAGGCAATTCCTGCCGGCGGGGCATGCGTAAATAATTGCAGCTGGCATTTCACGAATCATCACCTGCCGCTCGGCGGAAGAGGCAATAGTGGCATCGGCCAATATCATGGTAAAAATTCGTTTGAAACTTTCAGCCATCATAAAGCCGTATTGAAGACCCCAACCTGGTTTGATCCCGCTATTAAATATCCTCCTTTCAAGGGGAAGCTCTGGCTGTTTAAAAAAGTTGTGAGATAAGACGTCCCTGAATACCCTAAAAGGGACGCCTGGTAGATTTAGCAATTACAAAATTTTTCTTTAAGATACCTTTGCACAATGACTATGAGGCAAACTGTATTGAAGGCGATCTATCCTCTTTGGATGTCTTTTAATCGGTTATTTGGAAAGAGATCAAAGGTTTTGTTTAACAAAAAGAACATTCAACCTCTCCAGTCATTTTATGACTTATCAGCGCAGTTGAATAATGGAGCTCTTCTCTCATTTAATACTCTCCGGGGAAAGAAATTATTGTTGGTAAATACAGCCAGTGATTGTGGTTATACCAATCAATACAGCGATCTCCAAAAACTATACGAGGAACATCAAAATAAACTGACCGTGATCGCTTTTCCCGCCAATGATTTCCAGGAACAGGAAAAAGGAAATGATGAAGAGATCGGGAACTTTTGTAAAATCAATTTTGGCGTCACGTTTCCGATTGCACTAAAAAGTAGTGTAGTAAAGGGGAATGACCAGCAGAAAGTTTTTCAATGGCTGACGGACAAGACAAAGAATGGCTGGAATAATCAGTCCCCATCATGGAATTTTTCCAAGTATTTAATTAACGAAGAAGGTGTATTGATGAACTATTTTGATCCCGCCATTTCCCCGCAGAGTGAGGAAGTGCTAAAGGCGATTGAACAATGATCACCCGTCATGGAATTTTCGACGAAAAATAATATGGTCAAAAATTTGACAACACCAGGTTCAAAAACCACTCTGTATATAAATTATCCTGAAAAAAGAAAGCTGGAGATCGGGTTCAAAACGGGAAACGTTTACTTGTATTGCAAAGTGCCACAGGAGATATCGGAAGATATTACAAAGCTGCCTCAGATGGTTTCCGGAGAATTTTTCAACGCACATATCCTGGAAAAATATAAGTTTGAGAGAATTGCTTAATTCTTTACTATGACATATAATGATATTATCGGTACGATCGGCGTGGGGATTATACTGTTTGCGTATTTCCTGAATACGATGAAGTATATCCCCGTGAACGGAAAATTGTACTATGTATTAAATAGTGTCGGGGGTGCATTGAGTTGCTATGCAGCACTGCTTATTAATTTTTGGCCTTTTGTAATTCTTGAGGCGGTGTGGACCTTTGTTTCGGTTTATGGGTTAATGAGAACGATGCGGATCAGACTAACGTAATGAACAGAAGATAGTAGATAGGAATTAGGAGTTAGAAGTTATTATTGTGCTGTTCTGCCATGCTAGCTTCTACATTCTATCTTCTATATTCTGTATTCTAACTTCTCCTCTACCCACAGCTATAAGCCATCGCTTCCATATCCACGTTTCTCCGTTCAAACTGGTAGCCTGAATAAACACTTATGATCTCATTTAACACTTCGTCGATCTCTTCGACGGATCTTACCGTAACCAATTTCAAACGATATTCTTTTATATTGGGAAGCCCCTTCAGGTAATTTGTATAATGCCTTCTCATTTCATTGATGCCGGGAAGTAAACCTTTCCATTGAACAGAACGATGCAAATGCTGGCGGATCACTTCTATTCTTTGTCCAATAGTTGGTGGCGCGAGGTGTTCGCCTGTTTGAATAAAATGTTTGATCTCATTAAATATCCAGGGGTAACCGATCGCCGCGCGACCGATCATGACACCGCCTCAAGAATTACAAAAGGCCAAAAATTAATAAGCAGTGCT
>JGI24806J26614_1000544_pt1 | contig 11974 bp, 5 predicted proteins | sample Kansoi200umMDA_FD_26614 | JGI IMG/M metagenome (IMG submission 26614)
CGGTGTATCCAGCAGGTTGATCAAAATGTTGTTGTATTCAAAGCTCATCACCGAGGTCGCAACCGAAATACCCCGCTGTCTTTCGATCTCCATAAAATCGCGGTTGACAAATTTCCAGAACGGGTATTCACTCCCACTACCTGCTGTATAATCCCACTTGTCTACATAGATCGTGTTACTCCCCAAAGACCGAAGCTCATTACGGATATTCCGTTCAAGGCTGTTGACAGTAGCCAGGATACCGATGATGCAAAATATCCCGATCGTGATCCCAAATAATGACAGGAAGGTGCGGAGCTTGTTTTTCCACAATTCCTGCAGTGCCATTTTAAAACTACTTGTAATTATTTCCAGGGAACGCCGAAACATGTTTCAAATTTAGCCTAAACGCGGGAGGATTTTAATTAAAAAGATCAGTTCGAAGTCTGTCCAATCTTCATTATCGTCTATTATCATGTACCTTTGCGCCTCGAAAAACATAAGCAGATTTTAATCATTCATGAAGTACCATAACGAAATACAACGTCGTAAAACCTTTGCCATTATCAGTCACCCGGATGCGGGTAAAACCACGCTAACGGAAAAATTCCTGTTGTTCGGCGGTGCCATCCAGGTAGCAGGCGCGGTAAAAAGCAACAAGATCAAAAAGCATGCAACCAGCGATTTTATGGAGATCGAAAGACAGCGGGGTATTTCGGTTGCGACCTCGGTGATGAGCTTTGAATACAACAACATTTTGATCAACCTGCTGGATACACCGGGTCACAAAGATTTCGCGGAAGATACGTACCGGACATTGACCGCTGTTGACAGCGTAATTCTCGTTGTTGATAGCGTAAACGGGGTTGAGGAGCAAACAAGGCGACTCATGGAAGTCTGCCGGATGCGTGATACGCCCGTTATCGTTTTTGTAAATAAAATGGACCGGGATGGCAAAAACCGTTTTGACTTGCTGGAAGAAATAGAAAACGAATTGAAAATTGCTTTGCACCCGATGACCTGGCCCATCAATAGCGGGAAAGAATTCAAAGGTGTTTATAACCTGCATGAGAAAAACCTGTTGTTGTTTACACCAAATACCAGGGCAACTGGTGAGGATGCGATTGCCATCACCGATCTGCATTCATCCATCGTTGAAGAAAAATTGGGTGAGAAAGATGCCAGCCAATTGCGTGAAGATGTTGAGCTGGTTGATGGCGTTCACGGCGTGTTAAAGATAGAAGATTACCTGGGGGGCAAAGTGGCGCCGGTATTTTTTGGATCCGCGATCAACAATTTTGGCGTTAAGGAGATGCTTGATACATTTATCCGTATCGCTCCCAAACCCAGAAGCAGGGAAACTACCGCCCGTATGGTCAGCGTCGAAGAAGATAAACTGAGCGGTTTTATTTTTAAGATCCATGCCAATCTGGACCCCAAGCACCGCGACAGAATTGCTTTCTTCCGTGTTTGTTCGGGAAAATTTGAGCGTAACAAATATTTCCATCATGTAAGGCTTGATAAGGATGTTCGTTTCAGTAATCCCTATTCATTTATGGCCCGGGATAAAAGTGTGATTGAAGATGCCTATGCAGGCGATGTGGTGGGACTTTTTGACACGGGAAATTTTAAAATCGGGGATACGCTTACGGAAGGTGAAGATTTTTATTTTACAGGAATCCCGTCTTTTTCACCAGAGATATTTAAAGAAGTGGTGAATAAAGATCCTATGAAAACAAAACAACTTGAAAAAGGATTAGTACAATTAACTGATGAAGGTGTAGCTCAATTGTTCACGCAATTTGGCGGGAACAAAAAAATTATCGGGTGTGTGGGAGAGTTGCAATTTGAAGTAATACAATATCGTTTATTGCATGAATACGGCGCTTCGGTTATTTTTAACAACCTTCCTTTTTACAAAGCCTGCTGGTTAACCAGTAATGATGAAAAAAAACTGCTTGAATTTTCGCGTTTCAAACAAGCCAATATCGGCGCTGATAAAGACGGGCACATGGTTTATCTCGCGCAAAGCGAATGGTTCCTGAACACGGAAAGGAATAACAACCCCGAAATTGAGTTTCATTTCACCAGCGAGATTCATAAATAATTCTACCTGTTCCGAATAAGAACGTTAGCGTTCGCGGAACGAAGCCGGTTTATTTACTTCATACACATCAGCGAAAACGAGCCTGTCTTTCATGGGCGGGCCGGCATTGAATCCGGAATTAGGAATACCGGGTATGCCGGGATTTGGATTTGGTTTCATAGGGTCAGAAGTGATCATCTCATATTCGAGTATTTTAACCCGGTAAGGCTGAGTTGCATATTCGGCAGGCAGCGCGAAAATTTTGGTATGCTTGAAAGTAAAATTGCTTATATCATTCGCCGTCAGGATATAATTATAGACTTCGATTGGCCGTGCATTCAGACTGATATGCGCCTGCTCTGAAGAAGGCACATCGATCCGTTCGATCAAAATCTGGATCTTGATCAAAAATTCCATCGACATATTCGGAACAGTTCCGGTAATACCTACCGTTATATTATTCTTAGAACTACCATAAGTAAGTGAACTAAAGCGAGGCGGAGGTATTTGAATATAGTCGGCTTGTACAATCGGGGAGAGGCAACAATCCTGCAGACCTTTACGTACTGAATATCGCTGGTACCTGGCGAGGGCCAGCCTGACAAAAGGGAAATAGGCGAATCCAAAATTCATCATGATATCTGCATAGTAGAGTTCCCTTTCTTTGTCATATTTCACGTCGAATAAAGCAACCATGACCCTTGCGGTCGGATCTTCGGATACAGAAACTGATAAATCAGCGTTTTCTTTTTTTATACCGACGAATACAGTAATACTAGGACTATCTCCGAATGGAATGCTGGGCGGCTTTCCGGAAAGTTTAGTGGGATCACTGCCCCAGGTTGTGAATGTTGCATTATGAGAACTTCCCAGGTTATCATTGGCTGCCGGCATAGGTAGCACCACGGCAAGCTGCTCACCTTCCCCGCTGCTATACCAGGGACGTTTTAAATAAACCCTCAAACCAGAACCCCTGCCTGTTATCGTAGAGTTACCTTTGGTGACCCTGTCCCATTCGAAGTTAGGAATCACATATTCGACCTGTGGCGCCAGCGGTCTTGCACTGCTGGGAATGATTACGTTTTTAATTACCGTGCTTTCGCGGGTAAGAGAAAAATCTTTTTTTTCTTTTATCAAATTGAAAAAATATTCCCGGTACCGGGTAGATGCAATGACCTTATAATTGACCTTCCTATGTTTCGTATCGCTAAACTGGTGCTTGATAGCAAGGAATGGATTTCCTTTAACCGCATCGAGGTCTCCAAATACATATTCAAATACGGCATACGGTGTGGTGAAATGAAAAACTTTTGACTTGGATAATGTACGTTGTACATCATCCTTCTCTTTGTAGGGTTGCGGTTCGCTGTAAGAGACATCGTCAATCCATTCGATCCAGTCTGCTTCTATGTCTAATTTATCTGTAGAGGGCCCATGAACAAGGAAATGCGAATTCAATTTGGCTACATTTTCTCCAAAGTCACGGTCAGGAACTATTTTGGCGATTTGAGGAAAAGTCTTACCTCCGAAACTTGTGATTGGCTGCTGCACAGCGTGCACAAAACTAAGTTCCCGCGGGGGAGAGAACATCCAGTGCTGACCTTTTGCGATCCGTTTTCCAATGGTATCACCTAAAGAACTCATACCCATCATTTCAAGAATTCCCGAATGCTTTAACAGGTCTGCAGGTCTCCAAAAACAGGCATAACACATTTTAAAAATGAGGCCTTTTATGACATTGACCTGTAAAGTCCTGCTGGCAGGATCCCAGGTAATACCTGGCGTTCCTTCGCGAAGCTTTACACGGAAAGTTTGAGGCTTCATCCATTTTTCATAATTGTAAACTTCATTCGCGTTGGTATCCGTTACTTCAGTATCGAAATAAAAACTCACTCTTCTAGTCAGGATTTCCGGGTCTGCCAATTTGAGATTTGGATCATTTGGAGAAACATAGAAAACGACTCCTGCCGCCATCGGGTCTACAAGGTATTCTACGTTGATCGTTTTTTGATTGCCGTCGATCACGGCCAGTTGATAAGGTGAATCTGCCGGTAAGAATTCTTTTATTAAAGGATCTTTTTCCGCGGTTATTTTTTTATAAATGTTTGCAGCCTCCGCAGCAAAAGCTGCGGCTTCTGCAGGCGTGTTTCCGGCACCGATGCCTTTATCAAACATCCCGTGTGTGGTGGCCATCTCCACCGTAGTTCTCGGTGGTTTTACATGGCGAATACTTTCGTCTTTATATATTTTCCCAAGATTATTATCTTTTTCATAATTGGCGACCGGAACGCCTTCATTGCTTCGGATAACCATTACTTCACTGGATTCTCCATCTTTAACTTCCGTACCCAATACCAGGAAAGGCGCGTCTACCGGCTCATATCGCATATAACGGATATTGCCTGCTATAGCCAGTTCGTTCTCCGGCTTGCTGTGTATATCTGCGCTGTTGCCAGCCAGGTCGACAGTTCTTATTTTGATCGAATATTTTTTGCCAAAACGAAGCATAGGCAAACTTCCTTTTACAATACCAGGTTTCACGTTCAGTTTAAAATCTGTAACTCCTTCATATTTGGCTTCTTCTTTAGCTTTATCAGTATAGACTTCCTGGTATGGTTCTCCGGTCTTACGAGGAGTCGTCGGGTCGTTCAAGGACTTTCCTGGCCTGGGCACACTAAGGCTCCAGCCTTCCCAACGGGCAATGGCTTCTCCCACTTTTAACTGGCTGCCGGTTTGAGTTTTTTCTTCTGAAGCAGAGGTTTGGATAAATCCTTCATCGTTGTCATCGGTCCCAGGAATAGCTATGTGACTCCCGGAGCTATTAATAAATGAATAATTGTTTTTTCTTTGGTGCAGGCTAAACCAGGTACTTCCTTCAGGCTGAACATCCATGCGGTAGCCAAGATTCACGTCGTCAGCATATAATACATCGCTGGTCAGTATCCAGGAAGCATTCGTACCTGTTACCCCGGCAGGTGCGGTACTGCCTTTCAATAACCCGTTTTTCCAGTCATTCATACGTTTGAATTTCCCACTAAGGTTTTCGGCCATACCATTCCGGGCCACAGCGATACCTGCGGTTCTATGGCTTGGGAGGCCTTCTTTCCTGGGGGATTCATTACTATAAAAAGGAATGGCCGCCTCATTTGGCATCAACCCTTCGTATGCATAAAAGATATGCTTGGCCTTTCTTAATTGGAGCGCATCGAGTTGCTGGCAGAGCTTTAAAGCGGCGCCATCGGTATCAACCTGGAAAACGGTAAATGCTTCGGTATTAATTTTCAAATATCCTTTATCTATTACGCTTCCTTCCATTGCCCTTGCATAAAAACCGCTACCGGTTTTAGTATACGCGGTCGCAGGACAAACGAATTGGGTAGTCGCGGAAAAATTAATCCCGGATGGGATGATACGGATGTTCGGTTCTGTGCCTCTCATCATAGGTGTTACCGGTCCGGTAAACTCGAGGTCAATGACCAGTCCCAGCATTCTCAATAGTTGCGGGTAGGAAGATAATACAGACAGTATTTCATGAAATTCGAAATCAGGCCTGGGACCCTGTACAAAATTCTTTATAGGTTTCTGATCATAGAGGCCATGGAAATTCTTTAGCTGTGCAAAATCAGTTGCCGCGTTGGGGGTATTGCTAAAAGGGATATACTTTTTTTGATTCAGTGTGCCTTTTAATCTTTGACCGGTTTGTTTGTTTACTACAATGCTATCCAATGTTATTTTCGTCCTTCCCCGTTTTGGAAAATCAGTAACGCTGTAATCCGAGATAGCAGTCATAGCAGGATTTTCCGTATAGTCGGTGCTCTTTGGCAAATCGGTGCTGAACAGTTTCCCCGTTGCTTCAACCAAGGTTTTTATATAACCCAGTATGTGTTTGACCGGGTAAGAAACAAGTGGTAACTGTGAAAAATCTTCCTGCTCAAATGATTTTACTTTGATGGTTGGCGAAAACAAATTTTTCCATAGGCCCGGATCTACTTTAGTGCCAACCACGTTCGCTTCTACCGGGTTCCCGTTCAGCTCCACGATAAATTTTGCATTTTTGACCAGTTCTGCCCAGCCAAGCATGTCTTTTACATTTTGTAAGGTGGTGTTTGCGTCTTCGACCTGCAAACCAATGGCTGCAGACACGCGCCATTTTCCTCCTTTTGCATTTATTCCGTCTGGTAACGCGGTTACAACGATTTTTTGTTTCATATTAAATAGGTTCTGATAGTAAATAAGGTCAGGCCGCAAATGCACCGCAATACTCTACCCACTCACCCTCGCTCAACGCCAATTGGAAATTCGGATCACTTCCATTTCCGGCAAAAGTTTTCTGGGTATGTATGGTCACAGTTTTACTGAAGAACAAAACTTCTACTTTTATTTTAAGTGTCGCTTCGCCATATGCTTTTTCGATATCCATTACATAGGTCAGCGCCAGATAAAGTTCTATGCTGGCGGTAATCAGCCCCAGGACACTTACAGCACCATTGATTCGGACATAACCGGTAAGCGCAGTCGAATTTTCCCCGTTTTCAAAAGTCATCTTGAAATAAATGCCGGCCATGACACTTACGGACCCGCTTGCCACTCCGAAATTCAAAGAAACGGCGGCGCCAAATTCCAGCGCTGCTTCAATTTGCCTGATGCCCTTCAGGTCCAGTTCGAGTCCAAAAAAACCACCACCACCCAGGCAGGATACCGTTAATGTAAAAGGCTGCTGGCGTTCGCAGAACCGGAAACCCAATGTAAGCGGCGCGCCGGTGAAAGGTAAATTCACTTCTGCGCCCAGCGAAAGGTTACTTAATGTAAACGCACCCATCTGGAGGTTAGGAAGCGCCAAAGTAAATCCGCATTTAACCCCGGTTGTTGTCACATCAAGGTAGGGTGGGTCAGAGAATCCGGCTGGATCAATCAGCTTGTTAATCTCGTTTAAAAAGCTAAGCGGACCTCCAAATGTCATGCATGGTTTTTTCATATCCACGCTTACATCTGCTTTCTTCCCCGCAGTTACATTAAAACTGATCTTATTAAACCCGATGGCAATCAGGTAAACAGGCTTTTTAGGCGGATCATCCTGGATCTTGAGAATATCAACAGTGAAATCAGTGACCGAGGCATCAGTGGAAAACTCCGGAGCCCCGGCCAGGTTATTTTTTTTTGCTTTTACTGACGTGATAATTTTAAATCCATCCGAACTCGCGGGGTTAAATCTTACAAACCCGATTGTTTTAGGTAATAATTGGGGATGAATGACATAAGAAGTAATGTATTCTGTCTCATTTTCCTCTGTAACAAGGTTTGGAATCCTGGAACCGCGGTTAAATACTTGTTTTTTAAGATCAAAAGAATCCGGGCTTGATGGAAAACTGAGTATATCACTTAACTTAAATACACCAAATAGCGTTGGATCTGGTAAACTACTTACTTTGAAAAAATCATCAGCNGCTGGCTTAGCGTCAATAAATTTCTGGATATCACCTCCGAATGCTCCTGCAGCTTTTGATAAACCACTGAGATTAAAATTCGGCGCAGCTAATCCACCGGTTTTATCACTTTGTGCACCCAGGTTTACCGGTTGGGCAAAATTGAATTTCGCAAACACATGACCGTCGTTGTCATCAAAAACCAGTGAAACCGGGACTGTTTGCGCTACACCCGTTAGCCGTTGATAGGAAGGTTCAACGATATGAGCCTGTCCAAGTGTAGGCATGAAGCCTTGTAACTCATCGGCATTACTATAGACCATTGCCCTGAACGAAACCTTGTGAGCGGAATAAGCAGTATCCGCCCCATTTTCTACAGGCGGCGCCAGGGTAAATTTTTGGCCATTGAAATCAGTGTCACCACTGATTTTGAAGCCATCATTGTAGGCTTTTACCAGTTCGGTAATATTCGAAGGAGTTTGCACCGTGGTACTGATGAATGCAAGTGGCAGAGAAAAATCTACAAAATTGCCGTCCAGGTCTTCTGCTTTAATCTTAAAAAGTACATCCTGGTTCTTGCTGCGGATGACAAACTGTTCATTAGGTCCCATGTATGTAACATCAGCCAGTTTTTTCCTGGGTACATCAAGCATTGGTGAAGTAGTCGTGATCATTTCCACACGGCTAAAGCAAAAATCCATAAATACCGGCGTTGGACTGGAGTCCTTGTAATTGTATTCTTTTACCCGTTCAGTAATAACAACGATTGTTCTCTTAAAATTGGCAGCTGTTCCCGTACCTGTGTGTGGCTTTCTTTCTGTGATCTCTATTAACACGGCTTCATGGCCAAAAGGCATGATGTTACCGGCTGTTACTATTTCCACGTAATGCTCCCTGCCCAGTGTTTCGATATGCCGCCACTTTAAAAGATTGAGATCAGTTTGAATATGTGCACTTTCTAGTTTTTTCCGCTCAACTACCAGTTCACTATCCAGCCATGCACCCAGAGTGGTCAAAAAAAGTTTGTAAGCTTTGATCGGTTGAGGTACAAATCCGGGAATCTGGAAATTCGAAGATTCGTGAACGATCATATGACGATTTTTATTCGTCATTGAGGTAAGTCCCAAAAATGAGTTTGTCTGTTCAGCTACGGGCGTATTAAATTCTTTTTGTGCATCATCGGCCCACAGCGCACGCACGATCCGTTGCTCTCTGGTCATATCGGTTTCATCAAGAAGACCTGAATTGGTCTTGGTTGCCATCCGGGTATGCCAGAGTTCAAACAATTCATTGGTCTCGTTGAGGATTCCTTTGTCCGCCTTTATCCTGGTAAGATGTTTCCAGCCTGCTAATTTGGTAGGAGAGAGGTATAGCCGTAATGGAAGTTCCAAGGAGGTTTCCAACGGCCGAAGCGGGCCCATCTCTTCGGTGGCAAGGTTCCGGATATTTTCTCTCATGTTAACGATGGCCTCTGTGCGGCTGTTTGTGACCTGTGGAACCAGGATCGCATTGATCAGCGTTTTCTCATCTTTGGATATTCCCCGGATCACCGGAAGGTTACGGCCGCTACGCGGATTATTTATTTTTCGTTCCATGTCCATAACCTTACGATTCCGCGTTGGAATCGTTATTCTCCTGCCTCCTGCCGTTTTAGCCCTTTCGTTTACCACGAGCTCATATTTTTCCCAGGCCAACAGCTGGTTTAGTTGTAAAGAAATGGAAGAGATCGATGCGGGGATTTCAAAAACCAGCCTGCTTTCTCCGCCAATGAGCATATGGCCCGGCACAGTGGGGGTTTGCATAGCAGTTTCCGTTTCATTCCAGGCCTGTTCGCTGATCGATTGCGGTTGGAATATTACCACGAGGTAGGCCGGGCTCCCTTTTTTTTGCAGTATGTTATTGACCAGCGTAAAATTATAATAATGCAGTTCCAGCGAAAGCAGGTCTTCCGGTCTGAGTAATTTAACAGTTATATATTCAGGCGCTAATCGATCCGTCCTGGTTGGAATGGTTCTTTCCGGTCTGACCTGCGCCGCAACCGGGCTCCCGATCACGATGGCTGTACCTAATCCAAAGAATTTTAGAAGTTTTCTGCGCTGGGCTTTGAATAAGTTTTTTGATTCATTTTTCCCGGGCATAATTTTAAGTTTGACGTTAACTAACCGGTTGTCGGAATGACCTCACTAATATATAATTAAGTTACCTGAATAAATTTATTCAAAGCCATTTGTTGATAAATTCTAAAAATGTGGAAATAAGAATTCCATTAGTTTTATTTGCATTAGAAAAGCAACAGTTACCTGGCAAAAAAACTTTGATTAATTTATGGAGAAGAATTGCGCAGATTTCGTTTTTGAAACCGAGCGGTTAAGGGTCCGCTATTTTAAGGAAACGGATCATGACCATTATTTCAGCTTGCAGGGAAACCCGGCGGTCATGCAATATATCAGGCCTGTTCGAACCCGGGAGCAAACCATTGTTTTCCTGAATGAAAAGATCCTGGGGACCCCAAAACATGATTATAAAGGTTATTGGGCTGTTGAGAAAAAACACACTGCCGAGTTTATTGGTTGTTTCGTCATTATTCCCATGCCTGAAGATCCGGATAAAACACAAATGGGTTATTCTTTTCTGCCGCAACATTGGGGAAATGGCTATGCCACCGAAGTAGCTACCCGGGGCGTCGAATATTTTTATAATAAGACACCACTTCCGGAAATTTACGGGGTTACAGAAAAGGCAAACCTGGCTTCGCAAAAAGTATTATTAAAAGCAGGGTTTGTTTTTTTTGAAAAAAAAATGGAAGAAGCTAAAGAATTAGTGGTTTACATCCTGCGTCGTTAGTTTTTAAGTAAGCTCTGTTACAGGAGTCCGTCTACCTGATTAGTACAAAGGTTCCTTTTTTAAAAACCGCGGGTTCGCAATTCGTTTTAGCCCTGATCATATATATATAAACCCCCGGGTCCTGGAGGACTTTCCTGTATCGACCGTCCCAGCACTCAGTAGGATTTTTAGTGAAAAAAATCCGCTTACCCCAGCGATTATAAATACTGAGTTCAATCTCCAGTATTTGTCCCCAATATTTTACTGCGTAGCAATCATTTTTTCCATCGTTGTTCGGTGTAAATCCTGTCGGCATGAAATAGCCCCCTTTGACGACATTCGTAACGTTGACGGTCACACTATCGTAATTAACACAACCCGCCGAGTTAGTACCCGTTAAAAGATATGTAGTTGTGACTAGAGGTCTTGCCACCGGGTTTGACGAGTTGGGATTAGTTAATGAACCGGCAGGAGACCAGGTGTATTTGAGACCACCCTGGGCCACGAGGTTGCTCTGGGAATAGTAGCAATCCAGGTCATTAGATTTATTCGCGGTGATCAGGGGAAGCGGTAAAATGTTCACCGATGTAGAAAGGCTGGAACTAATGCCGCAAATAGTATCCGTTATCTGGACAGTATAGGTTGTTGTTGTTGCAGGCGAAGCAAAAGGATTTGGAATATTTGGATTGTCAAGCGACGCCGCAGGTTGCCATGAATAAAGATGTCCGCCCGTGACACTCAACTGGATGGTCTTATTCTTACACATATCCACCGGTGGGTTGATGGCAAAATCAGCAGCACTGCGAACAGAAATTTTTATCGAATCAAAGTTGTTACAATTATTCGAACCGGTGACGGTAACATAATAAGTTGTGGTTGCAGCAGGGGTTGCTACTGGATTTGAGATGAAAGCGTTATTTAAAGTAGCGGCCGGAAGCCAGCTATAACTAACGCCACCGCTGGCTGCCAATTGAGTGGGAGATCCAAGGCAAATGGATGCATCAGCCGATTTAGTTATAAGGGGTTTAGGCAGTATTGTAATATCTACGGTGTCTTTGGCGGCGCAGCCATTTGCGTTCAGCCCGGTTACAATATATTGAGTGGACACTCCTGGGGAGGCCACCGGGTTGGGTATCGATGAATTATTCAAACCAGTAGTGGGTGACCAGCTATAGCTTGTTGCTCCGGTTGCATTCAACTGAATCGAGCTGCCTTCACAAAGAGTTGAACTGTTTGTCGCAGTAATTAATGGCTTATCTACCACGATCCTAACTGAATCTCTTTTTATCAGGATGGGCGCAAAAGAGATATCATCTAATGCAAAATCATTTCCCTGAACCAACGTGTTTTTATTGATGATGGAAATAATTGCGCTTGTGCTGTTACCCGAATTCCACGACGTATAAAACTGTGTCCAGTTGCAGGTCGGCAAACTTGCAGTTATAAGACCGCCAATGTCGCGCCCATTGATCGAAAATTGCAACTGAGCAGGATTTGGAGGCCAAAGTGCCTGTATCCAGGTCGAAAAAGAATAATTGGTGTTCGGTGTTACCGTCACAGTTTGAGTCCAGACTTTAACGTCTGGCACGGGAGAACCATTTACCAGCATCATGTTTCCATTGCCGCCCGTATGATCGGTACAATTGCTTAAAGAAGGGTTCCA
>JGI24806J26614_1000545_pt1 | contig 11969 bp, 16 predicted proteins | sample Kansoi200umMDA_FD_26614 | JGI IMG/M metagenome (IMG submission 26614)
TGGAGAAATAAAAGTTTGCTGGAAAATCTAACTCACTTCTTCATAAAGGTTCTCCCTCTGCCAGCTTATTTTTTTGCCGAGACCGATCGTATTATCGGTCATTTTGATCGTTTCCAATTGAAGGGCACATACTTCGCCAGGCATTGCTAGCGCGAAAGGGGTTTTTTTATAGTACTCCACAGTTGCATGGTGTTGTATGGCGCTCTCATTCCTTACAAAACCGGTAAACTGAATTCCGCGAATAACCAGCATGTTTAATTTGTCGGGCAAGATTGAGCCCGCAACTTTTTTATTTTTAAGCAGGTAGTTGGCATGATTCGAAGATGCAGAAGATTTAAAATAAAGACAGCGTTCAACCTTGTCGAAAACATAAAATACACTAAAACAATAAGGATTATTTTCATCATCAAGACAACACACAGTTGCTGTTTTTTGCTTTTCAATAAAATCAATGATATGCTTATCCATAATTTATAATTTGCCCGCAAGCAAAAAGAAAATATCCATTTTTTAATTGACCAGAATCACTAAGGGTAATGATTTTATTGCAGGTTGTATTATATCAGTCGCATACGGTAAGCATTCATCGCAGTAACTCCCAATTTTTTAATAAGACTGTTGTTGACCACCAACCCCACGGGGGCGCCAATGACGGGAATGAGCTGCGCCATTTTCGCCAGGTCTATGTAATCGCGGTACTCCTGCTGAAAATTCCTCCAGTCAAACTGATTAATATCGGCGGGAAGTTCTTTGCTTTTTTCATCCCAATCAACGATTTTCTGGAAAACATTTCTGCGGTGTTCATGACTGGAGAAAGCTAATTCGAAAATATGAAGAATATACACCCGCTCTCTGTAATCATCCACATCAAAACCATACAACGCAGCAATGTCAAACAGCAATTTTATCTTAATGCCAATTAGAATGGGGAAATCTGCGAGTCCAAGCAACAAACCGCCTGCACCCGTGATCCCTCCTTCGATCGCAGCAGTTTTTCGGTAAACATTGATTTTTTTTGAGACTAGTTCTTCTCTCGTTTGTAACGGGGCATTTCTTAATGGTTCCGAAGTAGTGTGTCTTGCTCCAAATAAAACACCCCGAATCATCTGTTTTAGGGCAACAGTGATCGCATTATGCACCTTCTCGGGTATCCAGCTATTGATCTTTGTTTGTACCCGTTTGGATAAACTATTAAAGAACGAAGGATTTCGCTGCATTTGCTTCTTCCATACGTTCAATTCCCTGGTCGCGTCGTGCTGATATCGATCCATCGCTTGACATTTACCGGCATAAAGTTAACTCACCTTTAACTGTGATAATGTTGACTTCAATGAACTATTTTTGCTTTTTAAACTCTCACATGTTTGAATCATTATTCCAAAAGTTTGATGAGCATATTAGCCTGACTGAAGAAGAAAAGCAATTGAGTAAAACCTTTTTCATTCCAAAAAAATTGAGGAAAAGACAGTGGTTGTTGCAGCAGGGTGATGTATGTAAGTATATAGCATTCGTAGAAAAAGGCCTCCTGCGGTGGTACACAACTACTGATAAAGGCAGTGAGCATATTATTCAATTTGCTTCTGAAGGCTGGTGGATATCCGACTCATACAGTTTCCTTACAGGTGAACCCTCGGAATACAATATTGACGCGCTCGAAGATTGCGAGTTGCTTCTGCTTTCTAAAGGTGCTGAAGAAGAAATGCTGGAAAAGGTCCCCAAACTTGAACGATTCTTTCGCATCCTTTTGCAGAATAATTTGATTGCTACTCAAAAAAGGCTGGTGGGCTCTCTCAGCCAAACAGCGGAGGAACGATATGACGAGCTGATCAAATCCTGTCCCGGAACACTTTCGCATCGCATACCGCAACACATGCTCGCCTCTTATCTTGGAATTACTCCCGAAACGCTCAGTCGCATCCGAAAACAAAAAATGAAGGTGAAAGGTGCAAGACACAAGGTACAAGAATGAAGCTCGTGCTTCGAGCGTTGTGCGTTAGAGCCTTAAGCGATGCAACGGGTGCCTTGATCGTTGTTCTTTGTACGCTGGCCCTTGTTCCTTGAACCTTGTCTCTTGACATGCATCAAGGACTTTCGTTAACGTTCCTCAACCTCATTTCTTGATCTACCTCATTGGAGCGACACTTGTCGTCGCACTAGCTTTGTGAAATAAATCGAAGCAGTGTTAACAAAAACAATAGCAATTTTTGGAGCGTCAGGAACTACGGGATCCGCCATCGCAACCAGCCTGGCAAAAAATTATCGGCTATTATTATTTGCTCATGAACCTACGGCACTGGCACGCCTTGAGAGAGTAATAATGGAGCAAGTGCCGGGCGCAGATATCGAGTGCATGGGCTGTGCTGCCGATGTAACCTGGGAAGCTGATGTCATTATTTCCACGGTCCCTCTCGTCCAAGAGGAAGAGTTAGCAAGTAAAATCGAACCATTTACTAACCGAAAAACCCTGATTAGTATTTCCTCATATGAAGACGGTTTTAACCTGGTCGCGTCAAAGGCCTTAAAGGCAACTAGGCAATTGCAACAATTATTTCCGGGAGCAAAAGTTGTAGGGCTATTTAATGTTCCATTTGATAATGAATGGCATGGACCAACGGTCATGACCGGCAGCGATGAAGAGGCCTTGCAACTGGCCGAAGAGATATTGACATACACGGAAAATTATCGAGAACTAAAAAATAAAATAGTCGCTTAAAAATTTTTAACTATAAAACGAAAATTATGGCATTAACAAAATGGATCATTGATCCTACACACTCAGAAATTCATTTTAAAGTAAGGCACATGATGGTGTCATGGGTAACCGGAAGTTTCAAACAATTCAACGCTGTATTGGAAACTAAAGGTGACGATATTACCACGGCGAAAGTCCGTTTTACAGCAGACATCACTTCTATTTGGACCAACAACGAACAGCGTGATGCGCACCTGAGAACAGGAGACTTTTTCGACGCCGAAAATCATCCCGAACTTGTTTTTGAGGGTGATAAACTGGAAAAACTTGATGATGACAACTACAAACTCTATGGCACACTTACCATGCGTGGTCAAAGTAAAAAAGTTACGCTCAATGTTGAATATGGAGGGATCACACAAGACCCCTGGGGCAACACACGTACAGGATTTTCTGTATCAGGTAAGATTAATCGTAAGGATTTTGGTGTAAACTTCGGTATGGTTTCTGAAACAGGTGGTCTATTATTAGGCGAAGAGGTGACTATTAATGCAAATGCACAGTTTGTAAAAGAAGCTGTGACAGAAACACAGGCAGCATAAGGTAGTTTGGTTTTTTCGTTGAAAACCGCGTTGTTAAACATGCGGTTTTTTTTATTTAATCAAATAGATGTGCACACCTTCAATTGCACCATGATTTTTTTTACATTCGATAGATGAAAAAAATGCTGTTTCCGGTTTTCATGATCTGCTTTCTGCACTGTTCAGCACAAACGGGTTCAGAGATTTTCCTTTTTGACATGAAAGTTACCGACGGACAAGTAGTTCTTTCTAACGGAATAAATATTACCAATCATAAAGGCTACGACAACCAACCCTTCTTTCACCCATCTCAATCCATTATTTATTATTCTTCCTTTGATGATAGTGGCAGGAGCGATATCAAATACTATGATTATAAGAAAAAGCAAACAGACAACTTTACGCTCACACACGAAAGAGAATACTCACCCACAGTTACTCCCGACGGAAATTATATTTCCTGTATTATCCAACGTGATAATGGTGCACAGGACCTGGCCAAATATCCGATAAATGGTGGCAAGCCTGAGGTGTTGATCAATCATTTAAAAATAGGATATCACGCATGGGCCGGGCAGAATAAACTTCTGTTGTTTGTTCTTGATGACAGCATTCACAACTCTCTCCACTATTATTACCTGGATAAAGATGCCGACACCGTTATTGCGGAAAACATCGGTCGCAGCCTTCACAAGATCCCGGGTCAGAATGCAATGAGCTTTGTTCAGAGGGTTTCAGAGAAGCAAGCAGTGGTGAAGAAGCTTGACATGAACACAGGTGTAATCAGCACGATCGTTGCCACCTTGCCTGGCCAGGACCACTTGACCTGGCTGCAGAATGGCGTGATGGTGATGAGCGATGGCAACAAATTGTATTTTCACCAGGAAAGCGCTTTCCAGGAAACTAAAGACAAAGGCTGGCAACCGGTAACTATAAAGGATAGTTTCCTCCTTAACGGAATTACACGACTTGCAACAAATGTTTCTAATGATAAACTGGCAATCGTAGTAAGTGAATAAAAAAAGCCGCCAGCTGTAAGTGGCGACCTGGTCGCTTCAAAATAAGGTTATCTGGAAACCAGCGTTCTGAAACGCTCAATATTTTCCATGTTTTCATATTTAATCGGTATTTCCCTGGAAAAGCCTGCTTTTCTTACAGTCGCAATACCTTCGATTTTTACGAGCGCTTCTTTCTTTTTGTAAAGCTCCCGCTGATTTTTAGCCACACCGATCATGTCTACTTTTACAATCGCGGGTAAGATAAACTCAGATCTTTTTCTTACCTGTACCTTATCATCGAGTTCAAACCGCCCAAAATAATTATTGTCAATATAAATATCCCCGCGGGCTGCTGCTACCTGCACACCAAAATCGTTAGGGTTATAGTAAACAAGATCAACTCCAGCGGTAGATTGCAGTGGCCCCAGGTTTATCAATCGAACATTTTGAATGCCCCGGTATTCAGGTTCCTGTAGATTGCTTTTGCCACCGCATGAAAGTAGTGTAACTGAAATGAAGATTGTAAGGGTATAAATTAAAGCTTTCATATTGTATTGTTTTTTAAAATAAAAAATTGATGGCAAGAGGACTACAGAAACTATCAGGCCAGTTTGCGTTAAAGTTCCATAAGGATAGGGCTTTAACAGCCTTTTATTAATAAAAAAAGCCACCCCGCATACTGCGGGACGGCTCCCCGATAAATCGGGACAGAATATTTAGCGAACAGTCCGGCTAACTAGAAAGTTACCGAAGGTGTCCATGTCATATCTGTTAATATCATGAATACCTCCTTTTCTTTGGTGAAATATAAAATTAAGAAATTGTTTGCATCAAATCGTAACCGGCGGGTTTCTTTTAAATTTTTCTTTAGAAGGAGAATGATTTGTATTCATTCAAATGCTAATTTTTCGATCCCTCGCCATTACTTTCCATTCAGCAATCGCCTGGTTATTTTCAACTACTATCATTCTTTCATACAAAGCAACGGTTGGACATATGTGATAAGGAATTCCATACAATACCTGTTCTGTTTTATATGGATGGCCGTCTTCAACCTGGCAAACAAGATGTTCCTCACTTTGACTGACGGGTTTTAGGGAGGGGGCGTTTAAAAAATAGACTCTTTTGCCAATCGCATTTTCGGCAGCAACAGCTTTATGTCCAAGGTCGGTGCAAATTCGTGTTGGAGATGGCAGAGAAATAATTCGTGTCACGAGCACAGCTGCCGGCAGAAAATTTTGTTCAACGCAGAGATCACCGTAGCCTTTGTCCCAATAGATGAACGTACCCGGGCTGCATTCGACATTTTTTCGTTTTGCATGTATGGGAAAGGTAGGTGATCCGCCCGCGATAATATTTTGGACCGAAATACCCGCCTCGAGTAATTTTTCTTTTAAATTTTCAACAGCAGAAAACGCCTGATTACATTCTTCCGTTCGAAGACGTATGTCAGGGTTACGAAGGTGACCATCATAAGCATGTAACCCTGCAAATCTTATCCCGTGAGCATTTGAGCAAAATCTGCAAAGCTGTATAGCCTCGTCACCCGGAACAACTCCGGTTCTGTTCATGCCAACATTGAGATCGACATACACATCCACCTCGATGTCGTTTGCTGAAAATGCAGCAGCCTGTTCTTTCGCCGCCGGGATATTATCTGCAAGACATGCATATTTGGTAGCTTGAAATTTTTTTACCAGTTCAATAAATCGCACCAGTTTGGGACCCAACGACTGGTAAGCCAACACTACATCAGGTGCCCCGATCATACCGAGCATTTCAGCCTCCGCTATTGTTGCACATTTAAATTTGGTGATCTCGGCATCACGTAATAACCGGGACGCTTCAGCCGATTTGTTTGTTTTGACATGCGGCCTCAGTTGATCGACATGGTCAACCATTTTGATGGCAGTATGAATGTTAGCCTTGACCCTTTCGGAAAATACGATCAATGACGGCGAGTCTATGTCAGCCACATTGTTAACCAGCCACCAATTTTTTTCCGTTGTAACCATATTAAAAGTATACTCCTTTAATGATCGCAATCGCAATCAGCCTTCCTGATTTAGTTGAAAAATAGCTTCTATTTCGACAGCTACATTTCCCGGTAGAGAACCCATGCCTACTGCACTTCGAACTCCCTTGCCATTTTCCTCACCCCAAAGCTGAACATATAATTCGCTGCAGCCGTTGATCACGACAGGATGTTTTTCATAGTCCGGGGTACTGTTTACCATCCCCAGGATTTTGACAACTCTTTTGATGCGATCAAGTCCACCAAAATGTTCTTTGATCGAGCTAAGTATGGCAAGGCCGCATTGCCTGGCCGCCATTTTGCCGTCGTCATCGGAAATATCTTTTCCAAGCTTGCCCGTTATTGGGCTGCCATCACTCTTAATCGAAATATGACCTGACACATACAACAGATCTCCAACGACAAGGCATCGCTTGTAAATTCCCTTGGACTCGGGAAGAATAGGTAGCGATAAATTCAAATCAGTTAATTTTTGTTCGGCAGACATCTCTTTTATTTTAAGTGACGAAAATATTTTTCATTTAAACTTCAAAATACAAATGATAGTGCCTGCTACAATTAGGATTGAATGGTGCCTGGCAAACGGGGCAGTGATTGTTGCAGGTTATATATTCATGTATAGTCATTTCGTGATTGCAGACGCCGCACAAGATGGCTTTCACGTCAAATTCATGTTTCCTCCACAATTCATGTTTATGATCTGCTTCTTCTTCATGGCACTCAAAACACGGATAATATTGCTTGCAGCATTTAAATTTTATGGCGATTACATCAAGTGATGAATGATAATGACTGCACCGGGTATATTCATCAATCACTTTGCCTTTGACCTTTGGAAAATTGTCCTTCATTCCCGGCAAATTTACTCCGAGTCAAAGACAAAAGCTTTCATCGCTTTCGACATCCTTTGTTTGGATAGCTAGCCTGGGGTTAGGGTTTATTTTCAAATTCAAATCTGTGTTGTTCCTGGTACGCTCTGAATGCCTCGGGGTTACCATAAGGGCCGAGATACCTTGCTTTCCCAAAACCGAGTATGGGCCAGAAAACAATTCCAAGCAAGACCAGGCCTACGGTAAATGCCTCGTCATAGCCAAAACTCTTTGAAATCATATTGTATATCCAGATCGAAAAAATAAGATTAACGCCGGGAATCAGGCAGAGTAATGTCCAGATGCCAGGCTTTCCGGCAATCTTAGTCATGATGTAAATGTTGTAGATAGGAATGATAGCAGCCCATCCAGGCTGGCCGGCTTTTGTAAACACCATCCACATGGCAATTATCTGGAAAAGAGCCAACACACAAATCAATACAATCGCCCATGCGGGAAATGTATTCGTTTGATAATCGTAGTCCATAACAGTTAGTTTTGGTGAAGCACAATGATAAAAAAAAATTTCCGAAAATGTTATAATAACAAAAGTTACTCAGTAGACACAATCAATGTGGCAAAACCGCCGTGAGTGAGTGTTGTCAAATATTGAAACCGCCAACCAAAAACGGCTCGATGAATATCCGGATACTATGGTCCAACAAGTGCTTAGTATAATTACTAAAACGAGCTGCATGAAAATCTCTTTTATCAAAACTTTACGGCATAGTTTTTTAATTAACAGTTGTGAATAATTAACTTTAGGACGGCATTCATTTAATCAGTTATTTTAATAATGGTTGGAAAATTTCTGCGGGATGCAGAAATTTTTGTGCAAACACCGCTAACACCACCCATAGCGGTATTATGAAAACTTAAATTGAAGCGAATTGACAGACACGATCATCAACCTTGAAACCGTAAACCCTATTGAGTTTTTTGGAGTAAATAATGGCAAGCTCGACATCCTGAAAAAAAAATTTCCGCTTTTAAAGATTCTTTCCCGTGGCACACAGCTGAAACTTAGCGGCGCCCCCGAGCAGGTAGAAAATGCAAAGGAAAAAATTGATCTCATTGTGCAATACCTTGAACGGAACGGGCACATGAGTGAAAACTATTTTGAGCAAATCCTCGGAGGCGATGATGCTGAAACGATCGATAATTTCATAGAACGAAATCCTAATGACGTTTTAGTCTTTGGCCCAAATGGGAAAAGCGTTCGTGCAAGGACAGTAAATCAAAAGAAGTTGGTGCAGCAGGCCGAAAAAAATGATATAGTCTTTGCCATTGGCCCCGCCGGTACAGGCAAAACATATACTGCCGTGGCGCTTGCAGTAAGGGCCCTGAAGAATAAACAGGTAAAGAAAATTATCCTCACGCGGCCCGCTGTTGAGGCCGGTGAAAACCTTGGTTTTTTACCCGGAGATCTGAAGGAAAAAATTGACCCATACCTGCGACCCTTGTATGATGCGCTGGATGACATGATTCCCGCCGATAAGTTGGGTTATTACATGAGCACAAGAACCATCGAAATTGCTCCATTGGCTTACATGCGTGGCCGTACGCTTGACCATGCCTTCATTATTTTGGACGAGGCGCAGAATGCTACGGATCTCCAGATAAAAATGTTCCTCACCCGTATTGGTGCTAATGCGAAAGCCATTATCACCGGGGATATTACCCAGGTTGACTTGCCACGAAATCAACGCAGTGGTTTACAAACTGCCGTCCGCATTTTAAACAACATTGACGGCATTGCACACATCGAGCTGGATGAAGACGACGTGGTGCGCCATCGCCTGGTGAAACAAATCTTGCGGGCTTACGAAAAAGAGAGGAAATCGGACGAGAAGAGACAAGAAGAAAAACGACAAGAAGGAAAATAGTACTCCGAACTATCGCCCCGATAATACGCCTTTTTTATTTGATCTACGTTTCGTTGTGTCCTTAGTGAAACCGTTGTGCTCTTTGTGACCCTTAACGGACACAAAGTGACAACCAAGACACGTGGAGACAACGATGCGGAGTTTATAAACTCTAACATCAGCTTTTTTGCCTGAACAGAAGATTCGTTATTTTGCAACGATGAAAGCAAAGTTGATTTTTGTCAGCCTTTTTCTTGCAACACTGCTCGCCTGCAATGATTCTGGCGAGACAAAAGCAACCAAATCTGAAAATGATATGGACGCAGCGAGGAATTTCCTGGACGCAGCATTGAAAGGCAATTATAGAGAGGCGTCGCACTACATGTTGCAGGATTCAACCAACCTGGGTTATCTAAATGTAACGGAAAGAAAATATCAAACGTTGGACCCTGGAAAAAAAGACAGCTTAAGCACGGCATCCCTTCGGTTTTACGACACCAAACGTTTCAACGATTCAGTCACTATCACGGTTTTTGCAAACTCATACAAAAATGACAAAGACACCTTAAAAATTGTCAGACTGGGTGGTCAATGGTTGGTAGATTTGAAATATCTTTTCGAACACGACATGGATACATTGTTTAACAATCAGCCCCCTAAGACAGACAGCATTCATAAATGACCAAGAATCTTTTTCTGATTGCAATGGGTGGTGCCATCGGCAGCATGGCGCGTTATCTTTGCCAAAAATGGTTCAATGAGAACTATCCCCACGCATTTCCCTGGGGAACATTTATGGTTAATCTGCTGGGTTGCTTTTTGATTGGTATTATTTATGAGACTTCCGAAAAAAGTTCAGTGTTAACGCCTCAGGCCAGATTGCTATTGATAACAGGCTTTTGCGGCGGATTTACAACTTTTTCAACCTTTGCTTTCGAAAACATGAATTTGCTCCGCAGCGGGGATACAATTTATTTCTTGTTATATACCATTGCAAGCGTCGTTCTGGGCATTGCAGCCGTTTTTGCAGGCATTGCAGTGATGAAATTATTATAATTATGGAATTGCAGGGACAATCCAAACTTCTGCGCATTTTCATTGGTGAAGTCGATAAAATAGGTCACCGGCTTCTGTATGAAGCTATTTTATTAGCTGCAAAGGAACAGGGTTTAGCTGGCGGCACAGTTTTAAAAGGAATCATGTCATTTGGTGCCAGCAGCCGCATCCATTTGGCCAGATTAATTGAATTGTCGGAAGACCTCCCAATTGTTGTTGAGATAGTTGACCGCGCAGAAAAAATCGATTCATTTCTACCTGTCGTAAATGATCTTTTCGAAAAATGCGGCCGTGGCGGACTGATTACTATCGAGAAGGTTGAAGTCTTGTATTACAAACCCAAAATTTAGCTCAGAAAATTATTGCGGTTGCGATTTGCAACAACCCAGCGTGACAACCAAATCACTTATCGGGGAATTTTATCAGTAAACCCAATCCGATCAACGATTTCACTTGCAATGCGGCGGATCTGCCATTTTTACCAAACAATCTTGTATCATCATCATATATCAGGTCAAAGTTCCAACTGGCTGTAAGCCATTTTGAAAGTTTAACCGCAAATATATTTGACATATACAGGTCTACATTTTGCGGATTACGTTGGTAGTTGGAAAATAGATCAAGTCGTCCCTTGTAAGACACAATCTTATTCAAGGGACCTATGTACGTTGTCGTAAGAAAAGCTCCGAATTCGAAGTGGTGATGTTCACCCTCTGTCACTCCGTACAATCCTTTTGCCGATAATGTATCATCTTTCAAAATGGTGAGACGACCCATAGCAGGGGAAATAAAAACAGAAAAATGCTCATTGGGCTTATAGTCCATGCCCGCCCCCAACAATAGATAAGCCGGCGATAAAAATGCAGATGAAAATGTTTTGTTGGCAGCGCTGTAAGTATACCCCTTGAAAAACTGGGAACGAAAGTCAAACAAAGCGCTCACATTCCATTTAGGAGAAACGGCATAACCATACTTGGAAAAGAGGTCAAACCTATCATCGCTTTTTCGGCTTCCCAGGCTGGTCGTTCTTACGAGCCCAAGGCCAAAGTCAAACAAATTGTCCCAGCTTGACCTGCCTTTTTTGTAAAATGCATAGAGATTTGCCAGGGCGTTAAGAGATAATGAAAACTCATCGCCACCCGCTGCCCAGTTGCTCAAAGAAGTTTGTGATACATTTAATCCCACCAATCCTCCAACCTTCCATATTTTGGGAATAGTGTCGTTCGGATCTTTCTTAATGGTCTTGTCAGCATCGGCTTTCAGCTTTTCTACCGTTTTGTCTTGTGCCTGAAGCATTGCTACTACGAGCAACATTCCAATTACTGTTGTTGATTTCGCGAATTTCATACAGGAAACTAAGTTTTATGTGGTGCCGCACACCAACGCGTCAATTTGCATACCATTTTATAATTCCTGCAATGAATACATTCGTTAGCTCAACGATTCTCGGATTTTTGCAAGGTGATGGTCATCATGTTCCGCTATAAAAAACAACGAATCAATCAATCTCATTGGGATTTGAAGTCGAGGATGTAAAGAGGTTGATGCAGCCGTGCCCTCATCCATATGTTTTACTTTATCAATCAATTTGTTCCTGGCCACTGAAAATTGCTGAAGTAATTCCCCGATATTGTTTTTATTATGATTTGCATTCTGGGTTTTCGCATTGCTCATATCGGCTGCTCTCAACGTTTGTTTGCTGTTCAAGAAATCTTCGATGCGTCCATACCATAATTCCTCCAGGTCGCATAAATGGCCGATTTGTTCTTTTACCGACCATTTACCATCAATTTGTTGACTCAAGTCTTCTTCTGTTTTATTTTTTGTAATTGCCTCGATACGGGGCAATGTGCCTCGCAGTCTTTCAACAATC
>JGI24806J26614_1000546_pt1 | contig 11969 bp, 13 predicted proteins | sample Kansoi200umMDA_FD_26614 | JGI IMG/M metagenome (IMG submission 26614)
GATCTTAAAGATAAAACGATCAAAAAAACAGGAAGGGTAAAAAACAAAAAACGCCGTAAATATTGAAATTTACAGCGTTTTGTACCTGTTTTACCAGATTTTTGGCGGAGAAATAGGGATTCGAACCCCAGGTACCTCGCGGTACAACAGTTTTCAAGACTGCCGCAATCGACCACTCTGCCATTTCTCCGGGGGTAAAATTACTATTTTTTTTAATGTCGCAAAGGCAAATATTGGTAAATGGCTTGATATTATTGATAACTGGTACCATTAAAAAACGTTATTTTTAATTTATAAAATGTGGTCATTTATAGTATGCGTTTTTGTTTTTCAAATAAGATAAGGTTTCTGTACTGCAAAATAATTATAGTTGCATGTTGCTTACATTATTCAATGCTTTCTCAAAAGAAAATAGAATTCGAGATCACTTACGGTGTTTATATAAATGATCATCCAAATCGCACATTTGACGCACAAGAACGAAAATGGATCCTTAAAAACGAAAAATTAATTTATTTTATCGATGCTCATAATAAAAGATATTCAGATACATTAAAATTAAAGAAGAGTGAATTGGATTCAATTATAAACTGTGTAAAAGAAAATAAGCTTACAGGGTCAATTAAAAAAGATCTTAGTAAAGATTATATGGATAAATACGAATGGACGGGCAGCATTAACGGTCATCTTAGTTTGAACGGCAAAGCTGCTGATTTTAATATTAAGGCCAATAGCTCAAGTGAGTTGGATGAAGATCCGGATTCAAAACGTTTAAAAAAATTAGAAGACCTGCTTTATGAAATAATTGCGAAGCAAGAAAAATAAATATTTAAATACATGATGAATCTTATAAAACATAATAGTAAATTTTTTCTTTTTGCGATGACCCTTTTTGTTTTTTCTTGCAATAACAATGCGCCAAAAGAAAAAGTGACTACAACAGATTCGTTGATAACGGATCGTGCAATCGACCCAAAACCTATGCCGGCAAACGATAGCTTAACGGTTTTTACCAATATGGAACAAATTGAATACTGTTTGCCTTTGCCTTTAAAAGAGTATACCGAAGATTTTGATAAAAGCGATGTAAAAGCAAAGCATGTTTTTAAACATAAAACAAAAAAAGATAATGAGATAACTGTTCAGGGTATGTTTAGAGAGGATCCTTCTGTATCTATTGAAGGTTATTTTAAAAACAGGTTTCAAAATTCAGAAGAGCAGGGCGAGATAGTGGAAAAAAAAGTACTATTTAAAAACAAAAATTGCTTTTATGCAAAAGGATATATGCCAAACTTCATTGATAAATATAAATTCATAGAAGTTGCGTGGTTAAGAAAGGATGAAGTTATTGTTTATTCAAGCACTTATGATATTTCAGATACCACAATATGGAATGAACGCCTGGAGCTTTTAATAAACTCAACTGCAAATTGTAATTAATTGATCAACAGCTTTTTTGTAATGGTCTTTGAGTTTGAAATAAAACTGATAAAGTAATTTCCCGGACTTAAAATTTTTGTATTTAAAGTCAGCTCTTCCGTATTTTCTGATATTATATGTTCTATTAATTTTCTACCATTAATATCTGTAACAACTACCACCTCTCCTTTATTGAATTTAGTTTCGGTTAATTTTAAGGTTATTTTTTCTTTAGCAGGATTAGGATAAACAGCAAGGTCATTTTCAACGTTATTTTCTTTAATACCAACCGTACTTATACTTTGTGTTATGGTAATAATTTGATTTATGCTTACGTTTGTTTGTGTTTCAATTGTTCCGGGCATCCATTCTATCTTTATAGAATCAACCTGCGTTGCATTTCCTAAACCAAAATGAGCACGAACATCATTCTGGCTACAGTATGCATTTTGTGCTGATATTTCACGCATTTGCCAAACAGGGTTGCCATTAATAATTGCTTTAACACGGATCTTGGTTCCAATAGCTGCTTTATTTGCCTGCATACCAACTAATTTTATGGTTATCCATTTATTGCTATTGCCATTGTTGTGATATAAAAGATCAGTACGGTCAACAGATAAATAGCGCGTAGTAGCTACTGCAAGATCTTCAAAGCCATCGTTATCATAATCGCCAAAAGCGCAGCCATAAGCCCAGGTAGAATCTTTTCCAATAATATCACTTGCATTACGTGTAAAAGTGCTGTTGCCATTGTTTGTATAAAAAAAGTTCAGTTGCTTTAATGGAGTATAAAATCCGTTGGTAACAAAAAGATCCAGGTCGCCGTCGTTATCTATATCCGACCATGATGAACATAACGAATGCGCATTGGTTTTTGAAACAGTATCATTGATCATTTTGGTGAAATTAAAATTGCCGTCATTTCTGAACAAACAATTACTGCCGCCATCATTCGCTAAAAAAACATCCAGGTCGCCATCATTATCGTAATCGCCCCAGCTACCACTCATTGTGCTTAAGCCATTATTTAAAAGAGCACCACTAGTTAGTTTTGTGAAGGTACTGTTCCCATTATTTCTGTAAATTATTTCATTTTGATGTCCTTCATTGGTCACAAAAAGATCAAGATCATTATCATTGTCAATGTCTGTCCAGTTCACACATCTTGTGGTATCAGCATCTGTAACCGCTGCGCCAGTTATGATCTTAGTAAACGTATTGTTGCCATTATTGTGATATAAAAAATTCTTAAAAGGAACTTCACTGTTTGTTACATACAAATCAACAAAGCCATCATTATCATAATCGCCCCATGCCGCAGTTTCGGAATAACCAAAATCATTTACCGGCGGACCAGAGAATATTTGAGTGAATGTTCCGGAACCATTATTTGAATAAAGCATATTGTTTTTATTGTACCAGTTCACTACAAAACAATCCATATCACCATCGTTATCCATATCGGCCCAGGTAGCGCCATCCGAAGGTTTTTTGTCTTTTACAATGGTATCGCCCGTTAATGCGGTAAAGCCACCAATGCTGTCGTTTATGTATAACATATTGTTTTGCCCGGCACTTGGCCCGTTTGTGATCATACAATCCATAAAGCCATCGTTATTTACATCTACCCAATTTACACTACGTGAATCGCCAATCGAAGTTACGAATGGCCCTGTAGTTATTTTTGTAAAGAATTGCGCTTTGCTACTTAAAAAAAGTAATGAAGAAAAAATAAATATAAATGATCTCATAGCAGTGATTTTAATTTAATTCAATATTAAAGTAAAAAACAATGGTGCTTTTATTTAATATAGCTACAGCGGCTTATTATTGTCAGAAACGGTTTAGACGTTTTAATCTTTTGTTTGTATGTTTTTTAATGCTGTTGGTATATTTTTTTTGAATATCTCTAATTATTCATGACTTTTAATTGTGTTTAAGCAAAAAAGAATACTACTTCATCTTATTTTCTGGCTGGTTTATTTTGGCGTTATTCTATTTAATGAACTTTATCTTTCTGTATCGTTCTTAGAAGATCCATCTGTAAAATGGTTAAACAAAGCTATTCTGAGCCAACTTTTAATTTTGATAATTAAACTTATTGCTGTTTATTATGTTATTTATTCATTAATTCCGCGCTGGTTAAAAAGTGCAAAAAAAATAAATCTCGCAATTGAATTGGTACTGATGTTTGCTTTATTTATTGCAGCTTACCGCGCCACGATGCATTTTATTATCTGGCCATATATTTATGAAGAGCCGGGCGAGATACAAGCTTTATCTATGGTAGCCCGATATCTTTATTCGTTATTGGATGTTTTGCAGGTGGTTGGCATTGCTGCGGCAATAAAATTATTTCGTTTAAGGATCTCAGCCATCAAAAATGAAAAAATATTGCAACAAGAAAAGTTCACAGCCGAGCTATTACATTTAAAAGCACAAATAAACCCTCATTTTCTTTTTAATTCGCTTAACAGTATCTTTTCTTTATCAAGAATGCAATCTGAGAAAACGCCGGATATGGTTTTAAAGCTTTCCAACATTTTGCGTTATATGTTGTACGAGTCTGAAAAAAAGATGGCAACGCTTGAAGATGAATTAAAGATAATAAACGATTATATCGATCTGCAATTAATGCGCTATGGTGAAAAGGTAAAAGTATTGAAGGAAATTGAAATTGAATATACAGGAGCCCAAATAACACCTTTACTGATATTGCCTTTAATTGAAAATTCGTTTAAGCATGGTATCAGTGGCTCACAGGATATTTCGATTATAAATTTTAATTTAAAATTGCAGAAAGATGTATTAATAGTTCGTACTAAGAACATTCTTTCTAAAGAATCAATTGTTACCGAAAAGAAAGAAGGCATTGGTCTTGTAAATATTAAACGGCAATTAGAATTATTATACCGCGATTATATTTTAAATTATTTTGAAGAAGAAAATTATTTTATTGTAGATTTAAAGATAAAATTAAGCAGTTATGCAGGATCTGAATTGTTTGATAGTAGAGGATGAGCCTTTGGCCGCAAAGGTAATTGAAGATTATGTTTCTCAAATGCCGGGCCTTAAGTTAAAAGGTGTTTGTGGAGATGTGATCTCAGCGGCTGAAAAATTGCGTACCGAAAAAATTGATATTATTTTTTTAGATATAAATCTGCCAAAAATTAACGGACTGGAATTTGCGAAGTCCATCAACAACAAATACAGTATTATTATTACAACAGCTTATCATCAATACGCCCTGGAAGGTTTTAATTTAAACGTTACCGATTATTTATTGAAGCCGATAGAATTTAGCCGTTTTGTACAAGCTGTAAATAAAATTTATGCACACAGCTCTCCCAAAGAAAATAGTGAGAATAAAGAACCGGCAGAACGTAAATTTCATTTTTTTGTGGCTGATAAAAAAAGGCATAAGATCTTTATTGATGAGATCCTTTACGTAGAAAGCCTTAAAGATTATGTAAAAGTATTTACTAAAGAAAAAACTGTTGTTACAAAATTTCAGATTGGCGAAATAGAACAGCTTTTAAAAGACCAGAATTTTTTCAGGATCCATAAATCATTCATTGTTAATCTTGATCATTTAACAGCCTTTAATGCCAACGAAGTGGAAATTGGAAAAATTAATTTACCTATCGGGCGCACCTATGCTGAGCTGTTTAAAAAGAAAATTGAGAAAGATTAATTTGTGATCACGCCAAAACCTGCCAGGCTTCTTTGGTGCTTATTTCTAAGCCTTTATTTATTTTTAAATACATAAACAATTCCATCCGGTAAGTTGCAAGCCATTTTATGGGGCAATTAATAATGGCTGTACCAAGGATCATTTTTTCTTTCCAGGGCAATTCAATTTCTTTATTATAAAGATCTTCTTCTGTAAACGTATCAAAATATGCTTTTATTTCTTCAAATTGTTTATCAAGCCGCTCGCTAAAGTCTTGCAGTGTTAATGTATTTCTGTATGCTCTTATTTTTACAAATTCCTGTGGTGTAAGATCATTTATTAAGAACCAACGTAACATGGTAGAACCAATCGTAGAAAGATATTGCATAATTTCCATTGTGGTTCTTACTTTATCAGTAGGTTTAAAGTTAAGATCCCGTTCTTCAATTAAAGGAATTAATTGTTTTAATAATTTATATTCCCTTTCAATGTTTTGTAATAAATGTTGTTTGTACATAATCATTTTTTGATAATTATTTAACAATACGTTTTAGGGCCATGATATAACCGCAATGTAAGCCCTCATGAAATGACAAAAATTCAATGGCGTCATAGATGTTTTTTATTTCAACACCATAACGTGTTTTAACGGCTGTGTAATCAATAAACAGGTTCTTTGCAAGATCCGTTTCCAATTGCTCAAGTGTTTCTATTAATAAAGATTTTATTTTCTTAAATTCTGCTTCATTTACATTTCCTTCGGGTTTAGAATCTGTTTTGTATGCAAGAAAGAATTTTTCATCAACAATTACTTTAAGTCCTGATCTTACATAACATAGTCCTTGTTGTGCGGCAATTAGATGTGCAAGGTTCCATACAATATTATTATTAAAACCTGTAGGAATTTTATTCAATTGCTCAATACTTAATTCGCTGATTAAATTGAGAAGAAATAATCTTGTCTTTTTTATGGTATCGATTGTAGACTCCATCCTTATGATAGTTAGGTTATTTTTTTAAGCTGCCCCAAACACCGAGCGGAAGCTTGATACCGCTTTTAGCATTCAGGTATAATTCACCAATAGATAGTTCTGATCTGTTTTTTTGTGCGTAAGGATTTAATAAATTTTCAGGCACCAAGGCAGAAAAACCTAAGGAGTATGCATTCAGGATCAATAAATGTTCTTTGGGATCTAATATCTGTAAAACAGAAGTGATCATTTCAGAGATATTATCTTCCAGTTTCCATTTCTCACCATTAGGGCCGTGGCCAAAAGCAGGTGGGTCTAGAATAATGCCCTGGTATAAATTACCACGTCTTACTTCTTTATTTACAAATTTCAACGCATCATCTACCAACCAACGGATATTATCCAGATTCGAATTTTTCATGTTTTCATTGGCCCAGGTAACAACCTGCTTAATACTATCAACGTGAGTAACATCAGCGCCCGCTGCTTTAGCTGCAATTGATGCACCACCGGTGTATGCAAATAAGTTTAAGAATTTTGCTTTAGGTTTATCTTTTAAGAATGAATAGATCTTATCCCAATTTACTGCCTGCTCCGGAAAAATACCAACATGTTTAAATGAGGTTAACCCCAAACGAAAAACAAGATTTTGGGGTGTATAATTGATCGTCCACTGATCGGGCATTTGTTTTAGTTTTTTCCATTCACCGCTGCTTGACGATTTTGGAACGAATTTTACGTGTGCCTGCTTTTCCCATTCCTGGTTTAAATAGATCTTTGGCCAAACGGCCTGCGGCTCTGGTCTGATGGTAATATATTTACCAAAACGTTCCAGTTTTTCAAAGTCACCACAATCAATTAATTCGTAATCGGTAAAATGGGTTGGTGTAAGTAATTGCATGCTGTATTTTTAATGAAGGCAAATTTACACAAATTAAAACAAGCACGTTAACAACTTGCCTTTTTTGACATGTAAAATGCCCTTAATTTCAGATATATTCGGTAAAATTATTATTATGCAAAAACTACAATCATCCTTTGTGGCGCTTATATCTGTATTTTTCTTTTGGGGTTTCGTTGCCGCTAGTAACGGTATTTTAATTCCACTTTTTAAAGAAAAATTTATTCTTACCCAGTTTCAATCGCAACTTGTTGATTTGGCATTCTACGCAGCTTATGCTGTTGGTTCTTTGGTTTATTTTTTTATTTCAAGATTAAAGGGAGATCCAATTAATAAAATCGGATACAAAAAAGCCTTAACATTGGGATTACTAATTTCATCCATTGGTTCACTGTTTTTTATTCCTGCGGCCAGTATGTTTTCGTATCCATTATTACTTTGCGCCTTATTTATAATTGGCCTGGGCTTTGCTCTGCAACAAATCGTTGCAAATCCATTTGTTATTAATTTTGGAGCGAAAGAAACTGGCGCTCAACGCTTAAATTTAGCAGGGGGTATTAATTCGTTTGGCACAACTATAGGCCCTGTAATTTTAAGTTATGCTCTATTTGGGAATATAAATGCTCCAAGCGCAGCAGATAGTAGCCTGGATGCAGTAAAAGCACCAGCATTAATATTGTTTGGTTTATTTGTTTTATGTGCAACAATATTATGGTTCTCTAAATTACCAAGTATTACAAACACGGAAAAACTAGATAAAGATCTGGGGGCCTTAAAATATCCACAACTTACTCTAGGAATGATTGCAATTTTTGTATATGTAGGTGTAGAGGTAACTATCCAAAGTAATATGGGTGCGCTGTTAGCGATGCCGGAAATAAAAGGCTTAGACCATCAGCATATCTCACATTTTATTTCATTGTATTGGGGTAGTTTAATGATCGGACGCTGGACAGGCTCTTTAGCAGTTTTCAATTTAAATAAATTTGCGAAAGTAACTATGCAGATAATTATGCCTTTAATTGCATTTGGTGTTATTTATTGCATAAACTATTTTAGAGGAAGTGAAGTGTCTGATTATTTATATTACATCCCTTATGTTTTATTAGCAACTGCAATTTTTATTTTTTCGGGTGAAAACGCTTCGCGTACATTAATGATATTATCTTTAACAGGTTGCTTAATGATGATCATTGGGTTGTTAACTACCGGAAACCTGGCTTTATATTCTTTTTTAAGCGGTGGATTATTTTGTTCTGTAATGTGGCCATGTATTTTTGCATTATCTATAAATGGCTTAGGTAAATATACTAATCAAGGATCGTCTCTTTTAGTAATGATGATATTGGGAGGTGCTATCATACCTCCTTTACAGGGTTTATTAGTTGATGCGATCAACCCTCACAGATCATATATCATTACAGTTTTTTGCTTTGCTTATCTTGCATGGTATGCATATAAAGTAAAAAGTATATTTAAAAAACAGGGAATTGAGCTTGATGAACAAAAAGCTGCTTCACACTAATGAGTGAGTTTAAACATAATTCGGAAGAAAAATATATTGAGATCATTCAACGGCTCGTTAAATGTATCGTTGTATTGTTATTGCTTATTGTCGGCTTGGTTGTTATAAATATCATGGATCTTTCTTCTCCAAAAAAAATTAAAAAAATTGTTGAAGAAAAAGTAGTTGATCAAAACGATACTACCTTGATAGCAAAAGATACTTTACATATCAATGCGCCCGATACTTCTTTAATTCATAAAGAAAAAAACGCCGCACAGATCTTTTATGGCCGCGAATTGATCACCAATACTTCTGTTTATTTTGGACCTAAAGGAAAGGTCATGCATTTAAGTAATGGTATGAATTGCCAGAATTGCCATTTGGAAGCAGGTACAAAACCTTTTGGTAATAATTACCTCGCAGTAGCACCAACATATCCAAAATTCAGAGAACGCTCCGGAAGTATTGAAACAATTTACAAACGTGTTAATGATTGTTTTGAGAGAAGTTTAAATGGAAGAGCGTTAGATACTTTGAGCAATGAAATGCAATCCATCCAGGCTTATATAAAATGGCTTGGAAAAGATATGCCAAAAGGTGTAAAACCAAAAGGAAGCGGTATTGCTGAGCTTGCTTTTCTTGATCGCGCTGCCGATCCTGTAAAAGGAAAAATAGTTTATACTTTAAAATGTAAAACTTGTCATAGTGAAGATGGCGCAGGTAAATTTAATACTGATAATTTATCGTATCAATATCCTCCACTTTGGGGAGATCACAGTTATAATATTGGCGCCGGGCTTTATCGCTTATCGCGTTTTGCAGGTTATGTAAAATACAATATGCCGCAAGGTGCTTCCTTTAAAAATCTACAATTAAGTGATGAAGAGGCCTGGGATGTTGCCGCTTTTGTTAATTCACAACCACGCCCTGCAAAAGATCTTAAAAACGATTGGCCAAAAATTAGTGGAAAGCCTGTTGATCATCCTTTTGGGCCTTACGCAGATAATTTTACCGAGCAGGAACATAAGTACGGGCCATTTGGACCAATTGCAGATGCAAAGAAAAAAACGAATAAAAAATAAATTGCAACTTACACAATTCAATTAACAGTAATTATTGCCAATAAAATATTTGTGTAAATTAGTGCGTTAAGAATAAAAAATAAACAAAATGAATATATTCACACAACCCTGGCCCTGGTATATAGCCGGCCCGCTTATAGGCTTAATGGTACCGTTATTATTACTTGCAGGTAATAAAACATTTGGCATTTCTTCAACCCTGCGCCATATTTGTGCCGCATGCATTCCAACAAACGCAAAATTCTTTAAATATGATTGGAAGGCAGAATCGTGGAATCTTGTTTATGCCTTGGGAATGATAATTGGAGGATTGATAGCCGGTTATTTTTTCCAAAATCCAAACCCGATAGCTTTATCGGAAAGTGCTGTGGAAAGTATGAACAACATGGGTATAAAAGATTATTCAGGCTTGATACCAACTGATGTATTTAATTTTAGCGCATTACTAACGGTTCGCGGTTTTATACTTATGATTGTTGGCGGATTCTTTATAGGTTTTGGTACACGTTATGCAGGTGGCTGTACTTCTGGCCATGCTATTATGGGCTTATCCAATCTTCAGTTCCCTTCATTAATTGCTACCTGTTGCTTTTTTGCAGGAGGCCTTTTAATGACCTGGTTCATTCTTCCTTATATTATGAATTTATAAAAACCGAAAAATGAAAAATATAAAATATTTAGCAATAGGAATGATATTCGGGATAATCTTAATAAAAGCAGAGGTGATCTCGTGGTTCCGTATCCAGGAAATGTTCCGCTTTCAATCTTTTCACATGTATGGCATTATTGGTTCTGCTATTTTTGTAGGAATGATCTCGTTATTGATCATTAAAAAATATAATATTAAAACCTTTTCCGGTGAAGAAATTAAGATAGCACCAAAAGAATTTACAAAAGGTAATGTAATTGGTGGCTTAATGTTTGGCCTTGGCTGGGCTATGACAGGGGCTTGTCCCGGACCATTATATGCCCTTATAGGAAGCGGTTTGCCCATTGTTATAGTTATTCTTTTAAGTGCAATTCTTGGAACATACACTTATGGTGTTTTAAAAGATAAATTACCACACTAATATGAGCGATCAAAAATGTAATAAACAAGGTTGTGATTGTTCATGTCATCATGAACCACTTGAGAATGCCGCAGAAAAAAGATCAGATCATGATACAGATCGCAGGGATTTTTTAAAGTATGTTGGTTTGGGAGCTGTTGGTCTTGGACTTGGCCCTGCTATTACATGGTGGTTACGTGAAGAAGGTAAAATAAATGAGATCATTAAAAACCCTGCTATAATAAAAGGTAAAGCACAGCGGTTTACTATACTTCACACCTCAGATATTCACGGGCAATTGGATATACATGACGAATTTTTTTGGGAGAACGGAAAACCTGTGTTTAAAAAACGCGGTGGGTTTGCTACACTCAAAACCATGATAAATGAATTGAGGAAAGATAATCCACTCAATACATTATTGGTAGATGGCGGAGATTGTTTCCAGGGCAGTGCTATTGCTTCACTTACCGAGGGCAGGGCAATTGTGCCATTAGCAAACAAATTAAATTATGATCTTGTACTTCCGGGTAATTGGGAAGTTGCTTATGGAAAAAAAATGCTGATGCAAGATATGAACAGTTATTCGGCTGCAAAAGTTTGTGCCAATATGTTCCATAATGATGATCTTGATCATGATCTTTTATTTCCTCCATACCAGGTATTTAATTTAGGCGGAGTAAAAATTGGCTTTGTAGGTTATAATGATCCGCTAACTCCCGTGCGTCAATCGCCTGCCTATTCAAAAGGAATTAAATTTACAAAACCTGAAAAGAATTTAGAGAAGTATGTAAAGATCCTTCGCGAAGAAAAAAAATGTGATATGGTATTTGTGCTTTCGCACATGGGATTATCGCAACAGGTTCATTTATCAAATCAAAAATATGCACAGGGGGTTGATTATATTTTGGGAGCCGATACACACGAACGTGTGCGCGAACCTTTACAGGGCAAATACAGCAAAGTAACCGAGCCAGGTGCTTTTGGATCTTTTGTTGGGAAACTGGATATTGTAATTGAGAACGGAAAAATAAAAGACGAAGTGTATGAGCTTTTGGAAGTAGATCCCGGAAGATATAAAGAGGACGAGGAAATGAAACATCTTGTTGAAAAAACAAAAAAACCTTACAAAAAAATTCTTAGTGAAGTGCTTGGTCAGAGTAAAACACCATTGATGCGTTACTATATTATTGAAACACCAATGGATAACCTTATTACTGATGCGGTAATGTGGAAGTTTAAAACAGATATTGCTGTCTCTAACGGTTTCCGTTTTTGTCCACCATTAATTCCTGATCCAAAAACCGGTCTTGCAGATATTACCCGTGATTATTTATGGAGTATGCTCCCGGTAAATTCAGAAG
>JGI24806J26614_1000547_pt1 | contig 11967 bp, 10 predicted proteins | sample Kansoi200umMDA_FD_26614 | JGI IMG/M metagenome (IMG submission 26614)
AACTCGGCAAACTAGCCCCGTAACTTCGGGAAAAGGGGTGCCGTCCTCCGGGACGGTCGCAGAGAAATGTCCCAGGCGACTGTTTACTAAAAACACAGGTCTCCGCAAAGTCGTGAAGACGACGTATGGGGGCTGACGCCTGCCCAATGCTGGAAGGTTAAAAGGAGTGGTTAGCCGCAAGGCGAAGCTACGAATTGAAGCCCCAGTGAATGGCGGCCGTAACTATAACGGTCCTAAGGTAGCGAAATTCCTTGTCGGGTAAGTTCCGACCTGCACGAATGGCGTAACGATCTGGGAGCTGTCTTAACGAGAGACACAGCGAACTTGTAGTACCGGTGAAGATGCCGGTTTCCCGCATCTAGACGGAAAGACCCCGTGCACCTTTACTACAACTTGATAGTGGGTTCGGGCAAACGATGCGCAGGATAGGTGGGAGGCTTTGAAGCCGGGCTTTTGGGCTCGGTGGAGCCAACGGTGAGATACCACCCTTCGTTTGTCTGGACTCTAACCTAGCACCGTATATCCGGTGCAGGGACACTATCAGGCGGGTAGTTTGACTGGGGCGGTCGCCTCCCAAAGAGTAACGGAGGCGCTCGAAGGTTGGCTCAGGCTGTTTGGAAATCAGCCGTAGAGTGTAAACGCATAAGCCAGCTTGACTGTGAGACAAACAAGTCGAACAGGTACGAAAGTAGGAGTTAGTGATCCGGCGGTTCTGTATGGAAGGGCCGTCGCTCAACGGATAAAAGGTACGCCGGGGATAACAGGCTGATCCTGCCCAAGAGTTCACATCGACGGCAGGGTTTGGCACCTCGATGTCGGCTCATCGCATCCTGGGGCTGAAGAAGGTCCCAAGGGTTTGGCTGTTCGCCAATTAAAGCGGTACGTGAGCTGGGTTTAGAACGTCGCGAGACAGTTCGGTCCCTATCTGGTGTGGGCGGAGCAGAATTGAGGGAATCTGTCCTTAGTACGAGAGGACCGGGATGGATTGACCTCTAGTGTACGAGTTATGGCGCCAGCCGTAGCGCTCGGTAGCTATGTTGAGCATGGATAAACGCTGAATGCATCTAAGCGTGAAGCCAGACCCAAGATTAATTCTGCCAGTGAGACTCCTCGTAGACCACGAGGTTGATAGGGTGGATATGTAAGTGCAGTAATGTGCTCAGTTGACCACTACTAATCAGTCCCTAGGCTTGACCATAAAATTTACTCAAGCAACATGCTTCGCGCTTGCGCGAACTTGCCGAAGGGGAAGCAGCACTATTCGATTATCTGAGACCTTTAGGTCTTTGGACTTTGGGCCTTTGGTCTTTGAATCTTCCCGGTTGTTAATTCAAACTCGGGTAAGCGAACAAAGACCAAAGTACAAAGACCAAAGCCCAAAGTTGTTTCACAACTTTTCCGGTGATTTTGTCGACAGGGTCACACCCGTTCCCATCCCGAACACGGAAGTTAAGCCTGTTGGAGCCGATGGTACTGCGCGGGTAACTGCGTGGGAGAGTAGGAAGTCGCCGGGATTAATACCAAAAGCCCGCGAGAGCATTACGCTCCCGCGGGTTTTTTGCTTTCAGACTTGCAAGCCTAATTTCGAAAACTGAACCGCGCAGGAATCTGCACCACCCCTAAAGAAAATTGTTGACATGTATGACAGCCATGTCGTATAGACAGTGTGCCAATCGTCGGTGTGGAGCTATCTCACGCGAATAGGGAGCCCAACTCAGAGGTCACGTTCGCCTCGAAAGCCAGCCGACATAGCTAAAAGAGGAGATTTATGTCAACACAAGTTCAAGCAAAAGCTCAGATCAATGTGTTTGGAGCTATCGTTCCCCATAAAGCGTATTTCGCTACTATGCAGCCCGCAGCGGCGAAAGAACTGCTCTTCATTTCGACCTATGACGATCAGGATCCCAAGTCACCCGCGGTAAATAGTCATGGCTATCAACGACCTCCCACTGAAGCGAGGTTTACAGAGATTGCGCGTTATTACCAGGACGATGGGAATAGTGACAGAATTCCGCCGCTCCTGGTGTCAGTTCGGCTCAGCGACCCAAAGAAAATTGATGATCTCCTAAGACTGCTTAGCAACGGCAGCTACGGTGAGATTCTCCGAAAATACGGCAAGGATGTTCTTTCGGTCATTGACGGCCAGCATAGATTGAAAGGGATTCTTAGTGGTGCAGAAGGCGATCATCGGTTTTCACCTGACATCCCAGTCGTGCTGTATTGTGGGCTGGAATTTGCCGAGGAGGCAGAACTATTCAACACCATCAACATTACGCAGCGAAAGTTGCCCAAAGCCCTGATCGAAACGACCAGAGGTGACATAACCGAGGTGAGCGATTTTTCGTACGCACAGCACGTCAGACGTATAGCGTTTAAGCTCTGCCGAGATCAAGACTCAGTCTGGGGACCAAAGGATGGCAAAGAGCAGATCAACATGACCGGGATTCGTGATCCAAACCGTCCGGTTACATATGAGGGTCTCAGGCGTTCCACCGGCAACATGTTTCCCTCGAATCTGCTCGATCGGATTCGACGTACTGACCCTGAGCTCCCAGCTATTTTGGCGAAACGTTTCTGGAAAGCTATTAGCGAAGCGTCTCCCGCCGGCTGGACCGGCCAACCGGCAACCAAGACTGTTTATGATGCCGACGAACAACAAGAAGTCGAGGTGCCAATCAAATATCGCCTTAAAGACTTGGTTGGTGTCGCGGCTTTAGCTCGTCTCGGCCAGGACATTATTCGAACTCACCTTGATGCGGGCGTTGAGAATAAACTTGAAGAACTGGCGTCAAAGCTTAGCGCGGTTGACTGGACGAAGGATTCCAAAAACCCATGGATGCAGAGTCAGGCAGGTTTCGCGGGACAGAAGGAGTTGTATGAGGTTCTATATGCTTGGGTGTACTCTGATCTTGCTCCCGAAGGCGCATAGTCACCTACTGGCCTGCTGCGCGGGTAACTGCGTGGAAGTCGCCGGGATTATCTCCAAAGAGCCCGCTCGAATTGACCTTGAGCGGGCTTTTTGCATTCTCCAATCGAAACACAAACTCGAGTGGAGCAGTTCTCCAGTCGGGAGATCTGTCTACACGGTACGCGAGTTTTTTCGCGACGAAGCCTCACTTGCTCCGCACGCCGAATTACGAGATTAGTTTCCAACCTCTTTATTCCAGAAGAGAACAGCTTGTTTGAGTTTGGGGTTTTCTACCCAGGACTTCGCCGACACGAAAGTGACCTTATCGTACACCAGCACGATTGTTCCGATTGGCAGTAGCTTGTTCATTTCGCGAGCAGCGAACATTGGTATCCGTATACAACCATGACTCGCCGGCTGGATTGGGACGGGAGTAAATCCGTGAATTGCCACGCCGCCACTGATGTAATTTGAGTAATACATCGCTCCCAGCGGACCCTTCTCCCAACCCGCGACTTTGTCATAAACAACAAATCTGCCTCGGGGTGTGTACGATATGCTCGTCTCTCCGTCTTCAATAAACGGCTTGCCGCTGCCAGTCGAGACAGGAAGAACTCTGACTTCACCTTCAGAGTCGATCACGAGTAGCACCTGACGATCCACATCCACTTCAACATGGGCGTACCCAGGTTCCCTGGCTTTGGGGGAAGCGCTGTTGCGAATTGCCTCGAGCTCATCGAGAGTAAGCTGACCCGTGATGGGCCGGCCCTCCCATTTCTGGAAGGCTATCAAGGCGGACCGTGTCGCAGGATCGAATATGCCGTCAACCGCTCCGGTCCAATAGCCCAGGTCGGCGAGCCGTCGTTCGGTCTCTCTCGTTTGTGCCCGGGCTAGAGATCTCTGCTGCTTGCCGCGAGGCTGTGCGCTCGTGATTGGCAAAGAAATCAGAAACAAACAAATGGTAAGAACAAATCTCACGGAATCTTTCGTGATGCCACATCTGAGTGGCGAAGTTCGCGAACTAATCTGCTCAGGGGAAACAATCCGGTTTCGGGAAACCGTCATCTTCAGTGACCCTTTGCAGTCATCAAAATATGACGGGCCTTGACTGCCAGTCAAATAAGGAGCAACAAGTATCTAAGTACTAGGGAATCTGCAGAAGTTGTGGTTGCAACGTATCCAGACGCTTGGTTTCATATGTGTGGACTTTCGCTTTTTCCTCCGGTCGCGCAAAATGGTCGTCATGAATTTGTTTAGCGAGTTGTGTCACGGAAGGCTGGAAAGCGCCCTGAAACGGATTGGGATAGTCGTACTGGTCCTGCTCGCGCTTACGGCCCTCAACTGTCAGACCGGCACTGTCGCAAACCTTCCCGAAAACGGCTCGGCAACTCTGAAATACAGTTACGACGTGATCAATACCTGGCCCCACGATACCGCCGCCTACACACAGGGATTAGTCTTTCAGGACGGCAAACTGCTTGAGAGTACCGGGCAAGAGGGTAGGTCGAGCTTGCGGCGTGTTGAGCTGAATACGGGTAAGGTCCTGCAGCAAGTCAACGTACCCCCACCTTATTTTGCGGAAGGGCTCACTCTCCTTAAAGGAAAGCTTTATCAACTGACCTGGCAACATCAACGGGGCTTCATCTATGACGCGTGGACCTTCGAGAAGATTGGGGAGTTTAGCTATTCCGGTGAGGGATGGGGATTGACCAACGACGGTGAGTCGTTAATTCTAAGTGACGGCACCAATCGCCTCCGTTTTCTGAACCCGGACAACTTCCAGGTGAGAAGATCAATTTCAGTCCTGGACCAGCGAACAGCGGTCACCGATCTGAATGAATTGGAATACGTACACGGAGAGATTTATGCAAACGTTTGGCACCAGGATCGAATAGCTCGCATTGACCCTCAGACTGGCCGAGTTAGCGCTTGGGTAGATCTAACGGGCCTGCTCAAGCCGCGTGAAGTGACCGATGTGGATGCCGTGCTTAATGGCATCGCCTATGACGAAACCAGCGAGCGACTTTTTGTTACCGGCAAACTCTGGCCGAAGCTTTTTGAAATTCGTCTGAAGCGGGTCCCTTAGGTTTCCGCCCACTCGCTGCCTCGGAGCTGATCGGACGCCGGAGTGCAGTTAAACCGAACCCACGGGGATTACTACAAGCAGCCCGCTCGGTGTTAAGCTGAGCGGGCCTTAATTTTTTGAGCGGTTTTTGGTTCGATGTCCCTGGAAATCTATTTCCGAGCCTTCTCCTATGTAACTGTCGCGGTTGCGACGCTAACGCTGTTGTTGGCCGGTGGGTTATCAGCCGGCCTTGCCGCTTTGGTGTTGCTCTTCATGGCGGCTGCCTGGATATTCGAAGGCACCCGGTGGCAACTGTCGGAGCGCACCGGTCTGGTAGTGGTGCTCCTCTCCATCCCACTGTTTTTTCTTGATTGGCACTACCAGCAAACTATCGGTGAGCCTGCGGCAAGAGTAGGGGTTAATGCCCTGGCCCATCTGATTGTCTTTCTGGCAGTGGTGAAATTACTGCAGGTCAAGAAGGATCGTGATTGGGTTTTTTTATATCTTATTTCTTTCTTCGAAGTCCTTCTCGCGGCGGGTCTCAGTTTTAGTCCGACCTTTTTGGCAAGTCTGACGCTCTACCTGCTGTGTGGACTTTCCACAATCATTGCCTTTGAAATCCAGAAATCCAGGAGAGCGATAGCTCCGAGCGAAACGCTGCTCCTGGTGCCTCCAGATTCACGTATCTTCAAAAACTCAGCTCGTCGCAAAGCTAAAGGAAACGCTGAGGCTCACCGGCTGCCGCTGGTTGCGGTGGGATTGCTCCTCCTGATCATTGTTTTAGCTGTGCCTTTATTCCTGGTCGCACCGCGCTCCGGCGCCGCGGCATTGATACGCGGTGGTGGAGGACTCACAAACTTCATTGGATTTTCAGACAGCGTCACCCTTGGCGAAATTGGCACCCTCAAACGCGACAACGCCGTCGTCATGCGTGTTCGGGTAGAGGACCAGCAGCCCGGAGCTCAGCTCAGGTGGCGAGGCGTGGCTCTGGATGAATTCACCGGTCTCGGTTGGAAAAAATCAAATGAGTTGCGACGTAATGAGAAAAACGCAGACGGGCCTGGGCTGTTCCGGATTGGAACCATCACGACCGAAGTGTTGAATCGGCTGACGACGCAAACAGTTTTCCTCGAGCCGATAGAGTCGCCGGTTCTCTTTCTGGCGTACCGACCAATCGCCATCCAGGGCAGCTTCCTCAAAATATGGTTTGATGACGAGGGTGCAGTACAGACGCGCCGGCGTGAGTCGGAGCGAGTAATGTACAAAGCTCGTTCGGATATGACGCAGCCAGACCCAGCTGTCCTACGAAACGACACCCGACAGGATCCAGCGAATTTTGGACGTTATCAGCAACTGCCGCCCGCACTCGATCCGAGAATTAGAGCCCGCGCAAATGCCATCGTCGCAAATGCGCAAGCGCGGAATCGCTATGATGAGGCCAAGGCGATCGAGTCACAATTGCAACAGGATTACGGATATAGCCTGGAGATGAAGGCGGGCGGTCCGGACCCGCTGGCCGATTTCCTGTTCAACGTTAAGACCGGACACTGCGAGTATTTTTCGACTGCTCTGGCGGTTATGCTGCGCACCCGCGGGATTCCCGCCCGAGTGGTAAATGGATTTCTTCCGGGTGAGTACAACGATGCAGCCGACGCTTACACTGTGAGGCAAAGCGACGCGCATTCGTGGGTGGAGGTTTATTTTCCCGAAACTAATTCCTGGGTCACGTTTGATGCGACGCCGATGGCCGGCCGGACAGAACCAGTCAGCACCGGATTGGCAGCCCGGGCAGGAAAGTATGCCGAGGCCCTCGAGTTAATCTGGTTTCAATACGTGGTTGGTTACGACAAACAGGAACAGCGATCGCTGGCCGCTGCTCTACAAGGCCGGCTCATCGATTTTCGTCGTTCTCTCGTGCGGATGGCCGGGGCCATTCAGGAAACACTTTTTTTGCATACGAGAATTCTCGGGCTTGTCGTTTTTGGAGGCGCGCTCGGATTCATGGCGGTGCTGATCGCGAAACGTGTACGCCGCTTTGGTTGGCGGCGAGGGTTGCGCATTAGACCAGGTCAAGACGTTGCGGCGCGATCAACTATTCTTTTTTATGAACGCTTGACTGCGTTGCTGGCCCGTCGCGGGATGGAAAGAGACTCACACCTGACTCCGCTTGAGTTTGCCGGGAGTCTGGATTTCCAACCGGCCCTGACCATAACGCAAGCCTACAACCGGGTAAGATTTGGCCGACAGCCGCTGTCACCTGCTGAGCTGCGGGAGATTGAACAAACGCTGAAGCAACTGGAAGGAGAAAAGGAAATATAGGACCAATACGTCCAATAGGTCCTATCAGATCGCAATGAAAAAAGTTGGATTTATCAGTCTCGGTTGTCCCAAGAACCTCGTTGACAGCGAGGTGATGATGGGACAGCTCAAGGTGAATGGTTATGAACTAACCGCCGATGCCGGCGAGGCTGACACGATAGTGGTGAATACGTGCGGCTTTATTGATTCGGCGAAAAAGGAATCGATCGACACTATTCTCGAAGCGGTTCGTCTCAAGGCTGAGGGAAAAGCCACCAGGTTGGTCGTTGCCGGCTGTCTGGTGGAGCGTTACCGCGATGAATTGAAAGCCGAGATGCCGGAAGTAGATGCTTTCATCGGTACCAGCCAGATTAATGACATTCTGGCGGTTTGCGATCCAAAGACCGACACGCGATCCCTTCCCGTGATATCGCTTGGTAATCAGAGTGCCACTTACCTGTATGACGAATCGACGCCGCGGGTACTGGCCACCCCCAGTCACTATGCGTTCATCAAAATTGCCGAGGGGTGTGACCGTCCATGCGCCTTTTGTTTCATTCCCCAGATGCGCGGCCATTTTCGCAGCCGTCGTTTTGGCTCGATCGTGGCCGAAGCACAACAGCTTGCTGAAGAAGGCGTGAAAGAGTTGATTCTCGTGGCCCAGGATTCCTCTCGCTACGGAGAGGATCTCGGTAAAGCTGATGCCCTGGCCCACCTGCTGCGCGAGTTGTCACACACGGAAGGCATCGAATGGGTGCGCGTCATGTACACCTATCCAACCCACATCAGCGATGGCTTCCTGGACGTGTTGGCGTCAGAACCAAAGGCAGTTAAGTATCTTGACATGCCCCTGCAACATGCATCTCAAAATGTTTTGAAGTTGATGAAGCGCGGCGGCAATCGGCAGAGTCTGGAGCGACTCATCAAACGCGTGCGCGCGCGAGTGCCGGGTATTGCTGTGCGCACCACCTTCATTACCGGGTTTCCTGGGGAAACAGATGCAGACTTTGAAGAGCTACTGACCTTCGTGAAGAACGTGGAGTTTGACCGCGTCGGTGTGTTCACCTACTCCGATGAAGAAGGCACGCCGGCGTTCGACTTGCCGAACAAAGTCAATCCGAAGATCTCGAAACAGCGCCGCGGTCGTTTGATGAAAGAGCAGGCCCGGATTGCAAAACGGAAGCACAAAGCCATGATCGGCGAGCGGGTTCAAGTGATGTTCGAAGGTGAGTCATCTGAAAGTGATCTGCTATGGCAGGGAAGAATGGAAACGCAAGCGCCGGATATCGATGGTTGTGTTCTCATTAACGATGCGCCCGAACAGTTTCGGCCAGAACCCGGACAACTGATCAATGTTTTGATTACTCAAGCGCAAGAATACGATTTGGTTGGAGAAGTCGTCGTTTAAAGACGTGAGGAGGTAGACAATGAAGATACTTCGCATCGGATTACTCTTACTGCTCGTGGCAACCATTAATTCGGCGGCGTCTGCGCAGGATCTCGGCGCATGGATAGACGTGGCGCCAGTCGAAGAATTGTTTGTGGCCCGGATGCCGAGCGCGCCGGTTGTTAGAGACGATAGTGTCAGCAATGGACCGCTGAGCGTATCCGGCAAGCGATACACGGCTTCAGCGGACGGCACAAGCTACATTGTCTGGTCATTCGTTAACTCAAACCTGCCAGGGAAATTCCACGATACGTCCGAGTATCTCGATGCCTGTGCAGATCTTCTTTGGGACGGTTTGCTCGGACCTCGTCGAGCCAAACTGCCGAAGGAAAAAACAATCAGTCAACGGATGACCTATCGCAGTGAGTTATCCAAGGACGGCCTTACCGGTCGTGAATATCACATTGTCATAGGCGATGCGGTGGGAATAGCGCGTATTTATGTTCAGGACGCGAGAATCTACATCTTAGCCCTCCAGAGCAGCAAGGCTGAAACGGGGAAGCTGGAGATCGGCACCGCAAGCCCAGGCGTCATCTCCGTGCTCGGACCCGCTGACGCGGTTGCCGCCTCACCGAATGCAAAGGACTTCTTCAAGTCGTTCAAAGTTAATCAAGGCTTGTCTGTGTCCGCCCCGTCGGATGCGGATTCCTTAACAAGTGGTAGCCAACCAGAAAGTGGCAACGGCGGGCAAGACGTTAACGGTAACCGGATATTTACCGGTCGTGACGTGACCCAAAAGGCCCGCGTTGTTTCGAAACCAGAGCCCGCTTATACGGAAAGTGCGCGCAAATATGGCGTGACGGGAACAATCGTCTTACGCGCAGTCTTTTCGAGTGACGGCCAAATAACAAATTTTTCGATATTAAGAAGACTGCCGCATGGTTTGACGGACCAAGCCCTGAATGCCGCGCGACAAATAAAATTCTTGCCCGCACAGAAGGACGGTCAACCGGTGTCAATGGCTATTCAGCTTGAATATAATTTCAACTTGTTCTGATCGCCTTTGCAGGTCCTGTTTCTTTGTGGCCCAGCTTTGGTTTTTCCGGTTGGCGAGGTGTGGGTGATCTTCAAATGGTAGCAGTCAAGGAATCCAGTGATGAATTGAACCCCCGGCTTGTCAAGGCTGACAGCGCTGTTGCCCAACCAAGGCAGGCGCGTAATTTGAGTGATTACGTCGCTCTGGCCATCGCGACCTGCGGCGTTGGTTATCTTCCGCTGGCGCCGGGGACGTGGGGGTCTCTCCTGGCGGTTGGGATCTATCTGCAATTACAAACCGTCGTCTTCGCGTTTGTCCGCGCCTGGGCCAGGGAAAACAGTGTGTTGCCGTATGCGCGCACCGCGATTTTTATTGCCGCCGAATTGGTACTGATCACTTTGATCACTTTATTGGGAATATGGGCCGGGTCGCGAGCGGAAAAATTGCTCGCGAAAAAGGATCCGGGCAAAGTTGTTATCGATGAAGTCGCAGGTCAGTTGATTGCTCTTTTGCCAATACTGCCACTGCTGGATCCGGGTTGGTTGAGTATCATCGTTGCTTTTGTTGCTTTCCGGCTGTTCGACATAGTTAAGCCGTACCCTGCACGGAGGCTGGAAAAGCTGGAGTCGGGGTTAGGCATTATGAGCGACGACATCGTGGCCGGCGCCTACGCTGGCGTGACTACAGCGGCTGTGATAGCGATTGCTCTTTTGATCATTAACTAAGGGTAGAACAATCATGTTGAATCAAGGCGAAAAGAATTCCCACGAACAGGAATCGAGCAAAGCCGAGCAGTTGGAAGAGCGGAAGTCCGAGGCGACCACTAAAGAAACGGTAAGCGACCTTCAGGAGATAGACGAGGATTCAGGTTCAGTTAATCCTGATCCCGATCCAGGACCGTCGCCGGACGGCGCCATTGACGAAAGCGACGAAATCAAAGACGCCGGTCCGATGTAACTGGGGAATAGGGGAAAAGGGTAAGGGGGAAAGGGGAACAGGAAGAGGAGCAAAGGTTCACGGCGAAACACGCACTTTCCTTTCCCCTTTACCCATTCCCCTTTTCCCCTTTTTACTTCATTCCGGCGGCATCAGTGAAATCTGCCACGCGATGAAAGCGATGAACAGGAGCATGAAGCCGAGGATTACGAGCACCACGGGCTCCATCCCCAGGTAAGTCTTTTCATCGCTTCCCTCCATGATGTCCTTTGGGACTTGAAGACCTTCATTGTCGACAACGATCGCACCAGCTTGAGGGCTTGCGAGCTGAGTGGCGGCGCGACGGCTATCCAGCTCTTCGAGCGGAGCTAACTGGGCCGCGAGTTGAGCGGTGTCGCCTTTCCTATGCTTTCCTCGCGAGTGCAGGTGTAGTTTTCTTCTTATATCCATTTGATCTTCTTCAAATAAACGTAAAGCGCCAGCCCAATTACCACCATCGACATCAGCGCATAAACGTATCCGTAACGCCATCTCAATTCGGGCATCAGAGCAAAGTTCATCCCGTAGATTCCGGCTACCAGTGTCACCGACATCAAAATCGTAGAGATGGACGTCAACCGCTTCATGATCTTGTTCATGCGATTGCCTGAGACGGACAGATATGCGTCCATGGTGGACCCGAGCATGTCGCGGAGAGTGTCAATTGTGTCGGCCACTCGAATCAGATGATCAAACACGTCTTGAAAGTAGATATGGATTTCGCGCGGAAAGATTGGTTGCTCACGTCTTAACAGCATATTGAAAACGTCGCGGAGCGGTGTAATTGCGCGACGCAGGTAAAGCAACTTCTTTTTGATACCGAAAATCTCTTCGATCGACTCAGCCCGCCATTCACCGAAGATCGAATCCTCGAGATCGTCCATGCGATCGCTGATGATGTCGAGCAACGGAAGATAGTCGTCGACGATGCCATCAATCAACAGGTAAGCCAGGAGGCCGGCGCCCTGTTCCGCGCGATCAGTCCATTCATGCCAGAGCCGCGCTGCCGTGGCGATGGCGCGAATGGGTCGGCTGTGGACCGTTACGAGATAGTTCTTGCCGAGAAAAATGTTGAGCTCGCGCAACTCAAGACGATCGTTTGGCCCGGCGAGTTCAGCTTCGTAGAGCACGATGAAATAGTAACCCGCATACTCCTCGACCTTCGGACGCTGATGCTCGTTTTGACAATCTTCGATCGAAAGATGATGGAAGCCAAACTCTTCCGCCAGCTCTTCAAAATCATGACTGGTAGGATCGCTCACGTCCGCCCAAATAATGTTTCCCTCGACTTCGCGCAG
>JGI24806J26614_1000548_pt1 | contig 11966 bp, 13 predicted proteins | sample Kansoi200umMDA_FD_26614 | JGI IMG/M metagenome (IMG submission 26614)
AGTTGAACTGGAAGAAGCAATAAACGCTACAACTTTCACCCAACCTATTTGTCCTGTTTACAAATTGCGCTTTCGATTGCGAAAAAAATAAAATAGTGACAGAGAATAGAAGTAGCTTTTTCATGATTCCTTTTTAGGAGAACGTTTACTTTAAAAGTATAGTATTTTAAAATGGTCGAATAGGTAAATGTTATTAAAATAGCGGTGGTATAAAACACAACCAATACTAATAAACCATTAAACTAATGAACTAAACAGCACTTGCGGCTTCCATTGCAGGATTTATTTTTTTTACCAATCCCTGCAATACTTTTCCCGGACCAATTTCTGTGAATGAGGTCGCCCCGTCTGCGATCATTTGTTGAACTGTTTGTGTCCATTTTACCGGTGCTGTCAATTGAGCGATCAAATTCTTTTTTATTTTTTCCGGATCTGATACAGCGTTTGCAGTTACATTTTGATAAACAGGACAAATAGGTTGGGTGAAAGTTGTAGCGTTTATTGCTTCTTCCAGTTCAACTGCTGCCGGTTGCATCAAAGGAGAATGGAATGCTCCTCCAACAGGCAGTACCAACGCTCGTTTTGCTCCTGCTGCTTTTAATTTTTCACAAGCAATGTTCACTCCGTTTATAGAGCCTGAAATGACCAGTTGCCCGGGGCAATTATAATTTGCAGCAACAACAATATCTCCATTACGGGTAATTTCTGCACAAATGTCTTCAATGATCTTATCGTCTAAATTTAAAACGGCAGCCATGGTGGACGGATTCATTTCACATGCTTTTTGCATGGCCATGGCACGCTTGGAAACTAAAACAAGAGCATCTTCAAACGATAAGGTTTTATTAACGACCAATGCCGAGAATTCCCCAAGGCTGTGACCCGCAACCATTTCCGGTTTAACGCTATCTCCCAGAGTTGCTGCAAGAATAACAGAATGTAAAAATATAGCAGGCTGAGTAACTTTTGTTTGTTTTAATTCTTCATCCGTTCCCGCGAACATTATATCCGTTATTCTGAACCCCAATATTGTATTGGCTCTTTCAAACATTTCTTTTGCTAATGCAGAAGTTTCGTACAATTCTTTTCCCATTCCAACAAACTGGGAACCTTGTCCAGGAAATACATATGCTTTCATTCTTTTTCTTTTTATAATTAATACTAGTCAATATTAATGAAATAAAAAGAGTCATACATTTCTGTATAACTCTTTTTATTCACAATGAAATGTGTGCTTATTTTCTATCGCCAAAAATGCGTAATAAGAAAAGGAATAAGTTAAGGAAATCCATATACAGGTTTAAAGCACCCATGATAACCAACTTGCTTGCTACTTCAGTTCCATATTCAACTCCGGCACCAATACGTTTTAATTTTTGTACATCATATGCCGTTAGGCCCGTAAAGACCAAAACACCGATCACACTTATAACATAACCCATCATTGCGCTTTGCATAAACCAATTAATGAAGCTGGCTATAATTATACCAACCAATCCCATCATCATAATTGATCCGAAATTTGTTAGATCGGTTTTAGTAGTATATCCAACTACGGCCATAAGCCCAAACATACCGGCAGCAGCGGCAAATGTTCCATAAATTGAAGCTTCGGTGTATTGAAAAAAGATGAAACTTAAACTCATTCCCATCACTGCCGAAAACAAAAGAAATAAGAATAATAAAACAGGATAGGATAAACGATTAAATCCAAATGATATAACAAGAATGAATGCTAACGGAGAAAATGCTACAACATATCCCAGTGTTGTTAAACCACCCAATGGATTAACTAATAATGCGAAAAGATCCGCATTGTGTGCAAAATAATATGCAACTATTGTTGTGATAACTAAAGCGGCAGACATCCATGAAAATACACTTGCCATAAATGTTTTGGACATAGCTGAAGTTTCCTGTTCTGACCTGACGTAATTAAAATTGTTTGTTTCCATAATTTTTTATTTTTTTGTCTTATAACGCTACAAAGATAGTACCGATTGCGGTTTTATGCAAAAATGTCAGCCAGCTTAACAAATTTTGACAATTTAATGCAGTTTAGCTCCGATCAGACTTATAAATTCTGCACGGGTGGTATCTTTCAGAAATTCACCTGTAAAGGCTGAAGTAGTTGTTACCGAATTCTGCTTTTGAATTCCGCGCATCTGCATACATAAGTGAGAACATTCAATAACTACAGCAACTCCGATCGGGTTCATTGTATTTTGAATGCAATCCCTGATCTCATTTGTCAAACGCTCCTGCACTTGCAATCTTCTTGCAAAGGCATCCACTACACGAGGGATCTTGCTCAAACCAACCACGCAGCCATTCGGAATATATGCAATATGCGCTTTGCCGAAAAATGGCAGTAAGTGATGCTCACACATCGAATAAACTTCTATGTCTTTTACAATTACCATTTGTGAATAATCCTCCTTGAACATAGCCGATCTCAAAATTTCTTCCGGGTTCAAATCATAACCATGAGTCAAATATTGCATCGCTTTCGCAACACGTTCAGGTGTTTTTAACAAACCTTCACGGGAAGGATTTTCTCCCATGTCCAATAAAATATTTTTGTATTTGGATGCAATATTTTCGATCGATTTGGTATTGTACCTGTCGATCTTTTTGTAACCTTCTACATCATCAAATTCATCGTGTCCCATTTTTCAGTTTAAAGTTAAAAAGTTTAAAATTTCTTTACTTATTCTTCCCCGAAATATTCTACATAATTATTTTCAGTCTCATACAGTTTGATGCTGTGCAATTTACAATCAAGCGCATTTACATGCGGCAATAATTCTTTCCAGATGGCAATCGCAACATTTTCTGTGGAAGGCATTAAACCTTTCATGAAATCGACATCTAAATTTAAATTTTTATGATCCAGTTTGTCAGTAACGTAAGTTCTGATAATAACACTAAGGTCTTTTAGATTTACTGAATATCCTGTACCCGGATTTACTTTTCCTTTAACAGTAACATATAAATTGTAATTGTGCCCGTGCCAATTTGGATTCGCACATTTTCCAAAAACTTCATTGTTTTTTTCATTTGTCCAATCAGGGTTGTACAGCTTATGCGCGGCATTAAAATGTTCTCTTCTGGTGATATAGATCATAGTTTCTTTAAATAGGATGCAAATATACTACGAATTACTAATTTTACCGAATTGCGAATAATATCAATACCGGAGCAACAAACAAGTGGTTCATTTGTTTAGAAGATGTTATATTTGTTCTGATGAAAATTTTGATTGTAGCTGCCACTAAATTTGAGATAGAACCCTTATTGGAAAAAATGGGATCAGTTCAGCCTATTCATGACAGGCTTATTCATTGTAATTTCAAAGACCTGGAAATTGATTTTTTGATCACGGGAGCCGGAATGGTTCCAACTGCATATTATTCCGGAAAAACAATAAATGATTCTTACGAAGCGGCTTTTAACATCGGCATTTGCGGAAGTTTTAATTCTAACCTTACAATCGGAACAGTTGTAAATGTTCATGAAGATTGTTTTTCGGAGCTGGGAGCTGAAGATGGTGAAGCATTTTTATCTTTGAACGAATTGAACCTGGATGGAGTTACTAAGATCATTAATTCGACCGGAACAATTTGTACAGAAATTGAAAAACTTCCTAAAGTAAATGGAATAACTGCTAACACTTCTCATGGAAATGAAAAAGCCATTGAGAAAGTATTTAATAAATTTCATCCAATGGTGGAAAGTATGGAAGGCGCTGCTTTTATGTTTGTCTGTGAAAACGAAAGAATCCCATATGTACAGATCCGGGCTGTTTCCAATTTTGTGGAACGCAGGAATAAAGACAAATGGAACATTCCTTTAGCAATAGAGAATTTGAATAAACAGGTTTTTCAAATTTTAAATGAGTTAGCCTGATGGACGGATCAACAATTACTTTAGGTTTTAGTCCTTGTCCAAACGACTGTTTCATTTTCGATGCAATGCTCCATGGGAAAATTGATACAGAAGGATTAACTTTTAAAGTTTTCATGGAAGATGTGGAAACATTAAATCAAAAAGCATTTCGTGCTGATCTTGATGTTACCAAATTGAGTTATCATGCGTACGCACATCTCACAAAAAACTACCAGTTATTAAATGCCGGAAGTGCTTTGGGAAATGGCTGCGGGCCTTTATTAATTGCAAGTTCAAAGTTGCAAGTTCAAAGTTTTACAAGAATAGCTATTCCTGGCAAGTTTACGACTGCAAATTTTCTTTTGTTGTTGGCTTTTCCTGACGCAAAAAATAAAGTGGAAATGGTTTTTTCAGAAATTGAAGAAGCCGTTCTCACGGGAAAAGCTGCTGCAGGATTGATCATACATGAAAATAGATTTACCTATGAACAAAAGGGATTGAAAAAGATTATTGATCTGGGAGAGTTTTGGGAAACATTAGCGAATGCACCCATCCCTTTAGGTGGAATTGTCATCAAAAGAAAATTTGACAATGCCCTAAAAAAGAAATTCGATAGCGTTTTACGTAAAAGTGTGGAATACGCATTTGCAAACCCTGAATCTAGTCTTAACTTTGTTAAAGCAAACGCTCAGGAAATGAGCGAAGAAGTAATGTATAAGCACATTGATCTGTATGTGAATAATTATTCTGTAGATTTGGGGACAGAAGGAAAGAGGGCGGTACAATTGCTTTTTGATAAAGCACAGGAAATTGGAATTATTAATAAAATTGAAGAGGACATCTTCTTGTGAACAGTTGAAAATAAACATTTATTTTAATTCGTAATATATGATCATTGTAACAGGAGCAGCAGGTTTTATTGGTAGTTGTTTGGTTAGTAAGCTAAACCAGGAAGGATTTGTTGATCTTATTTTGGTAGATGATTTTTCGTCTGAAGAGAAAATAAAAAACCTGGAAGGGAAAAAATATTCGCATAAAATTCATCGTGATGATTTTATTCATTGGTTGAAAGAAAATCAAAGATTAGTGCAAATTGTTTTTCACATTGGTGCACGGACAGATACAACAGAATTTAACAAAGAGATATTTGACAGACTCAATTTGAATTATACAAAAGACCTTTGGAAGATCTGTGTTGAGTTCGGTCTGCCCATGGTTTATGCTTCTTCAGCCGCAACTTATGGTTTGGGTGAATTTGGATATGATGATAATGAAGCAGTGATCGATAAACTAAAACCTTTAAATCCTTACGGAGATTCCAAGAACGAATTTGATAAATGGGCATTGAAACAAGAGAAAAAACCTTATTTCTGGGTAGGTTTAAAATTCTTTAATGTTTATGGTCCCAATGAATATCACAAAGGAAGAATGGCATCTGTGATCATGCATGCATATAATCAGATCCAGGAAAAAGGCTCCGTAAAATTATTCCGTTCCCATAACCCGGACTATAAAGATGGTGAGCAGCTCCGTGATTTTGTATACGTGAAAGATGTAGTGGAGGTGTGTCATTTTTTATTGCACCATCGAAAAGATTCGGGGATCTACAACCTTGGTTCGGGAAAAGCCCGCACTTTTTTAGACCTTGTAAAAAATACTTTTGCCGGGGCGGATAAAACTCCTAAGATCGATTTCATTGACACTCCAATTGATATCCGGGATAAATACCAGTATTTTACACAAGCAAATATGAGTAAATTAAAATCCATTGGTTACTCAAAACCATTTCATACACTGGAAGAAGGTGTGAAGGATTATGTGAAAAATTATTTGGTGGGAAAGAAATACTACTAGTGCAACCAATCTTCATGGGTTTACATCTAGTAATAAACCAATATTACTCCCATGAGAATTTCAACCTTTTTTATTTGCCTGATTTTTTCATTGAAATTGAATGCGCAATGTTCAGTTGAAATATATCTGAACAATGGTGATTGCTATTACAATTGCAGTGCAAGTGCATCTGCTCTTACCATAGGCGCATATCCGTATACTTATACCTGGAGCAATGGAGAAACAACCGCCACTGTGAATGACTTATGCAGGGACAGCACTTATATTGTAACAATGATTGATAATTTAGGCTGTGTGGCGAATGATACAATGACAATTCCATTTGACACAATGTATTTTAGCAATTCAATTGTCAATGCAAGTTGTCCGACCTGTTGTGATGGTGCAGATACTGTATTAGTGGGAGCAATCAATCCGCCTCCCTGCGACCAATATTTATATACATGGTGCCCTCCGGGTTGTGCAACTTCGAGTCCTTATCCTTACCAAACAGGATTGTGCACCGGAACATATACTGTGGTCGTCTCTACTAACTGTGGTTGTTATTATTCAACACTTATAACTGTTGGAGTTAATACTGTAACTTCTATAAATGAGAACTCACCATCTGATTTTTCGTTTTCTCAAACGGATGATAATTTGAAAATTTCTTCTTCTGATGAAATAAAGGAAGTTGAAATTATTGATTTAAAGGGAAGAATAGTAGTGCACTCTAATGAAACGATTTTTAATATAGGAAATCTTAATAGTGGAATTTATTTTGTGGCGGTTCGTACTTCCAAAACAAGAATTGTAAAGAAGATATTCAGAAAATAATTTTATAAAGTCCCTCGCAGGTCAATCAAACCATTTTTTATAGTTCTCAGTTTATTTTCAATTTCGGAAAACTGATTTTTCTCGATCTTCATTTCGTGTTTTACTGTTTTCCTGTTTTCCTTCAGGTATTTTTTTGCACCATCCAAAGTAAGCCCTTGTTCTTTTACAAGGTTATAGATCACTTTGAAATTATCAATGTCCTCCGGAGAAAACAAACGATTGCCTTTTTTATTTTTTTTAGGCTTGATAATGTCAAATTCCTTTTCCCAAAAGCGGATCAGAGAAGTGTTTACATCAAACATTTCTGAGACTTCACCAATGGTATAGTATAATTTAACAGTATCGGTTTCTTTATAAGGCAATTGGGTAGAAATTATAAATTATAAATTGAAAATTATGAATTATAAATGATATTTCAATGGTATTATATAAAAAGTTTTCTCCCGCTTTTCCTTTCTCCAAATGGAGAGGGTGTTCTTCAAAGAAGAACGGAAGTGGCTAGTCGAACGATTGTGATGATTGTTCTGAAAGTTCGATCAGCTTTTGATATTGTTCTGGTGTCAGATCATTGTAATAAAAATTGATCGGGTTCACAGCCTCACCATTTTTACGAACTTCGTAATGTACGTGAGGAGCAGTTGATAAACCAGTGCTTCCGACATAGCCAATTAGTTGGCCGCGTTTTACCTGCTGTCCGACCCTCACTACAAATTTTAACATGTGTCCATAAAGTGTAACATATCCATAACTGTGATCAATCACCACATGGTTCCCGTAACCTTGGGCGGTATTGTCGGCACGTTGCACAATGCCGTCACCGGTAGCACGGATCTCTGTTCCTTGCGGAGCTGCAAAGTCCATTCCCGGATGAAACTCGGGTGTTTTATAAATAGGATGTGTTCTCCATCCAAAACCACCTGGTTGATGTCTCAATTCCGCATTTGAAATAGGCTGTATCGCTGGTATGGATGCCAGTAATTTAGCTTTGTTTTTTACCAATTTCACCACTTCGTCAAAAGATTTTGATTGAATATAAAGTTGTTTGCTTATTCTATCCAGTCGTTTGCTGGTTTCAAGCATCAGATCACTGTTGTTGAAGCCTTGCAGTTCTTTGTATCTGTCAACTCCACCAAAACCTGCTTTCCTGATACTTGCCGGAATAGGCTCTGCTTCAAAAATAGTCCTGTAAACATTATTATCCCGATCCTGGATATCATCCAATACTTCGGATACTTCTCCCATACGACTGTTTAATAATTCGTATTGAAGTGTAAGTTCCGCAATTTCACGCTCCAGTTGTTTTTCTTTCGGTGAATCAAGGTATTTGTATGCCAGAACTATGGTTATGGTCGCAAATACCATTCCTGTAGCCAAATAAGAAAGCACTTGCCACACTCTTTTGCGAATTGGCACGGTCACTTTTTCGTAAGAGAGTGATTTGGTATTGAATTTATATTTGATCTTGCTCAATTTTCTTGGCTTTGCTTAACGCGAATTTACGCAAATAAACTAAATTTGCAATCCGTAAAACAGTTAAGAATTTGAAATAACGAGTCTGAAATCTGTTAAAAGGATAATTTTTTAAATAAAATATGTAATGTTCATTGGAAAATACTTCCGAAATTGAACTTCCGAAATTCGAAATATAGATCATGGAATCAAGTAAAGTACGTCAGGCATTTTTAGATTTTTTTAAGTCAAAAGGACATGAAATTGTGCCTTCAGCACCGATGGTTGTAAAAAACGATCCCACGCTGATGTTTATTAATTCAGGGATGGCGCCTTTCAAAGATCTGTTCTTAGGAAATGCTCCGATAAAATTTCCACGCATTGCTGATACTCAAAAATGTCTTCGCGTGAGCGGAAAACATAATGATCTGGAAGAAGTTGGCGTGGACACTTATCATCATACGATGTTTGAAATGCTTGGTAATTGGAGCTTTGGCGATTATTTTAAAAAGGAAGCGATCACCTGGGCATGGGAATTACTGACAGAAGTATATAAAATTGATAAATCCCGTTTGTATGTTACTGTGTTCGAAGGAAGCAAAGAAGATAAATTAGAGTTCGATCAGGAAGCCTATGATATCTGGAAACAATTTGTTCCCGAAGAAAGAATCATACGTGGAAACAAAAAAGATAATTTCTGGGAAATGGGTGATACTGGTCCTTGTGGGCCATGTACTGAGATACATTACGATGGAAGAACGTCTGAAGAAATTACAAAAGTGAGTGGAGCATCGCGTGTAAATAATGATGACCCTCAGGTTATAGAAGTATGGAACAATGTGTTCATGGAGTTCGAACGCAAATCGGATGGTTCGCTTGTTAAGCTTCCGAAGCAGCATGTGGATACTGGAATGGGTTTTGAACGTTTGGTGCGGGTGCTGCAAGGAAAACAATCCAATTATGATACCGATGTTTTTAAACCAGTAATTGATAAGATCGAAGACCTTTCAGGATTGCGTTACAAACCACTCGAAGAAAACAAACATCCGAAGCAGCTCATTGTAAATATTGCAATGCGCGTGATCGCAGATCATATCCGGGCCATCTCATTTAGTATTTCAGATGGACAATTGCCTTCTAACACTGGAGCAGGATATGTTATCAGAAGAATTTTGAGAAGGGCGATCCGTTATGGTTATCAATCCTTGAATTTGAAAGAACCTTTTATGTATCGTCTGGTTCCTGTCCTGGCCCATCAAATGGGACAAGCTTTTCCGGAACTGGTTTCACAAAAGATGCTGATCGAGAAAGTGGTTAAGGAAGAAGAGATCNCTTTTTTCAGAACACTGGAAAATGGATTAAAGCGCATCGACCAGGTTTGTGCAAATACCATCAAAGAGAAAAAACAAATAGTGGATGGACCCATCGTTTTTGAATTATATGACACATTTGGTTTTCCTATCGATCTTACTTCATTGATCGCCCGCGGCTATGGGTTAAGTATTGATGAAGAAGGATTTCAAAAAGAACTTGATAAACAAAAGAACCGTTCACGTGAAGCAACAGCTGTTGATACAGGTGACTGGATAATGGTCGATGGAAGAAAATCGGAAGATGGTGGCAGGACATTTGTCGGCTATAAACAATTTGAGCAGGAAAGTAAAATTATTCAATATAGAAAAGTTAAAGCAAAAGGCAAAGAGCAATTTCAGCTGGTGTTGGACAAAACTCCTTTTTATGCAGAGAGTGGTGGACAAGTTGGAGATACAGGAGTGCTGGAATTAACAAGTGAAAAAATTAATATAACAGATACAAAAAGGGAAAACGGGATCATCATTCAATATGCAGAGAAACTTCCTGAGGATCTTACAAAAACATTTGTTGCTAAAGTAAATCTTGCGAAAAGAAAGCTTACAGAAAATAATCATAGCACTACACATTTGATGCATGCAGCATTACGACAAGTATTGGGAACACATGTTGAACAAAAGGGAAGTTTAGTGAACGATGAAGAACTACGTTTCGATTTTTCTCATTTCTCAAAAGTAACCGATGAGGAAATTGCTGAGATCGAAAGGATAGTCAATCAAAAGATCCGTGAAAACATTGCTGCAGATATAAAAGAAATGCCAATTGAGGAAGCCCGTAAAACTGGTGCAATGGCGTTGTTCGGAGAGAAGTATGGCGACCTGGTTCGTGTGGTTACATTCGATAAAAATTTTTCCATTGAATTGTGCGGGGGAACTCATGTTCCTTCAACCGGACAAATCGGATTGTTTAAAATTATTTCAGAAGGAGCTGTTGCAGCAGGGATCAGACGTATTGAAGCGATCACCTCGGAGGCGGCAGAGAATTATTTTAACCAACAGACTACTTTGGTAAATGTTGTAAAAACACTTTTGAAGAATCCCAAAGACGTTGTAAAAAGTCTAGAAGGTTTGTTGGAACATAATTCCGAATTGCAAAAACAGATTGATCAAATGCTTCGCGAAAAAGCAAAAGGACTGAAGGCGGAATTGCTGACAAAAAAGCAAACCATCAACGGAATAAATTTTATTGCTGAAAAAATTGAATTGGATTCAGCTGATGCAATAAAAGATCTGCTTTATGATGTAAGAAATCAGGTGGATAATTTATTCATGGTGATAGGTGCTGAGGTGAAAGGAAAGCCAAGCTTATCAATTATCATTTCAGATAATTTAGTGAAAGATAAAAACCTGAATGCATGTACGTTTCATCAATTTAAATAATATCTATTGCGCATTTTTAATTCTGGGAAATAAAGAAGAGATCAAAAAAGCAACTGACAAATTAGAATATTTGCTGGTTAATTTTCAGCAAATTGCATTTCAGCGATTGTATGATGCTTTGTTTGCAACGCTGATCCTGGGTTATCTTTTTTTAGATGACAATGAAAGCATTCAGGAATGCTACAAGCGTTACGAAAAACTAACCGTAGATATTAATAAGAATGTGGAGAATGACCTGACGATCAAATCGGTTTATTATGCGTCACAATGGAATGCAACTCAACGCAAACAGTACATTGAAAAGCTGCAAGGCATTTCCGACAAAGCTTTGGAAAACGACAAATTAAAGCACTTACAACATTTTATAGGTGATGTTGTCGAGCATTTTGAGATCCCGATGAGAGCTGTGAAATAAACACCTCATACTTTCGGAGCGTCATTGCAAGCGAAGAGAAGCAATCTATCTCCATTATCAAGTAAGATTGCTTCTCTTCGCTTGCAATGACGTGCTAAAAAATAACAAGAACACCAGGACCAACCTTTTAAAAAAAATCTGTGGATCAGTGGCAAACTATTTCATGATAATTCTTATAAAATGAAATTAGCACTGCTTTATATAATGGCATTGGTTTATGTAGCTGCCGGAATATATCATTTCGTCAATCCGAAATTGTATATGAAAATAATGCCAACCTACCTTTCTTATCATCTTCAACTAATTTATATCAGCGGAGCAATTGAAATTGTTTTAGGCATTTTGTTGATCCCAGAAAGCACCAGACCAATCGCAGCATGGTTAATCATTGCAATGCTGGTTGCCATTTTTCCCGCCAACATACAAATGGCTGTTAATTTCTGGCAGAAAAATCACTCTTCCCTTTGGATAGCAATTGCACGTTTGCCACTTCAAATTGTTTTGATTTGGCTGGCGTGGATTTTTACTGGAAAGTAAATGCAAAAAATAAAAAAAATTTTAATTCAAATAAGTTTTAGCCTTCTCTAAAGCTTTAGGAATTCCACTTAGATCTGTTCCTCCTGCACTTGCATAAAAAGGTTGCCCGCCTCCCCCACCATGTATTTCTTTTGCGATATCACGCATGATGGTTCCTGCATTCAGGTTTTTATCTTTCACTAAATTATCTGAAATGATAATTGATAAGCTTGGCTTTCCTTTCACCTCAGCACCTATCACCATGAATAAATTATCCA
>JGI24806J26614_1000549_pt1 | contig 11950 bp, 9 predicted proteins | sample Kansoi200umMDA_FD_26614 | JGI IMG/M metagenome (IMG submission 26614)
AAGTGTTTGGGGGAGCAGGTGTATTCTCACCAGCATTCTGGACTGCTCCAAAAATATTTGATGACATAAAAACAAAAGGAAAGAAAGTAAATTCTAAGATTTATTTCTATGCCGGCGATGATGAAGGACAATCAATGGTACCAATGACATTACAGGTTTTTAATGAAATGCATCGTGTATCGAAATCCAAAATGTGTGAGGTGATAAGATCAGGTGGAAAACATAATGAACAAAGATGGAGGAATGAGTTTCCATTGTTTTATCAGTGGCTTTTTTCTAATTGAAAGTTGAGAACTGAAAATTGAAAACTTTGGGCATAACTTCATTTTCAATTTTCAACTTTCCATTTTCAACCCTATATTTGGTAAGTAACTCCTTCCAAAGCAATTTCAGTATTTTCAAAAACTCCCCTGGCCTCTGTTTCAAATTCGGTTAACTCATGGTATTTACTGCTGAAGTGTCCAATCAAAAGCTTTTTTACTCTTCCTTTTCTGGCCATTAATGCTGCCTGGCTTGATGTGGAATGAAATCGTTCAATTGCTCTTTCTTTTAAATTATCAAGATAAGTTGTCTCATGATAGATCATATCAGCTTCGTGAATATGTGAAAGAAGCGATTCATCATATTTTGTATCGGCGCAGAAAACATAGGATTTTCCTTTGGGCGCTTCAATGGTTACTTCCTGGTTTTTTATCAGTACATCATCTTTCGTCATATAGTCCATACCATCTTCCAGCTTTTTATAAAATGATTGTGGTATGCCTGCCGCTTTTACTTTTTCTACATCGATCTTTCTTGGCTTCTTTTTTTCTCTAAATGCAAAGCCATAACATTCTATTCTGTGATTAGTTTTAAAACAACTCACTTCGATCTTACTGTCTTCAACCAGTAAGCCTTCTCTGTTAATGGTGTGGAAATAAAGATTGAAAGGTAAAACCGTTTTGGCAACTCTTAATTGAAGTTCGATTATCTCTTGTAAAGGCGATGGTCCAAAAACATGCAGGTCCTGTTGATGACTGAGTAAACCAAAGCTTGTGATCAAGCCAACTAAGCCGAAATAATGATCGCCATGAAGATGTGAGATAAATATATGTGAGATCTTACCGCGGCGGATCTTGTACTTGATCATTTGTATTTGTGTACCTTCACCACAATCAACTAAATAATTGTTTCCATCAAGTGTTACTACCTGGCTGGTAGGGTGACGATCAAATGCCGGGACTGCAGAATTATTGCCGAGAATTGTTACTGAAAGCATGGAACGCAATTTAAGGTTTTAGTCCCGATGGCTATCGGGATTAGATTGCAGATTGTTGGAGAGATTTCACACAAAGATGCAAAGAAAGGCACGCAGAGATGCAAAGAGCTTTAGTTGTATAATTTTTGCGTCTTCTGCATTTAAACTTGGCGACTTTGCGTGAAATAAAATGCTGAATAGACTTGCTGTCGTACAAGAGTGCGGCGCAACGGAAGCTGAAACAAAATTTCCTAAGTTGGGAAAATAATTTTATTCCTCATTCAAAAATTCTCTTTCGATCTCTTCCATTTGTACAATATCCATAGCTTCGCTTTCAGTAGGCGTGGTGTTCATTATTTCGAGGAGATTTACGTTATCCAAAAAATCTTCGACAGGCTTCAGTATATCGCAGATGACAAATGAAGAATTTTTTTCGTAAAAATTTTGCTGTAGCTTAACTAACTTTTCGGCCGCTATCTCATCTAATGATTGTAGCTCTTTCAAGTTGAGTATTATGTTTTTCACGTCATTTTGGAGGTAGATGAGCAGCAAATCAGATAGTTCTGCTGCCATATCAGCAGACAGTGTGGGTTCCTGAACGGTGATGACATGAAATTTTTCTTTGGTATCTGTTTTGACCTTCATACAACTAATATTATCAACATTCCGTTTATAAGTAGTGACAAACCGTATCCAAAAATATTTGTTATTATTGTATCACAAGCAATTATCTAAAATATGGATAACAATTTTTCGACACAAGTAAAGGAAATCATTTCGTTTAGCAGGGAGGAGGCATTGAGATTGGGGAATGATTTTATCGGAACTGAGCACCTGTTGCTTGGTCTTATCCGGGAAGGGGAAAATACAGCTATCAAGATCCTGAAAAGTTTCAACGTTGACCTATACGAATTACGCAAGGAAATAGAACTTGCCGTAAAGGACAAGACGGGGAAGAATATCGCCAATATAAACAGCTTGCCGCTTACAAAGCAAGCCGAAAAAGTCATTCGTGTCACCGTACTTGAAGCTAAGGCCTTAAAAAGCCCAACTGTGGAAACAGAACACCTGATGCTTTCAATTTTAAAAAACAAAGAAAATATTGCGACTCAAATATTGAATCAATTCGACGTTGACTATGATCTTTTCAGAAATGAAGTTGGTATTATGAAAAGCAATGAGCCCCGTGCCGAATTTTCTGATGAAGGTGATGATGATTTTGATGAAGAAAAGAAATATCAGCAAAAGGGAAGTCGCGGTGGCGCTGCGAGTACTACAAAAAGCAAGACTCCGGTACTTGACAATTTTGGGAGAGATATCACACGTCTTGCTGAAACTGGTGCGTTGGATCCAATCGTTGGTCGTGAAAGGGAAATTGAGAGGGTTTCCCAAATATTATCACGCAGAAAAAAGAATAATCCAATATTGATCGGTGAACCTGGCGTAGGTAAAACTGCGATCGTTGAAGGTTTGGCGCTTCGTATTGTTCAAAGAAAAGTTTCTCGTGTTTTATATGATAAGAGAGTTATCTCACTTGATCTTGCTGCACTCGTAGCAGGTACAAAATACCGCGGTCAGTTTGAAGAAAGAATGAAAGCGATCATGAATGAGTTGGAAAAAAATCGTGACGTGATCCTTTTCATTGATGAGATACATACCATTGTTGGCGCCGGTGGTGCCAGTGGCTCTCTTGATGCTTCAAATATCTTTAAGCCGGCCTTGGCAAGAGGTGAATTACAATGTATCGGTGCTTCTACTTTGGATGAGTACAGAATGTATATTGAAAAAGATGGGGCGCTTGATCGTCGTTTCCAGAAAGTAATGGTTGATCCTCCATCTGTAGAGGAAACGATAATGATTCTTACCAATATTCAAAGCAAGTATGAGGACTATCACAATGTGGCTTATTCTGTAGAAGCAATTGATGCCTGTGTAAAATTGAGTGATCGTTATATGACTGATCGCTTGCTTCCTGATAAAGCGATTGATGTTATGGATGAAGTGGGAGCAAGGGTTCACTTAAAAAATATAAATGTACCGCCGAATATTCTTGAGCTTGAAAAGAAGATCGAGGATGTGAAGAATGAAAAGAATAAGGTGGTAAAAAGTCAGAAGTTTGAAGAAGCCGCTTCTCTTCGAGATACAGAAAAAAGGTTGGCAGAAGAATTGGAAAAAGCAAAAAATGAATGGGAAGAAGAAAGCAAGCATAAAAAGTATCCAATCGGTGAAGAAGAGATCGCTGAAGTAGTAAGTATGATGACGGGAATTCCTGTGAAGAGAATGGTGCAGGCTGAAACTGAAAAACTTCGCCGCATGGCTGAAGATATGAAGAGCATGGTGATCGGGCAGGAGGAGGCTATTCAGAAAGTGGTAAAAGCAATTCAGCGTAATCGTGTTGGATTGAAAGATCCAAAGAAGCCGATCGGTACATTCATCTTCCTTGGCCCTACGGGTGTGGGTAAAACAGAGTTGGCAAGAGCATTAGCAAGATATATGTTCGACAGCGAAGATGCGTTGATAAGAATTGACATGAGTGAATACATGGAAAAATTCACTGTAAGCAGGTTGATCGGCGCACCTCCGGGATATGTTGGATATGAGGAAGGCGGTCAATTGACAGAGAAAGTTCGTCGTAAGCCTTATAGTGTGATCTTGCTTGACGAGATCGAAAAAGCTCACCCTGATATTTATAATATCTTATTGCAGGTATTAGATGATGGTCAGTTGACAGATGGTTTGGGTAGAAAAGTTGATTTTAAGAACAGTATGATCATCATGACATCAAATATTGGTGTACGTCAATTAAAAGATTTTGGTGACGGTGTGGGTTTTGCTACTGCAGCAAGATCGCAAAGCCAGGATGAATCAAACAAAGCCGTAATTGAAAAAGCTTTGAAGAGAACATTCTCACCTGAGTTCCTGAACAGGATCGATGATGTTGTAATATTTAATTCATTGACCAAAGACCATATCTTCCAGATAATAGATATCCTGATGAAGAGTGTAATGAAACGGTTAAGTAATCTTGGTTTCAGCATGGAGCTTACAGAAGATGCAAAGACTTTTATTGCGGATAAAGGATATGACCAGCAGTTTGGCGCAAGACCATTACACAGGGCAATTCAGAAATACCTCGAAGATCCTCTTGCGGAAGAAATACTTTCAATGCAGGTTAAGCAAGGTGATGTTCTTATTGCGGATCTTGATAAGGAAAATCAGAAGCTTAAGTTTTCTTTGAAACAGGCAAAGCCAGGTAAAGAAGAGAAATCAAAAGCATAAAAAGATTAAGTTTTTCAAAAGAGTGCAATAATGCACTCTTTTTTTATTCTTCTTTTTAAGAATCACTTAATAATTATCTTGTAATAAATATATAGGATGAAGAAATTCTTTACTCTATTATTACTGATCATTCCTTTCATCAGTTACTCTCAAACGCCGGGTCTTATTTGGGAAAAAACTTTTGGAGGGTCCGCTACCGACGCAATTGCTCTTGAAGCTTATACATATCCTGTTGAAATTATTAGGACGCCCGATAGCCTGGGGTTTGTGGTGATTACTTCTACTTCATCCCGGGACGGAGATGTAACCGGATCTCATGGACGTCTGGATATCTGGGTGATAAAAATGAATTTTAATGGCGATACGATCTGGAAAAAGGCTTTGGGTGGAAGCGAATATGATCATGCTGAAAAGTCATTTGTACACAGTGATGGTTCAATAACAATTTTTGGTTTTTCCGAGTCTGGCAATGGTGATGTTGTCGGATGGCATGGGAACCGGGATATCTGGGCAGTGAAATTGAGTAGCGCCGGCAATCTTTTATGGCAGAGACCACTCGGTGGCTCAGCCGAGGATGGTTTAAGATCAGTTGAAGTATTACCTGATAACAGCTATATCATTGCAGGATATACATTTTCCAACAATGGAGATGTTTCCGGTAATCATGGCAGCTCTGATGTTTGGATCGTTAAACTTTCTTCGTCAGGCGTTCTTCAGTGGCAAAAATGTTATGGCGGATCAAATGAGGATCGCCCAAGAGTGGTACAATCGATTCCGAGCAACCAATATTTGGTAGTAGGAGGTACCTATTCAACTAATGGCGATGTTACAGGTAATCACGGCGGCGCAGACGCTTGGATTTTTAAATTAGATAATACGGGAACTATTTTAACAAAAAAACTTTATGGAGGAAGTTATGATGATGTTGCATATAAGGTCGTGGTGGCCAATAATGGGAATTATATTATTATGGGAGGAACGAATTCCAACAGCGGAGATGTCAGCGGCTTTCACGGTGTGGAGGGCATATCTTCAAGAGATACATGGATTTTTTGTATAGACCCTATAACCCTTGCACTTAATTGGCAAAAGTGCATTGGAGGTTCGCTTGAAGAACTCCCATCTCACATGATCAAACATACAAACGGAGATGTCATAGTATTCTCTTCCACGTTTTCCAATGATGGCGATGCGAATAATTTTCATGGTTTTGTCGATTTGCTCTGCACAAGCTTGACCACTAACGGTGTTATAAACTGGTCAAAGTGTTTTGGGGGGCCGGGAATAGATCATGGCGGGATCACATATTTGAGCCCGATTGACAATTCGATGGTATTTATCGGAGTGACTGATTCGCCAGATGGGCCTGATGTTCAGGGGCACCATGGCGGTGGCGATGCATGGATTGTAAAGCTTAGTAGCACCGGAAATATTGTATGGCAAAGACCCTTGGGCGGATCGCTTGTGGAACACGCATTTTTTATCGATGCGATTAACGATAAAGAGTATTTGGTTGCCTGCGATACAAGATCTGATGATGGCGACTTGTACGATAACAACAGACCTGGTAATTTATGGATACTAAGAATGGGACCAGTGAACAAGATCAAAGGAACGCAATTTGCCGATTTTAATAGGAATGGAATTAAAGATGCAAGCGAACCTTTTACCGATTGGCCAGTACAAATAGAGAAAAACGGAAATGTTCGAATTGCTCCTGTTTATAGTAATCCATTTTTTCTGGAAGTAGGTTCGGATAGTATCAATACAAAAATAGTTTCTCAAAATTCATACTATGATGTAACTCCTATAAATCATCTTTCTGTTTTTTCTGGGTACAATGGATTGGACTCGGTGACATTTATTTTAACACCTCGCCCTGGAATTCGTGATTTGAATGTAAATGTAGCTGCCTTAAATCGTGCAAGACCAGGATTCCCGGTAAGCTATAAATTGTTTTATAAAAACGTGGGAACCGATACTATTCCCTCTGGAATTATCTTATTTAAGAAAGATAGCCGGTTGAATTTTGTTTCAGCTAATCCTCCAACAAGTTCAATAAGCGGAGATACTTTAAAGTGGAATTACACAAACCTGTTGCCTTTTGATACTGCATCAAGAGAAGTAACTATCAATTTTCAGATACCACCGCCACCTGCAATCAATATCAATGATACTTTATTTTCTACGGCTATCATTAGTCCTGTAGCCGGGGACCTCACACCCGGTGACGATACAAGCATCTTAAAACAAATAGTAGTAGGGGCATTTGACCCGAATGATAAAACTGAAAATCTCGGTGGGAGAATCTCTCTGCAACAAATGAGTTCGGGCAAGTACATTAATTATTTAATTCGTTTTCAAAATATCGGTACTGATACAGCAATTAACGTAACGATAAGAGACACATTAAGTTCAAAATTGAATTGGAACTCATTTCAAACAGTTGCGGCAAGTCATAAGTACACACTAAAAGTTACAGATCAGAATAGAATAAAATGGTTCTTTGAAAATATAAACCTGGTGGACGCTGGCCACAATGAGCCGGCAAGTCATGGCTATGTGCTTTACAGAGTAAAATCGAAAACCGTCCTGGTACTTGGCGACACAATAGAAAATTCGGCTTCGATTTATTTTGATTTAAACCTTCCGGTTAAAACAAACATTCAAAATACTATTGTATCAAATAATATTGTTACCGGGATTAACAATCCGGCAGTAGATCATTCAGGCATGATGCTGTTTCCAAATCCTGGCGGAAATAAAATTTGGCTCAGAGTTAAAGGTAGATTGTCCGGAAACATAGAGTTAATTGTTTATGATAGTTACGGAAAAAAGGTTATCCATGAAAAACTGGGGCAGGTATTTACAGATAATTACACAAAGGAAATAGACCTTCGGCGTCTTCCGGCAGGAACATATATCATAAATTTAAAAACCAAAGAAAAAATTTACTCTGAGATGCTTGTCATTGCTAATAATTTCTGACCTTCTTGTGAGTCAATATCGCTCCGTGTTAATTAAGTTTTTTTCTGATTATTTTGTAGCATGAAGAAATATGCAGTCATTGTAGCCGCAGGATCGGGAACAAGAATGGGTGGAAGCACGCCAAAACAGTTTTTATTGGTAAATAATAAACCGGTTCTTTATTACACACTTCAAACATTCTTAAACGCATTTGCCGATATACAAATAATACTTGTGTTGCCTGTTGATTATACTGATATGGGCCAGGAGATCATTGATGCGTATTTTGATAATGAGAAGATAAAAGTGACTGCCGGAGGAGATACAAGATTTCAATCAGTAAAGAATGGTTTGCAATTAATAGATGATGATGCAATCATTTTGGTCCATGATGGAGTAAGATGTTTGTTAACTGAAAATTTAATTCATCGTTGTTATGCTGAAGCAGTGAATTCAGGAACAGCAATTCCTGTTGTTGTGAGCAAGGATAGCGTAAGAATTGTTCATGAAGAAGGTAACGATGCAATTGACAGAAATAAAGTAATGCTTGTACAAACTCCGCAAACTTTTCATAGCAAGATATTATTACCTGCCTATCAAATTGACTACAAAGAAAAGTTTACTGATGAAGCAACAGTTGTTGAAGCTTACGGTATGAAAGTGATATTGGTAGAAGGGGAGGAGAATAATATCAAGATCACAAGGCCAGCCGATCTTTTAATTGCTGAGAAAATCATTAATGAGAGAAGTTAATTAGCCAAAACGATAACCACGGAGAAAATCTTCAATCGACATTCTTTTCTTTCCTTCAAGCTGAACATCTTTTAAAAGAATGTATCCATCCTTAGCAGCAAACTTCAAATAAGTCTTTCCATCACTTTCCCATTTGCCTGGTTTTGAAGTAGGATATGATGGTTCTTTTTCACTTCGAAATATTTTTAGGGTTTTATCACCAAGTTCAGTAAATGCACCGGGAAAAGGAGAGAGCCCACGGATCAGGTTATGAATTTCATCAATCGATTTTCTCCAATCGATATTGCAGGTTTGGGTGAAGATCTTGGGAGCATGCTTGAGTTGTGAATGGTCAATGGTCAATGGTAAGTGAGTTTCAGAGTTTTGGGTTGTTCCTATTGACAATTCATCATTCACAATTGACGATTGTGATTTTTCCTCCAAAGTGCCCTCTGCAATTCCCTTCACAGTTTCCACCAACACTTTCGCCCCGATCTCTTTCATTTTATCATGTACTTCACCTGCAGTTTCATTTTCAGTAATTGGAAAACCTTCCTGCATCAAAATATTTCCGGTATCTATTTCATGTTTGAGTTTGAATGTAGTTACTCCGGTTTCTTTTTCTCCATTGATCACTGCCCAATTGATGGGGGCTGCTCCCCGGTACTGTGGTAATAAACTTCCATGAAGATTGATAGTACCGAGTGGCGGCATGTTCCAAACTGATTCAGGTAACATTCTGAATGCAACTACAATTTGGAGATCGGCATTCAGTGATCTTAATTCATGTAAGAAATCAGGATTTTTTAATTTTTCAGGCTGTAAAATTTTTAAGCCTTTTCGGTCTGCATATTTTTTTACCGGGCTTTCGGTAACCTTTAATCCCCGGCCCGCCGCTTTATCCGGAGCAGTTATTACACCCACAATGTTGCATTTTGCTTTTACCAATGCTTCGAGTGAAGCGACTGCAAATTCAGGTGTGCCCATAAATACGATTCTAAGGTCCCGGTAATTGCTCATTGAGCGAAGATAATTTTCTTAAAGGCAAACAAATAAAAAACTGTTCAGTATTCTGAACAGTTTAAGATCAAATATAAGATCAATCTATTTTATACCACTTAACATGCTTTGCGCCATATTTCCAATGACCGGTACTGGTTTTTCCTGGCCATTTATTGCGGCAACCAGTCCAATTACCCAAAGCACGAAGATACCCACAAGACAGATATATATTAAAATAGAAATGATCCATCCCAAAAAGGGAATGAAAAGAAAAATAAACATTACAATGTAAAGAGCAATTGCGGTGATCATTAATCCAAGTGATTGACGGATATGAAATGCTGCCAGTTTTGATTTGTTACTGTTGTACAAAACAAATGCAATGATCCATCCTACTAATGAGAAATAACTGATGATGGAAATCGTTTTTCCATCCACGCCAGATGCTGCAGGAGCAGGATTGGGGTTGGTTGGGTTGGGTTCAGTTGACATAAAGTTTTAGTTTTGATATCTGAAAGTTATTCAAAATCTTCATACAACAAATATTTCTTTCGCACAGCTTTGAATTCACTTAGTTTGGGCTCCCAGTTTTTTCTTATTTCTTCCTCGTTCCTGCCTTCTTTCAGTTGTTGTTTTAGTTGATCGGTACCTGCACGCAATTCAAATGAATTTCCTTTTAGAAAAAAGCTGTCTTTGTTTGGAAAAAGCCGGTACGCTTCCATGAGCCATTTCAATTGGATCTTTCCATCTACTTGTTTTAAGATTTCTTCCGGCGTTCCTTGTATATACCAGCCATAACAAATTTTACCGAAATTCTTTGAGCTCTTTGATGCTGCGTTTGGATTTGGAGTAAACGAGTATAAATTCTTTGGCAGATCAGGATGTCCAAATACCTGGAACTGCTTATCTGTTCCTCTTCCTTCACTTAGTGATGTGCCTTCAAATAAACAAGTAGAAGGGTAAAGATAAACGGATTGCATATTGGGCAAATTAGGTGAGGGCGGGACCGGCAATGTGTATTTGCTTTTATGTGTATAGCCCTCATTTTTTATAAACTGTACGTGAAACGGTGTGTCGGGAGTCGGGTTGGTGGTAATATTATATGCATGGACTTCATTTGCTTTTGCTTCCAACATTTTTTCTCCTAATAACATATTTGCATATTCAGCCATCGTCATTCCATAATTGATGGGTATTGGCTGCATGCCAATAAAGCTTTTATACTTCATATCAAGCACAGGCCCGTCGACGAAATAACCATTTGGATTGGGTCGATCAAGAATAATAAGGGGCTTATGATTTTCTAATGCGAATTCTAAAAACTCCTGCATGGATGATATGTAAGTATAAAAGCGGGTACCCACATCCTGTATATCGAACAGGAGCACATCAACATCTTTTACATCTTCCAATGTCGGCCTTCTTTTACTGCCATAAAGTGAAACTACCTGTACTCCTGTTTTCTCATCTTTATAATCCATGATCTTAATGCCATCGGGAGTATCACCACGGAAACCATGTTCTGGCCCAAATGCAACGACTATATTCACTCCCAACTTTAATAAAGTATCTACTAAATGACTTTTGCCAACCGTAGAAGTGTGATTAGCAAAAACGCCAACCCTTTTTCCTTTGATCAATGGAAGGTAAACATTGATGCGTTCAGCTGCGGGCTTGATGGTTTGAGGTTTGGAGTTTGAGGTTTGAGGTTGAGTGTTCGGGCTTTGAGATTTTTGTGCTGAACAACCAAAGGAAACGATCAAACAAACAATTAATGAAATGAAAAGTAGTGATCTCATAGTATTGTGCATATCATCAAATTTCAGGAAAATTATCAGTAAGACTTCGATTAATATTTAAAAGGTTGCATTAAGCATTTTGGGCTAACTTGCAAGCCTATTATTCCTTTTTATCTTCTTATTTGCTCCGCAAAATTACTGCTGTAAAAGTGTGCGACGCAAGGGACGGTGATTAGGATTCTAATTGTTGATCACATAAAATGTCTGACATGCAACAAGTAAAAAACGGCGACAAAATAAAAGTGCATTATCATGGCCGTCTTACAACCGGGGAAACATTTGATTCATCAGAAGGTCGTCAACCACTCGAGTTTGAAGTAGGCAGCGGGATGGTAATAAAAGGATTTGATGATGGTGTAATGGGAATGAAAGTCGGTGATAAAAAAACGATCAATATTCCTGCTGACCAGGCTTATGGTGAAAAGAGTCCTGAAATGATGATCGAATTCCCTAAATCACAGTTTCCGCCCGAGATCGATCTGCAAGTTGGTACGCAATTAATGATGAGCAGTGCCTCGGGTCAACAATTCCCGGTGAAGATCGCTGAGATAAAAGATGATTCAGTAATACTCGATGCCAACCATCATTTAGCAGGTGAAGAATTGATATTTGATCTTGAGCTTGTCGAGATTGTTGGCAGCAAGCCGTTGATCATAATGCCTTAATTGTTTGATGTTCGAGGTCTGAAGTTCGAAGTTGATTAAATAACCTCAAACCTCGAACGACAAATCTCGAATTACTTTCTATTAAGCCACCAACCCAACCACAATCCACAAAGTCCCCAGGCCACAAATGCATCCNNTTANATGCCCGGTATATGCTTCAGTAGGTGTTTGAAACCAGTTGTGCATTGTGTAAGGGCCAACTAAAAATGTAAATAATCCCAGCGCTATAGAGGCGGCAAATACCCGCATTGATGTGGGTGTACCTGCAC
>JGI24806J26614_1000550_pt1 | contig 11948 bp, 15 predicted proteins | sample Kansoi200umMDA_FD_26614 | JGI IMG/M metagenome (IMG submission 26614)
CAAAGCAATAACAGCAATTGTAGAGTGTGGAGGCCTTGCTCCCAACACTGCTATAGGAATTAACCTGCCTAACAATGAATGGATAAGAAAAGAACATGGCTCTAAATCCGTATCGCTTAGTAACATTGTTTATTCATATAATGTCGCCGGTGCCAAAAGTGGAATAGTTGATGAATTTGCTTTAAATGATACCGTTGCACAGCGAATGAAAAAATGGGGAGCGCTTGCAGCCGACCTGCATACAGATATGCATGAATGTATAGGCCATGCTTCGGGACAAATAAATCCCGGGGTTGAAACAACGGACAAAACTTTAAAAACCTATGCAGGCACTTTGGAAGAAGGACGTGCCGATCTTGTTGCTTTGTATTATGTAATGGACCAAAAATTAATTGACATAGGGGTGATGCCATCTTTTGATGTTGCAAAAGCTGAATATGACAATTATATTATGAACGGATTGATGACACAGCTAACGCGATTAAAGCTGGGCGATAAGGTAGAGGAAGCACATATGCGTAACAGGCAAATGAATGCAAGATGGGTATACGAGAAAGGAAAGAAAGACAGTGTTATCCAGTTTGTAAAGCGTGATGGCAAAACATATGTTAAGATCAATGATTATAATAAACTGCGCACCCTCTTTGGCGAATTGCTTCGCGAGATACAAAGAATAAAATCAGAAGGGGATTTTAATGCAGGAAAAAATCTTGTAGAAAATTATGGGGTGAAAGTAGACCAGGCGCTGCATAAGGAAATTTTAGAGCGCTTTAAAAAGTTAAACCTGAAACCTTATAAAGGGTTTATCCAGCCAAAACTTGTACCTGTTATGGATGGAGATAAGATCACTGATGTAAAAATCGAATATCCAACAAGCTTTTTTGAGCAGATGCTGGAGTATGGTAAAAAATATTCTTTCTTACCTGTGAAGAATTAAGAAGATTTTTAACGCAGAGACGCTAAGATAAATAAGGCGCAAAGAATCTTTTTCTTTGCGCCTTTGCTTTTTATATCCTTTGCGTGAAAGTATTCCTAGATGGTTGCTTCCTCTTCAACAAGCTCTTCCACATGTTGCTTTACCAGTTGTATCTCGCAATGAATTTTAATATCATCACTCACTACTACCTGGCCGGCTTCTGTAACTGCATTCCATACTAATCCATATTCTTTCCTGCTTATCTTACCTCTAACGGTAAAACCTGCTTTTGACTGCCCATAAGGATCAACGACACTGCCACCAAATTCTACATTTAATTTTATTGGCTTTGTTACATCCCTGATGGTAAGGTCACCGGTTAAAGTTGCCTCATCACCACTTGATTTATATTCCTTGCCAACAAACTTTAATTGTTTAAATTTTTCGGCATTAAAAAAATCATCAGACTTTAAATGCGTATCCCTTTGCTCGTTGTTGGTCTCAATTGAGTCAAGGTCTGCAGTGAACTCGATTTTCTTTGCCGTGTTGAAATCATCAGTTTCTGTTTCAACAGTAAGATCAAATTTTCTGAAGTATCCTGTAACATTAGTTACCATTAAATGACGCACTTTAAACTGTATCTCTGAGTGCGAAGGATCTATTTTCCATGTTATTGCCATAATTGTGTTTTATATGATTAAGAAATTAAATTATCAAATACCCTGCCCTTTAGTCTTCCAGGTAGCCAAACTTTCCTTTACTGAAATCGTCCAAAGCTTCCTCCAACTCTTTATGTGTATTCATTAAGAATGGTCCATAGGCAGCAATGGGTTCATTTATCGGTTCGCCGCTTATTACGAATAATACACTGTCTTCCTGTGCATCTACAGATATAGTTTTTCCTTCATTTTTAAAAAGGATGAAATTATCTGTTGGTGCATTTTCATTGTTCACTTTTACATTTCCTTCCACAACCAGGATACCTGTATTGAATTTTTCCGGGAGGTCAAATGAAACCGAGGTGCCTTTTTTTATTTTGATATTATACATTTCGATCGGTGTAAATGTTGAAGCTGCCCCTTTAGCACCTTTGAATTCACCGGCAATTACTTCTACTATCCCGCCCTTATCTAAATGATATTTTCCTAACCGGGCATTTGTTATCGCCTGGTATTTAGGCCTGCTCATTTTATCTTTTGCAGGCAGGTTAACCCACAATTGTATCATCTGGAATGGTCCGCCTTTTTTACTGAACTCCGTCTCGTGATATTCTTTGTGTAATACACCTGATGCTGCGGTCATCCATTGCACATCGCCTTCACCAATTACGCCACTGTTTCCTGTACTGTCGTTGTGTGCGATCCTGCCATGGTATGCAATGGTCACTGTTTCAAAGCCGCGGTGTGGATGAACACCAACTCCTCTCGGCGTTTCTCTTGGAGAAAAATCTACTTTGGAATTGTAATCCATCATAAAGAAGGGGCTCATCCTGTTGTTAGATATAGTATAGCCTGAAGGAAAAAAGTTATGAACCCTGAAGCCATCCCCCACCATATGCGGTGGAGGTGGCGGTACTATTTTTTCAATTATTTTATGTGACATGATCATTCCTTTTTATTGTATTGCGAAACCTGTGCGTGCAACTTTTACGTCATTATTAATAGTTTTCCTGTTGTTACGTTGTAATAAATAGTCGACCGAGTATTTCCCGCTTCCTGCAAATAATAATACCAGGTATACTAAAAGGTATTGCAATGCAGGTTCCTGTTTTGCAATGGGGTCAGCTGAGTGAATAATGATCAGCGCTACCAGCATTGTAATGATAAGCGGAACAACTGCAAATCGTGTTGCAAAACCTGCAAGAATAAACAGGGAACAAAAAACTTCTGCAAACACGGTAAGGCCTAATGAAAATTCAGGGCTCATTCCCATGATCGGGGGAAACTGTATCGGGCCACCGGATAAGAGCATACCTAATTTTGGTACTCCATGCGTTAACATCAGGCCGGCTATTCCCACCCTGGCTATTAAAAGTGCTATATTAACTCCATTCGAATTTTGATCTGCTGATAATATCTTTTTCATTTTATTGTTTTTAATTTAATTAATTGAATGTTTATTTAATGATGAATAAGTTTTCTTTTTGTCTTCTCACTTTAGGGAATTTTACAAGCCAGTCATTTTCTGCATCCCTGTATCCTAATGGAAGCAGCGTAATGCTTTTCAATCCTTTTGCTTTTAATCCTAACAGTTCATCCAATGCTGCATTATTAAAACCTTCCATTGGTGTTGCATCAACTCTTTCTTCTGCGGCTGCTGCAATTGCGGTTGCAAATGCGATATAGCTTTGCCTTGCAGCCCACTCATGGTTTTCCTGTTGCGGGCGTTTTGAGATATTCACTAAAATATTTTTGAATTGCTCCAGTGACTCCACGGGAATATTTCTTGTAGAAGCTGTAAGGTTTACATAATCATCTACATGCTCCGGGGTTATTTTATCCCAGGCAGCAAACACTAAAAGGTGTGAGCTGTCAACTATTTGTTGTTGATTATTTACAATAGGTAAAATTTGTTTTTTCACTTCCGGGTTTGTTATCACCAAAACTGTGTAAGGTTGCAAACCCATTGATGAAGGTGCCAGGCGAATTGCTTCAAGGATCCTTTCCACCTTTTCTTCCGGCACCTGTTGGCCGTTCATTTTTTTAGAGGCATAACGCCATTCTAATGCATTTAATAGTTCCATATTTTTCTAATTATTTAGTTGTGTAAAATTTTCCAGCCTGCTACCCAGTTATAATTGTTTTTTATGCTCAACTGGATAAGCAATGACTGCATGTTCTCTAATGTTCTGCTTATTGATAATGCACCCGCTTTGATTGGATTGAAGCCTGCGGACTTTACAACATCTGATACAGTCTCCAGTGCCTCTTCATCATTGCCCGCAATAAAAGCATCTATGGTTTTGCCATCAATTACCGGTTGAGAAAAATCACCGGCAAAAGTGGTGTTGAATGCTTTGATAACTTTTGAATGCGGTAACAGCTTTTGTAATTCTTCTGCCGAACTGGTATTGCCATCTGTTACCAGGCCAGTATACGTTTCGTTCAGTGGGTTTGAAATGCTGATAACGATCTTACCGGTTGCTACTTGTTTAATTTTTTCTGCCAATTCTTTTTCAGCAGCAAATGGAACAGCAGCTATAATGATATCTGCTTCCCAGCTTGCATCTTCAGCACAGCTAATTACTTCCGCATTTGCTGACTTATTGGTTTTCCTGATCTCTTTTAAAAGTGACTTTAATTTAGCTTTTTCCTTTCCAAACAATAATAAGCTGTATGGTGAATTGGCGAGACTTTTTGCTATCGCCGAACCCATATTTCCGGAAGCTCCTATTATTGCTATCGTTTTATTTGTTGCCATGATTTTGTTTTTTTTATAATGCAAAACTACGCTGGCAACAGGCCCTCGTCCATTGAGATGAGATAAGAAATTACATTGATGTGGAGTAAGATTTTCTCTTGATCTATATCAAGAAGGTCATTTTCGGATAGAAAGAATTTTTCGTAAACGGCTTAGTGTTTCGGGGGTAATACCAAGGTAAGACGCCAGCATGTGTTGTGGTACACGCTGTGGAATGGTGGGGCATGCATTTACCAGCTGTTTATATTTTTCTTCAGCAGTGTTGCTTAGCGAGCTTACGAGCCTGCCCTGCGTTACTATCAAATGATTTTGCAGCAGGAGCCGGAAGAAGCGTTCCATCTTTGGGATCTTTTCCAACATTTGCTCTTCTGCCGGTTTTGTAAGTAAAAGCAATTCAGAATCTTCAAGTGCATCTATGTTATATTTTGAAGGCTCGCCTGTAAGAAAACTAAACTGGTCTCCTATCCACCATCCTTCAAATGCAAACTCAGCAATGTGTTCTACACCTTTTTCATCAACGGTATAGGAACGAAGCATCCCTTTTTCCACAAAGGCAAGATATTTAGATGCATCACCTTCCTGCAGCAGGTATTGTTTTTTGCGAAGCTTTTTTGGGATGAAAAAAGTTTTAAGTAATTCCTGCTCGTGTGCAGTTAAAACGATCTTTTTAGAAATATTTTCAAAAAGGACTTCGAACATATAAATAAGTGACCATAAAAATACCGCAATAGATCTAATGGAAAACAATGGGCTGAAATATCTGCTTAAGATATACAAACATTATATTTGAAATACCGCCTGAAAAATAGGTATACTGATTGCTATGTTTGCTAAAAAATTTAAGTTATTTCGCAAATCTTAATTAATAAAAAGATATGGCCAAAGGTTCAATAAATGAAACATCTAAAAAGCAAACACTACCCAAAACGCCTACCGGTATTAATGGGTTAGATGAAATCACGGAAGGAGGATTACCAAAAGGGCGTCCCACACTGATTTGCGGCGAAGCAGGCAGCGGTAAAACTTTATTCTCTATTGAGTTTATTGTAAATGGTGCAACAAAATTTAATGAACCCGGTGTATTTGTAGCCTTTGAAGAAAAGAGCGACGAGCTTGCTATGAATGTTGCTTCACTTGGCAATGACCTGGAAAAAATGATCAGGCAAAAAAAGATAAGAATAGATCATGTTCATATCGACAGGAGTGAGATTGAAGAAACAGGAGAATATGATCTTGAAGGATTGTTCATACGGCTGGGACATGCTATCGACAGTATAGGAGCAAAAAGAGTTGTGCTGGATACAATTGAAAATCTTTTTTCAGGATTATCCAATGAGGGAATTTTAAGGGCAGAGATACGCAGGCTTTTCGTCTGGCTTAAAAATAAAGGTGTTACTGCGATAATTACCGGCGAAAGGGGTGAAGGAAAATTAACAAGGCAGGGGCTTGAGGAATATGTTTCTGATTGTGTGATCCTTTTAGATCATCGTATACAAAATCAGATATCAACAAGACGGTTACGGGTAGTAAAATACCGCGGCTCTGTACATGGTACAAATGAATATCCGTTTTTAATTGATGAGGATGGTATTTCTGTACTGCCGGTTACTTCATTAAAACTGGCTAATAAAGTTACTTCGCAAAGGATTTCATCAGGCATTCCTTCACTTGACGAAATGCTTGGCGTGAAAGGGTTTTATAAGGGCAGCAGCATACTTGTATCAGGTACAGCGGGTACAGGAAAAACAAGTGTGGCAGCTTCATTCATTAATGCTGCATGCATGCGGGGAGAACGTTCCATCTTTTTTGCATTTGAAGAATCACCCGAACAGATAGTACGCAACATGAAATCTATAGGGATCGATCTGGGTAAGCACGTGAAAAACGGGTTGCTTACATTCCATGCATCACGGCCAACGATATATGGACTGGAAATGCACCTGGTAGTGATCTATAAATTGATAAAGCAATTCAAACCCAAAATAATTGTACTGGATCCTATAACCAACCTTGTAACAGTTGGGGATGTGAACGAAGTAAAATTAATTTTGATCCGGCTCATAGATTTTCTGCAAAGAGAACAGATCACAGTTATGTTCACAGCGCTTACATTTAATAATGAAAGTAATGGCCAGCCCGATGAAGGCGTTTCATCTTTGGTAGATGCCTGGCTGAAAGTGCGTGATCTTGAATTTAATGGCGAACGTAACAGGACGGTTTATATTATGAAGTCACGTGGCATGAAAAATTCAAATAAGGTAAGAGAGTTTATAATAACAAATAAAGGAGTTAAACTGGTAGATATTGTTACAGGACCGCAAGGTGTGCTTACTGGTTCTGCAAGAGAAGCGCATGAGCTTATGATGAAGCAGCCCCGACCAAAACCAAAAACTAAATAAACCAACAATGGAACAAACCTGGGAATTAAAACTGTATGTAGCAGGCAAAACCCCCAAATCAGTAACTGCCTTAAGAAATTTAAAAAGATACTGTGCGGAACATCTCGAAGGCAGGTATACAATTGAGGTGATAGACCTGTTAAAAAAGCCGCAACTGGCCGAAGGCGACCAGATATTTGCGGTTCCTACTTTGGTGAGAAAAGTCCCCGTCCCGATCCGCAAAATAATTGGCGACCTTTCCAATGAAGAGAAAGTGCTTGTTGGCTTAAATATTGTTCCCCTAAAGAAGTAATATGAGAAAAAGCGACATACCCTCTAATGTACCTGAAACTGCAGATAATGAACAGGTTTTTTCCCTTAAGCTATTTGTAACGGGGGCATCACCCAACTCTGCCCGGGCGATTGCCAATTTAAAGGGTATTTGCGAAAAATATCTTACTAAAAAATATGACCTTGAAATAATTGATATATATCAGCAGCCCTTAAAAGCGCAACATGAACAGATAATCGCTTTGCCCATGTTGGTAAAATCTTTCCCCTTACCATTAAAAAGGCTCATCGGCGATATGTCAAATACCGAAAAAGTGCTTAGAGGATTAGGACTAAACACATGATACATGGAAGGATTAAAAACAGCTACACAACTTGAGCAGGAGATAGAGGAATTACACCAACAGCTTGAAGAAGCTAACGATACCATTGAAGCTATACGTACAGGCCAGGTAGATGCACTTATTGTAAAGGACAGGAATGGTCACCAGCTGTACACTTTAAAAAGCGCCGACCAAACTTACAGGGTATTTATTGAAAAGATGATCGAGGGTGCAGTTACCTTAAATGAAAAGGGAATTATCCTGTACAGCAACTCACGCTTTGCTTCGATGATGAAGTTGCCACTCTCCAAAATTATCGGCTCTTACTTCGAATCTTTTGTTCCCAACGAATACAGGGAAACTTTTGACGAGCTGATAAAAAAAGGATGGAAAGCAGAAAGTAAAGGCGAAATATACTTAGCTACGAGTAACGATGAATTAATTCCCTTTCTTGTTTCTTTAACAACATTAGAGCTTGATGATGGGACTGCATTAAGCCTTATTCTTACTGACCTTACTATTCAAAAAAATATTGAGAAAGAATTAAAAGAAAAGAATGAACAGCTACAGGCTGCACAGATATTTACTTCACAATTAAATAACCAGCTGGATTGGAAAGTAAAGGAGAGAACAAAGGAGCTTTTAACCAGCCGGGAGCATTTTAAATTTTTAGCAGATACAATTCCTGTGATAGTATGGACCGCACAACCCAACGGGGATTATGATTATTTCAATAAGAGATGGTACGATTATACAGGAAAAACTTTTGAAGAATCTAAAGGCCATGGATGGCAGTCAGTGATTCACCAGGATGACCTGCCTGCAACATCGATCGCATGGAACCATTCGATAAGAACAGGTGAAGCTTTTAAAATAGAAGACAGGAAAAGAGCGGTTGATGGATCTTACCGCTGGCATCTTGCCCACGCTTTGCCGTTTAAAGACAGTGATGGAAAAATAATTGCATGGTTTGGTGTATGCACTGATATCGATGACCAGAAAAAGGCAATGGAAAAAAAGGATGAGTTCATCAGTATGGCAAGTCATGAATTAAAAACACCGGTTACCAGCCTCAAGGCTTTTACACAGATCATGATGATGACGTTTGAAGGAGATGGAAATACAATGGCTTACAGTATGCTTGGCAAAATGGATAAGCAGATAAATAAATTGACAGGGCTGATCACTGACCTGCTTGATGCATCTAAAGCCAATGCCGGTCAGCTTAATTTTGAAAATGAGAAATTTGAATTTAATGAGCTTGTAAAAGAAGTTGTTGATGAAGTGCAACGCACAACCATTACGCATACCATCGATCTTACGCTTGACGAGCCACAAATATTAACTGGTGACAGGAACAGGATTGGACAGGTGGTTATGAATCTTCTTTCAAATGCAATTAAATATTCGCCTAATGCTGATAAAATAATTATAACATCACATACCACTAAAGAGCAAATAAAATTCTGCGTGCAGGATTTTGGCATTGGCATTCCTGTATCACAACAGCCAAAGTTATTCACCCGGTTTTTCAGGGTTACGCATGACAAAACAAATACTTATCCCGGCCTTGGCCTGGGCTTATATATTTCCAATGAAATTATTAAACGCCATTCAGGAACTATTGACTTCAAAAGCGAAGAGGGCAAAGGTTCTACCTTTTGCTTTTCACTTCCGTTGAAAAACGATCAATAAACAATTATAGAATTGTATTTTAGAATAAACCGTGTGAGGTGCCAGCGGCGATATTTAAGCCACCTTCTCCTTTGCTGAAACAGCAACGCCACCTTTATATTCTCCGAGAATAGTTACGTCTTTGTATTTTGAATATTGCTTAGCTGAAAGCTCCATTGCCGCCCTGGTCTCGCTTCTTATTTTTAAACCTTTGCTTTCGCCTTTATTACTTATTTCAATATAGAAGCCATCCATTAATGTTATAGCTCTTTCTCTTGGTCTGCCTGTTCTCATTATTATGTTTTTAATTTTTAGTGTGTTGATGGCGCCGGGGAACCTTCTGCCATTGACTATTTGTAAAGATAAGGCAAAGCGGCTAATTATCCCTAATTTAAGTGAATGCTTCAGCTATTAGACGGCATTTTAACGTTAGTGCACGTAGTTATCATAGGCTTCAACCTTTTGGGGTGGATATGGCCTGCTACGCGGAAAGCACATTTCATCTGTGTGCTGGCTACCGCTGCTTCATGGTTTTTACTGGGTATATGGTTTGGAATGGGTTATTGCCCGGTTACCGACTGGCAATGGCGGGTAAAAGAACAATTAGGCGAGCATAACCTGCCTGCCTCTTTTATAAAGTACTATGCAGATAAGATAGCGGGAACAGATATATCTTCCTCCTTTATTGACATGGTGACTGTAAGTTGCTTTGCCGTTGCAACATTTCTTTCGGTATATGTAAATTTTATTAAGAAGAAAACTGACCGGACCCATATTTAGGATATCCAAAGATTCTCGGTTTTTTGAAAGGGTTCATCTTGCTAAAGTTGTCAAAATCTTTTTCCTGTACTTTTGTCTTCCTTAAATTTTTTATACAATGAAATTTAAATTATTACTCATGAGCATAATTACCGGCTCTATAGCTGCCGTGTCATGTAATGATAATAGCAGCAATAGCGAAACAGGAACTAAAAATGATTCCGCGGTGGCTGTAGTGGCAATAAAAGAAGATTCTGTAAGCTATACGCTGGATGGAAAAAATTATAAAGGTTATGTAGTGTATGATTCAAACAATAAGGATAAGCGCCCCGGGATTTTAGTGGTGCATGAATGGTGGGGTTTAAATGATTATGCCAGGGGCAGGGCAAAGCAATTGGCAGAACTTGGCTACATAGCCATGGCTGTGGATATGTTCGGGGATGGAAAACAAGGGGATGACCCGGCTGCTGCACAAGCATTAGCTACACCTTTTTATAAAGACCCAACCCTGACAAAAACCAGGCTTGATGCCGCGTTGAATAAGTTAAAGGAATACCAGCAATTAGATGCTGCAAACGTTGCTGCCATAGGATATTGCTTTGGTGGATTTACAGTATTAAATGCTGCTAAGCTTGGCGCAGATCTGAAAGGCGTCGTAAGTTTTCACGGCGGACTTGGTGGTGTACCTGTAAAAAAAGAATTGGTAAAAGCCAATATCCTGGTTTGCCATGGCGAGGCAGATGATTTCGTTAATCCCGAAGTTGCACCGTTTAAAAAATCAATGGATTCTGCAGGTGTTGAGTATACCTTTAAAAGTTATCCAAAGGCAACGCATGCATTTACTAATCCTAATGCAACCGAAAAAGGAAAGAAGTTCAATATGCCTATTGAATATAATGCAGCTGCTGATTCAGCTTCGTGGAATGACATGAAGGACTTTTTCAATAAAATATTTACAAAATAATCATGAAAAGAGAACTCTCTTCCTGGTACAGTCCTTCATTGTCGCAGGATATGCCCGTTGCAGTTTATGGCGATTATGGATTTGCATTATTGCTGGTGCCAACTGCAGCAGCCGATTACCTCGAGTATGAGCGTTTTCAACTAATAGATTCAATAAAGGATTTTATTAATGCAGGAAGGGTAAAAGTATTTTCTATCAATAGCATTAATAATGAAAGCTGGCTTAATAATAACATGCTCCCCGAACACAAAGGGATCCGACATAATCAATTCAATAAATATGTTTTTGAAGAGGTGATCCCATTCATTAAAACAAATACATCAAACGAAACGGATATAATCATTTCGGGAGCTTCTTTTGGGGCTTTGCATAGCATGAACTTATTTTTAAAGCGCCCCGATCTTATCAATGGCACTATCGCAATGAGTGGCGTGTATGATCTATCAGAATACACCAAAGGTTTTTGGGACGACCAGGTGTATTTTAATTCTCCGCAGCACTATGTGCCTAATCTTACTGATGAAAATGTTTTAAATACGATCCGCAAAAGTAATCACATCCATATACTCAGCGGCAGTGGCTCATATGAAGATCCCGATGCTTCAAGGAGATTTGCCGGCGTCCTGGACAGCAAGGACATACCTTATGAACTGGATATCTGGGGAGAAGATATGAAACACGACTGGCCAACATGGAGAGCCATGCTTCCGCATTATTTGGGAACAAGATTTTAGATTGATTATTTACTGCCGAAAAGTTTAGGGTACTTTTCTATCTCTTCTTTTTTGAAATAGGTTTCCATAATCTTTTTGAATTCAGGTAGGGTCCGTATATTATCAAGATCACTGTCTTCTGCCATATGCTCCAGGTTTAAATAACCATATTTTATCGTTTTATCAAGGTAATTAAGTGCTTCCCTTGTTTTTCCCTGTATCGATCTTGCACAGGCAATATTATAATAATACACTGACTGGCTGGTGGTATCACGCTGTAATATTTTATTATATAACCCGATGGCATCATCGTATTTTTTTGTCATCATATATCCATAGGCCAGTTGAGGTAAGGCAGATTTATATCCGGAATCCATTGACAATGCTTTTTCCAGGTAAGGCACTGATGCGGTTTATTCTAAAATACAATTCTATAATTGTTTATTGATCGTTTTTCAACGGAAGTGAAAAGCAAAAGGTAGAACCTTTGCCCTCTTCGCTTTTGAAGTC
>JGI24806J26614_1000551_pt1 | contig 11937 bp, 9 predicted proteins | sample Kansoi200umMDA_FD_26614 | JGI IMG/M metagenome (IMG submission 26614)
AGGGCAAAGGACTATGATAATGCCTTTAGAAAAATGGTATATAATAATATTGACGAAATGGAAGCAGTAACAGGTAAACTTGAAGACAATTCATTTATTATAGAGCAGGAACAGGAAGTCAGGCTATATAAAAAGCAGATCAATTTCCTAAAAAGAAAGCTTCAATTGAGCTAAATTAAAATGTCCCTCACAGTTCTTGCAAGGGACATTTAGAAGGAAAACTAAAGATTATTTCGGGTTAGAAGTATCGCCAGACATTTTACTTGTATCCATTGACATTTTGCTGGTATCCATCATTGTTCCCATTGTATCACTACTCATCATATTTGACGATGTATCAGCAGTTACATTTGTTGAACTGTCTGTGCTTGTTGTTTCTGTTGTGCTATCGTTACACGCTGTAATTGTTGCAGCTATAGCGATCAGAGCAAATAATTTTTTCATTATGGTTTATTTAATTGGCGGCAAAATTAGCAGGATAAATGGATTGACCAAATATTATATAATAAAAAATATTTAATTGGTTACTTCTTTCTGAAGAATACCCGTACAGGAACACCATTAAAATTGAAGTTTTCCCGCAATTTATTTTCGAGGTAGTTTTTATAAGGTGTTTTTATATCATCAGGAAAATTTGAAAAGAAAGCGAACGAAGGAACATGGGTAGGCAATTGTGTAACATATTTAATTGTAACTGCATGACCTCTTACCACTGGTGCATGATATGCTTCTACTGCTTTAAGCATTACTTCATTAAGCTGTGACGTAGCTATTTTCCTTGTTTTGTTTTCATAGACCTGCAAAGCCACTTCCATAGCTTTAAATATTCTCATTTTTTCAAGCACTGAAATAAACAATATGGGAACATCTGTAAAAGGGGCAAGCTTGTTTTTCAACTGTTGCTCATAATCACGTGCAGTATTTGTTTCCTTCTCAACAAGATCCCATTTGTTTACAAGCACTACAATACCCTTTCCTTTTTTATGTGCGAGACTGAATATGTTTAAGTCTTGCGCTGTAATACCCTTTGAAGCATCCAATAATAGAAGGCAAACATCAGCTTCATCCATGGCCTTTATAGCACGTATTACAGAGTAAAATTCAAGGTCTTCGTTAACCTTAGTCTTTCTGCGTATGCCAGCTGTGTCTATTAGAATAAATTCTTTTTGAAACAGGTTATAATGTGTATGAATGGTATCACGTGTAGTACCGGCAATCTCGCTAACAATGGTTCGTTCCTGTCCCACCAAAGCGTTCAATAATGAAGACTTCCCCACATTTGGCTGTCCAATGATGGCAAACTTAGGTACATCGCTCGGAGCAGCTGTTTCTTCAGACTCCTCTGCAGTTACGAGATCCGCAATAGCGTCTAATATTTCACCGGTGCCACTTCCGCTAACACTGCTTACAAAGAAGATTTTTTCAAATCCAAGGCTATAAAATTCTGCGCCTTCTAATAAGCGTTCGCTGTTATCTACCTTGTTTACGCATAAATAGACGGGCTTTGTGCTTCGTCTTAAAAGATCAGCCATTGATTGATCAAGGTCTGTAATGCCAGTAGTGGTATCAACCATAAAAATTATGGCATTAGCCTCTTCTATAGCAATTTTAACCTGCTTCCGGATTTCCGTTTCAAAAACATCTGAAGTGTCGGGCACAAAGCCCCCTGTATCTATTACGTAAAATGACTTGCCTATCCATTCAGCCACACCATATTGACGGTCACGGGTAACCCCGCTAACGTTATCAACTATTGCTTTACGTTGTTCAAGTAATCGATTAAAAAAAGTGCTCTTGCCCACATTTGGGCGCCCAACTATTGCTACTGTAAATCCCATTTAAAATTATTTTTTGTACATGCGTTCTATCCACTCTCAACATCGTTGTGTCACTCACTTGTACTTTTAGTTCATTGTTCAACTATAAATTCAAAATTAAAAATGCAAAAGCCAAAAATCATGTTTGCATTTTACATTTTTCATTAATTCTTAAGAATTATATCCATATTCCCTTAACTTAAATTCATCATCGCGCCATTTATTTTTGACCTTAACAAATAGCTGCAAAAACACTTTTTGCCCCAGGAATTGCTCAATGTCAACCCGTGCTAATGTGCCAACTTGTTTTATCATTTTGCCACCTTCGCCAAGTATTATTGCCTTCTGACTTTCCCTCTGCACTATAATATCGGCTTGTATTTTAATAAGGCTTTCCTTCTCTTTAAATTCATTAACCAAAACTGTGGTGTGATAGGGTATTTCATCACCAAACAATTGGAATATTTTTTCACGCACTATTTCACCAACGAAAAATTTGGTAGGCAGATCTGTAAGATCATCTTCATTGTAAAAAGGTTCACCTTTTGGGAGGTATCTTAATATGGTCTGCAGCAGAACTTCGGTGTTGATATTTTTTGTTACAGATATTCCTATCCATTCTTTACAATAAGGTTTACCGGAAAAGAACGCTTCAGCTTCGTCTATTTTACCAGGTTTGGCAGTGTCTATTTTAGTTGTAACAACCAGCACGGGAACTTTCAATTTCAACGATAAAAAAATTTCATCTGCTTCATGCCAGTTTTCTTTGATATCAACTAAAAGCAATGCAATATCAGCATCTTCAAGACTGCCCTTTACGGCCTTCATCATTTTTACATGCAATTTGTACTTAGGATCAATAATCCCCGGAGTGTCAGAAAAAATGATCTGGTATTCACCTTGTTTATTTAAAAACCCTTTTATACGGTGGCGGGTAGTCTGCACCTTTGGGCTTACAATTGCAAGTTTTTCACCTATAAGTGCATTTAGTAAAGTGCTTTTGCCTGCATTAGGCTTACCGAAGATATTAACGAAACCAACTTTCATATATATAGCACCATGCTAAACCATGGTACCAAACTTTGCTGAGCGGCAAAAGTAAGGTTTTGATCGTGAAGTTAATTTTGGCTGGGATAGCATTAACATTCTGCAAAAACACAGTGCTGCTTGTGGTACATAAGTACAAGTGAGTGACACAACGATGATGCTATGAAAATCTGATGCTGGAAACAAAAGTTACTTAAACCATTTACGCTCATGGGCCAGGTGCATAACCTGTGCCTTTGAATTAACGTGCAACCTCTGGTAAATATTAGCGATATGCTTTCGAACAGTAAGCACGCTTATATTTAATGTTTCAGCTATTCGCTTGGCATCTAAGCCATGTATGGTGTGTTGCAGTATTTCTTTTTCTCTTTGCGAGAGCATTGCATTTACTTCCTTTTCATTAAGAGCAGCCTCATTTGAAATTTGGGACTTGCCCAACATATCCATGGCCTTCCTGGCGATAGCCGGACTCATTGGAGCACCTCCATAATCCAGCACACTCGCAATTGCACTACGAATGGCACCAGCGCTTTCATCTTTTAACAGATATCCTCCCGCACCTGCCCTGATGGCTTCAAAGATTTTTTCTTCATCATCAAAAACAGTAAGAACTATAAAATGTATATGGGGATATAGCGATTTAGCAATTTGTATAGTTTGTATTCCATCTAATTCAGGCATTTCAAGATCAACAAAAACCACAAGGGGATGACGGCTTAGTGGTAAACCTTTAAGCTGCTCCAGGCAATCATGACCGTTAACTGCCGCAAACAACACGGACAGTTCGTTGTAATGCTGCACCTTATGCATAAATGTATTTCGGTTAACCGGGTTGTCTTCAGCAAAAGCGATAGAAAGCATAATAAATAAGGTTGATTAAAGATTGCCCCGGTAATATATATATCCAATACATAGTTTATAGTATCAGGCATGCAATTCAATAAGAGTTCCAGTTGGCTTTGCATCCCCTACTGTCAATTGCCAGCCATTTGCCTTTGCACGCATCTGCATATTTTGTAGACCATTGCCAGCTATGCTCTTCTGATGAATACCTATGCCGGTACCATTATCAATTATTTCAACCTGTAGTTTTTCATTGCTGGTAATCCTGATGGTAATGTTTGTGCATTTGCTATGCTTTATGGCATTATGAAATGCTTCCTGCATTATCCTTAGCATGTTCAATGCGTTTTCAGGTGAAATGCTGATGTTATTTACAATCGTTTCTTTTATTTCAATTGAGATACCCGGATAAGCACTACTGATTTTTTGTATGTAATTCTTAAAGCGATCGCTTATGCCCGTAAGGTAAATAGCTTCTTTATTTAATACCCAGATAGTATCTCGCAAATTCAACATTATTTCAGCAGCATTGTTTTTCATTGATCGTAAGACCGAATTATCCACGTGTGAATTTGAAAGCATCAGGTCATCAACATTTGCAGAAATTGCTGATGCATATGCGCCCATATTATCATGCAGATCTGCAGCAATACGTCGCCGTTCGTTTTCCTCTGCTTTCAATATTGCTTCCTGTGTTGTACGCTTTTCCTGCTCAACAAGTAAAGTGGCTTTCATTTGTTGCTTTCTTCTATAATCCTTGAATAAAAGTATTGCTACTATCCCGGCGAAAAACAACAATAGCAGTAAACCATAAAATAGGTAAGACTGCCGGCTGATATCTATCTGCTGGCGAATGATTAGATTTTCTTTTTTCTGCAGCTCATACTTTGTTTGCATTTCTGCCAGAGCCTCTGCGGAGTTAGTTGTATAAACTGAATCTTTCAAAACAATAATCTTCTCTAAAATTTCAGCATACTTAGGTGTATTACCCGATGCTTTATAATTCTCTGCCAGTGTACTGTACAGGAAAAAAAGCTTTGTATCAATTTTAAACTCTTCAGCTATTGCTATTCCTTCATTGCAAATAGCAATTCCTTTCTCGGGTTGGTTATTATGTGCATAATACAATCCTAACTGGGCCATATCCGAAACGATATAAAACGGGTCGCCAATAAGTTTCCTAATCTCAACCACCTCTTTCAAGGGAGCCTCGGCTACTTTTCCTTTTCCAGTCCTGACTAAGATTTGCGCCTGCATAGCAAGCGAGTTAGATAAGGCAAACAAGTTCTCATGCTCACGTGAGTAACCAACAGCTTTATTGATATAGTATAAAGCTGAATCACTTTTGCCTAACCCATTATAGTTGATAGCGAGATTCGCAAATAATATCCCGTATTTTTTTAGCAGTGAAGTGTCAGTTGTTGTTTTCAAAGCTTTCAAATGCCAGTTTAAAGCTTCGTGTGTTTGACCCATTTCGAGGTATGCCCAACCGATAAGGGTTTTACCTTTCATTTGCAGTAACGTATCGCGATGTTTTTCACTAAGGTCAATAACTTTATACCCCATATTAATAGCTTCCTTGTACTGATTTTTTCTCATGAAGCAACGGCCCTTTTGATTATAAAGGTGAGCAAGCAGAATGGGATCTTTTATTCCATGAGATAGCAAATCAATGCATTCATTGGCGAGCTTTAACGACGAATCTATTTGACCTTTGTTTGTGAATGCAAAAGACTCGTAGTACATAGCACTCACTTTACTATGAATATTATTGAGCTCTATGGCAAGAGATTTAGCTTTAAACGCGTAAGCCATTAATGTATCAGGATGGAGAGAATATCCCTGGTCGCAAAGAGCAAGTATAGCAGCAATCTTTTGATCCTGGTTATTTGCAATTGAAATTTGGTATTTCAACTTATTGATGATCTGTGTTTGTGCATGACCAATGCAGTTGAAAAGCAAACAGGATAAAAAAAGAGACAACAAATAACGGGTCATTCAGGATGTTTGGTAAAAATTAAAACAATTTTACTGAAATACATTCCAGTCAATACATGGCTTTTACTGTTTTGACTGTTCGATGGGCGCATTGATTGTTTTACAATTATTAAATTTTAAATACCTACTGCTGCACTGTTTGTATAATCCGCTGAAGTGAAATATTATTTTGTAGCTAACATGGGATTATCATTAAACATTTGTTGCCCCGCTCCGTTCACAGGCAGTTTTTCATGGCAACTAATACAAGCGGGTCATATCTGCATATTTTATCACCTTACTGATCTACTGCACTATAACTCATACGACAATCGTAATTTTGGGTATTGAAATAAATTACAGATGAATGTAGAGTATAAACACCTTATCCCGGAAAATTTTCATCCAACCTCAAAAGTGTGGATATACCAGTCGAGCAGGTTATTCTTTATAAGTGAAGCTCTCGATATAGAGGATATGTTGAATGACTTCGTTGCCAAATGGCAATCGCATGGCGCTGAAGTAAAAGGATACGCCAACCTATTATTCGGGCAGTTTATTGTTCTTATGGCAGACGAAACACAGTCGGGAGTGAGTGGTTGTAGTACAGATAGTTCAGTAAGACTTATCAAAGCCATCGAACAAAAGTTTAAAGTTGATATGTTTAACAGGCAAACGTTGGCATTCATGGTAAAAGATAAGGTTCAGCTGATACCACTTGCGCAATTAAAATATGCAGTTGAAAATAGCTTCATCACAGCTGATACTTTGTACTTCAATAACGTAGTTCTTACAAAAGAAGAGATGCTTAATAAATGGATAATTCCCGTAAAAGAAAGCTGGCTTGCGAATAAGATTAATAACTCACATGTGCTGAATCTTTCATAATAATTAATATAGTGAGAAGAATTTTAATTACCTGTTAGGTATTGCTTCGCATGATCTCCGCTTATCAAGGTAGAATACTTGATTTTTCGCTTTATAAATTGCTTTTCGAATAGCTCATACGACAATGCTGAAAGCAGGAATACAGTTAGAATAGTAACGGGGTAAAGAACTATATCCCAAAAAATACCGAGTTGTTGTAAAAGTTTTATACTACACACAATTGCTATTGGATGAAACATATAAAGCCCATAGGATATTTTGCCGAGATAATTCAACCATGAATACTCGAGAGAGAAAATCCGATTTTTATTAGCCGCAAGGTTGCAGATTAATGAGCCAAATAATAGCGCATATATTTCGTAATGGAAATATAGAAAGTTAACACCATTAGATACAAGCCCGATTGTTAAAAGGAGTGAGCACCATTGAAACATCTTGCCAAATATAATTTTCTTTAAGAATGATCCAACCGCATTGGTCTCATTAACAATTATTGCAAATAGTCCGCCTATTGCCATACAATCAATGGGCATTGTTAACCATAGCTCGTTGAAAATTTCACGATACGGTGGGGATGCTATAAAATGCGGAACATAAAACTTAATGAGTAGGTAAACCGATATGACTCCAAACATTAGGAGCCATTTGTTTTTAACCACCTTGTTTAAAACAGGCCATACTAAATAAAATTGCTCTTCTGCACCAATAGACCATGTTTGAGAAACATATGGAATTATTCCAAAAACATTGAGCACAACATTCGGTAAGAAGAAGATATATAAAGCAACTTTATAAAAAAGATTATTCCAAACTACAGTCTTTGGAAACCCTTCTACTGCAAAGAAATTGATAAATGGGAGAATGAAAAGTCCTAAGGCAATAATAAGAAAATATAAAGGCCAGATTCTTAAAATTCGCCTGATATAAAAGTTTCTAATGCTAATCGTTTTTGTTGATGCCTGCTCTTTAAACAAGAGATAAGAAATAAGGAATCCACTTAAAACAAAAAATAAAATCACCCCAAGTTTTCCAATGATTAGGATAACCTTATTATCCCAATGATTTGGAATATGGAATAAATATTTGAATTGCTCAATATGGTGAATAATAACTAAAAATGCCGCGATAAACCTGATTGAATTGAGGTTTTCAAAGTAGATTTTAAAAGGTGGTGAGGATGCCTTTGTCATTGATGTTGTCTGTGTTCGTTTTTTGTCGCTACAGGCAACGGGTTATAACTTTGAGAAATTCTTCCTTTCTTGAATTTAACCTTCATGCTGATCAGTACTTAAGTAATCTTATTATTCAATTTTTAAAGGTTAAAGGAAATCCTCTCAGAAATATATTTTTAAATAACAACCTTTTGTAAATTCGAAGATCATAAGCGGAAGTAGCTCACCTGGTAGAGCGACAGCTTCCCAAGCTGTAGGTAGCGGGTTCGAGTCCCGTCTTCCGCTCAATAAATTCTTTACTTTGACAGTCTATCCACTTTTACTGCTTCCTTCAATAATTTTAAAATAGCAGGCTCGTTAATCTCGTCAGGTGTTTTAAATATCTTATAGAAAATTTGTTTGTTGGAGCCTCGGATAAGGTAATTGTCAACATCGTTTAATTTGTTTCCATACCAAAACCCTAACAAAACGCCTTGCTTAATACCTCCACGTGGAATTGTTGAGGGCCAGATTATACAGATGCCTTTTTTGCCATAGAAGAAAGGAACGTTGAATGATATCTTTTCTTTGTACCCATCAGGTAAATTTTCCGTTATTATTTGCCTTAATACATCTACTATTATCCTTTCATTTTCCGGAAGTATTTCAAACAATTGAACAAGAGACTTTATTTTAACCGCCGCTTTAATATCCATAAACAATGGAACATTTACCGGGTTGAATATAGCTGGTTGAAAAGTAATTTGAAAGTAGCATGTGTCTGACCCCTGAATGTAATTTCCGGACCGAATGCATAAAATTTGCCTGCACCAACACGAGCTGAAAAGGCAGCAATACCATCGCGCAGGTATGATTGTCCCCATGCCCATCCGCTGCGAAGCGTTTTTTCTGTAGCAAACCAGGCAATAGGTTCTACCTCACCTTTTAATAATGCACCGGGAGATATCTTAAATACCGGGCTAGCATCAAAATATACGTCTGCCAATCCACTCATTCCCCATGCAGCTTCATTCGCTGAATCAATGCTTACCCGCATTACACTGCCCGGTATGTAGAATTTTTCACCAGGCAGTTGCCGCTCCTGACCGTTAGCCATTTCCACTAACGCATTTCTAACAGGGAGTTTCAAATGATACGCAAGATTTGTACTTGATCCTATAGTAAGAATGTTACCACCCGCTTCAAGAAAACGTTTTAATTGTGGTATGGAGGTATCCGCTGTAATCCTTCCAAGATGCGAACGATATTCTTCAGGAGTATCTTCAGGCTTTGGACCACGCCCGGCATTTTGGCGTGTGCTTGCTGCCACCGAAGGGATGGCACCTGATACAAATAATATTACATCATAATTATTTCTCAGTTGCGTAGAGTCGATCTCTTTTGCATAAACTACTTTGAAATTAAAATGATATTGTTCTAATAACCAGCGCACCCATCCAGATGACATCGAACCACCATATGTATCCCAAAGGGCAATGCGCATTGGTGATATTTTTTTAAGAGCAGATGTGGGCTTTTTTGACAACGTTGTAACCTGCAATCCCCAATCATTTGCTGCTTTTGCTACAAGTGATTTTGCTTTACTTCCGGCAGGTATAAAGAAGGATCCGGCGCCTGCATTTGCACCAACAGTATTGATTATTCTAAAAACATCAACACCTGCGTTCAGCAAATCGTTTACCGCTATAAAAGAATTATTTGCTTTTGAGTTTAATACATAACCAGCCACAGGAGAAGAAGCCACAACGTTACCTTTTGATGACTGGAGTTGGCCATACGGTATAGGTTGAAAAGGACCATCAAAAGCATTTAGAATACGATCAAATTGAACTCCCATTTCATATGCGAGTGTCCAACCGGCTGCATCATAAGGACGGACAGGCGGACCGCCGGGATATTGGAAATCATTAGGGTGATCCTGGGGTTCAAACATGTCTAAAACATGTGGCCTGAAAGCCTGGTTCGTTTTAACTATGTAAGATCCTGCAGGATATGTTTTTCCTTCAACAGTAAATTCCCCTGTTGCCTTATGAATTAATATCCCTGCACGAATAAGTGCATTCACAAACTTAACTGTTGTAGCAAAGTCCGGATGGTTAGCCGGCAGTATATAACCTCTCGCATCGCGAAGCGAAAGATCTTTAAAAACAAGATTGAAATATTTAAGGGCCAATGTGTCGCTCCTCGAACCTGCACTTCCATCGCTTGAATCAGTACGACGTTGTGTACGCTGCTCCTTCACCGAAGCAGAAGTTATCGAATCGATTTTCGATGGCGTTAGCGTCCAGTTATCCCTGCTTCCTGCTTCTATAGAGTTCTTCCCCATCCTGTAAATATTATACAACAACAACTCTCGCTGCCTTACGGCGTAATCAAGCACCGCGTAATTCAGTGAAACTGAATAATCAATTGACTGGCGAAAATGCCATTTCTGAGGTGTTACAGGGTTAGGTGTAGCACCATTTGGTATTAAACGTGATGGCACTAATGGTATAGTTGCTGGCGTGGGACTGCCAATAATTTCAGTAAGCAATCCAACTATATTATGAAAATATCCCGCAGTTCGCAATCCCCCGTTCCACCATGTAGAATAGCTTGAACCAGCGCGCTGTGTATAGCCTGGCTTCCCCTCCATATTCAACCTGTTATTCATGGCCGCACCAACTGCATCAATACTTGTAACAAGAAGCGGGTCAAAAACAAAATTGAATGGATCGCGATAAGGTGGTCCTGCAACTACCGAACCCTGGGGGCCAGCCTGGTGATGGTTATAAATAATCTGCGGTAACCATTCGTTGTACTGCTGGTTGCTTATGTTTTGTGTTTCCTTCATGTTCATTATAAAGAAGTCCCGATTGTTATCATGCCCAATATACTTTTGGTAAAGACGTGGTAGTTGTGATAGTGATCTTTTTTCAGGCTTTGCATCCCGCATGTACCAGTTAGATACCAGTTCCTGACCGTCGGGGTTTGCATGTACAAATAAAATAATGGCATCATCCAAAATGCGGAGCGTTTCCGCATCCGTCCTGCTGACAAACTGGTATAAGGTTTCTATTAATTGGTGTGTACCTACCACCTCAGTTGCATGTAATCCACCATCAATCCATATAATAGCTTTACCTTCTGATGCAAGTGCGTGTGCCTGCTCATCAGTAAGGTTTTCTGCCCGCGCAAGTTTTTGAGATATGGTTTTATACCGGTCGAGATTCTTAATGTTTTGAGGGGAAGAAACCACCATCATATATTCGTGCCGACCCTCTTCAGTTAAGCCTATATCTACAAGCTTTGTGCGATCTGATGTTGCTGCTATCTTCTTGAAATATTCTTCCGTTTGCGTATAATTAGCAAGCTTATAATCATCACCTATATTAAAACCAAAATGCTCTTTTGGTGAGGGAACTTTTTGAGAAAACGTTGGCGTAAATAATTGGAATGAAATTGCCAGGAGGAATAATAAATGTTTAGCCATAATGCTACTTAGATTAATTAAATATTTTAAAGCTTGTTCTTTGGTCGTCAACTTAGTGAAATAATGCGAATGATAATCCAAATGATCAAATCATTTATACATGGCATAGCATTTATAGCTTTATAACCAAATCTATCTATGGCGAAACGACCCGGCATTTTTCCCACCTTCTTTATTTCAGGCTTTGAGTGTTCTACTTTTTTATGGAAAGATAAAAAGCGGCGTAACCTTATTGCTGAAACCCAGCACGACCAGTTTGCCATGAAAGACTATGAATTGTTGCGGCGATTAGGCATAGCTGTTTCCCGCGAAGGCATTCCCTGGCCACTTGTTGATAAAGAGGGTGTTTACGATTTTTCACTAATTGATCCTATGATTGAAGCGATGAACAAGCATAAGATACTGCCTATCTGGGATCTTTGCCATTATGGATATCCTGACGATCTTGATCCTTTTACCGATGAGTTTACCGGGCGATTTGCAGCATATTGTAAAGCAGCTGCGGAATATGTAATCTCGAAACTACATGGCCCTTATTTTTTCACCCCGGTAAATGAGATTACTTTCTTTTCTTTCTGCGGCGGTGAATGGGGATGGGTTGCTCCCTATAAAAATACAAGAGACGAACGATTTAGTTTTCGCGTGGCATTATGCAAAGCTGCAATAGCCGGTGTAAAAGCTATAAGAGAAATTGAGCCAGAGGCACGCATGGTGCATATTG
>JGI24806J26614_1000553_pt1 | contig 11932 bp, 13 predicted proteins | sample Kansoi200umMDA_FD_26614 | JGI IMG/M metagenome (IMG submission 26614)
ATGCGACGTAATACTTTAGATAGTTCTCCCCAGATTGAAACAGCTAGTACAAAATCCTACAAACAAAACACGCCAACATCACAGTATGAGTCACAGTCAGAACGACCGCATAATCACATCTCTACTGTGAGTGATCTAGTGACCGTCACGCAACCAGCGCCGACTATATCATCAAGACATCCAGATACGTATAATGGCACTATGGATTTCATATTGAAAATGCTGATTGAGAAACCGAGAACTTCGAGAGAAATCCAACATTCCGTTGGAAGAACACGGGAACACACATCACGCCTTATGAAGAAACTTTATGAATCCAAATTGGTGATTAGAGATAGTAACAATAAGCCCTTCAAATATAGTATTACTGACGCAGGTCGTATACAGTTGATGGGACATCATGGGACAAATGGAGGGATTGTATATGTTGCGGACGCTGATTCGACTGACTCTCAATTACCTGCGATGACCTAGTAATTATCTTATATATCCATTCCTTTCCTTTTCGATTTCTGGCCAGTTTACCTCTATCAGAATATCTTGACAAATAAGTTGAGATTATACTCAGTTGAATAGGTTCATTATATTCATCTTCATATATCTCAAGAATGTCAGATGATGTAAAAGTATTATATGGAAATTTATTTTCAATTATACCCCATATCTTTGAGCCAACAGATACCAAGTTCTTGTTTTGGCTTTCTGTATCAATATGTCCATTGTTACTCTTTCCACCTAAGTTAATGAGGTCCATCAATTCAAACACTTTCANAATCTTCTCCTTTGAAAGATTACCTTCTAAAGAAAGATTATACTTGCCTCCTTCGGCATCTTCGAGTTGTATTTTTATCTTCTTTTTGCCTGCGCTCAATCTAGAGCATCTTTACCTGTTGACAGGTTAACATGTTAACAACTTAACAGAGGTAGTAATAACTCAGATAACAATTAGCTTAGTTTTTGTTAACTTTATATGAGATAGTCATAAAGTTATTAACATAAAAAACCTGTTAACCAACTTTTATATCATTATAAGGAACCTTAAAGTTCCAGTGGAAATAAAGGGGTATAATCATTCATATTAACAGTGTTAACAGCATCTATAACACTCCAGTGGAAATAAAGGGGTCATATTCAATAGTTTCAGGATTTTATCAATATACTNTGTTAACGCGGCTGTGAATGTAATAATTTTCGTTGCAAGTCGCACCCTATTATTTCCTGTCCAGACCTCTTCTCATAGTTTGATAATATCAGATAAATTATTTTATTAATTAATTAACAAAATTAGATTTTATGCTTTAAAAGCAATTTGTTAACATTGTGTTAACATAATATTAACAAATGTTTCTTCTTGTGGTGGATAAGAAAGATAGGGGTGTGGTGGATAAGAATGAGCGATGACTTTCTTGATAATATCTTTGAAAAGGCTGCTACGGGAAAAACCTTAATAAAAAACCGCCGAACATTGACAATAGATTATGTTCCTGAAAAGCTTCCATTTAGAGACGATGAAACTAAAATAGTCGCACAGGCGCTATCTGTGGTTCTCAAAGGCGCGAGACCATCAAATCTGTTACTTTTTGGTAAACCGGGTACTGGGAAAACTGCAGTAGTTAGAAAAGTAATTGAACATCTACACAAAAAAACCAAAGAGTTGGAATTGGAAGTTATAGTGCCATTTATAAATACAAAATCTGCAAATACCGCATACAAAGTACTTTATGAAATAGCGGAGTATATGGGAATTAACAAAGAGGAAAAGAAATTACAAGTGCATTTTACAGGACTATCAATGGGTGAAGCGACAGATAGAATTCTTGATTTTATTGGAAAGAAAAAACTGAATGTTGTTATTGTATTCGACGAAATTGATTCACTAGTAGATAAAAATGGTGATGATATTTTGTATAATTTTACAAGGGCAAACGAAAGGATCTCCAAAGGAGGATTTATTAGTTTAATTGGAATATCTAACAGCCTCACATTCAAAGATAAGCTTGACCCTCGTGTCAGAAGCAGTTTGAGTGAGGAGGAGATGGTATTTAATCCATATAAAGTAGAACAATTACAGAAGATTCTGGTAGATAGATCTAGACTAGCATTCAATGATGATGCTGTTTCTAATGCAGCAATAAATCTGTGTGCAGCAATGGCTGGAAAGGAAAATGGTGATGCAAGAAAAGCAATTGATCTCTTAAGGGTTTCCGCCGAAATTGCTGAAAGAGAAAAAGCAGATAGGGTAGAAGAAAAGCATATCAGATTAGCTCATGAACAAATAGAAAAAGATACTAATTATGAGATATTAAAAAATTCTACTACCCATACTAAGATAATAATAATGGCAATAATGAAATCAAAAATTGGCAATACTGGTGAAGTATATGAAATTTATTCATCATTATGCAGACATACTGAGCAAGAACCACTTACACAACGCCGTATAACTCAAATAATAAGTGAGCTCGATCAACTCGGTCTTGTAATGAGTAATATCATGAGCCAAGGTCGATATGGTAGATCGCAGAGAATCAAAATTACTGTCCCAGTTTTGACTATTAAAGAAGCACTGAAAGATGATCCAATTCTTTCTGCATTATTGATGGCTAGTGATTGAAGTCTATCTGAAATGGTTGTAGAGTAGCCAGATTGATAAGAATTGCAAACCCCGGCGTTGGTACAATGCCCATTGTCTGTTGAAATTTAGTTTGCGCCTGCCATGCGCCTGAATTGACAATCAGGGTTCCCCGATAATTTTTAACATCTATAACATGGACATGTCCTGAATGAAACACATCAGGAACATCTGCAATCACCATCATATCTTCTTTTTCAGGTGCTATAGGAGTACGTTGTCCATATATCGGTGATAAATGGCGAGCCTTCAGTAATACTTTCATTGCTTCTGCCGGCTTTGAATAACTTAGACCAGGTGTTGTAGCAATAATATCGTCTAAACTCTGCCCGTGATACATCAATACCTTTACACCATTTAATTCCAGAAAGGCGGGATTTCCAAGCATTGTAAAATTCTCAAAGGAATATAATTTATCCGCATCTTTTCTCGGCAGTGAAGGCTGCGGTAGAGACCTTCGACCGGGGTCGTGGTTGCCAGGAATTATGAAAACTTTAATATGTTTTGGAATTTTAGCAAGCAAATTTATGGCATGTGTCATTTGCTTGCTTGTATTGAGTTCAAGTAGTTCTTTATCCTGATTAGGAAATATCCCGATACCATCAATTAAATCTCCACCAACACATAAGAATCTGATTTTGCGTACAAGTTCGTCTTCAGTTGATGAAAGCCAGTTTAAAAATCTGATAAATTCTGTTTCCATAAAATATTTACTACCCACATGTAGATCGGAAATTAAAACTGCATAATATTCTGTTTTAGACCTATTAGAAAGATGATCAGGAATATCTGGAGAAGCCAGATTCTTTATAGTGAAACCCTGGATCGATTTATTATTATTATTATTATCAATTTCTAGCATGACCATCTGATCAAGAGTAAGCATCGTCGCAAGTTTCTTTATTTCTTCAGTAACGGCAAGTGCGCTCATTGTTCCACTGTAATCATCAATTACCAATTCTAATCCATTCTTCTTTGAACGCTTTGACATCAGCAAACCGGCTACAACAGAAGAAGAAGAATCCTTATTGAAATTGATATTTCCTCCCCGCGTGCTGTATGATTTTCTTACCTTTGCATTATTAGTATCTTGTTTCACAGATGCAATTTTTGTAATTCTTTTACTTTCTGGTCGTAATGCCAAGATGCGATAAGATTTTTCAAAGCGACTACGAAAGAGTGCAGCATAACCTTCAACTCCTTCTCCAGTGTTAACATTAGGAGTTGGATCTAAGATTATTTTATAGGAATTCTCTTCAAAAGAAGAAGAATATTTCTCTACAATAGGATCTGTTGATAGTCTATTAATATCAGTATTATCAATTTTATCGATCTTCTCAAAATGAGTAACAGCTACTTTATCTTCTGGATTAATATGATTCTTAACATCATCTATCACAATAAGAGAATTTTCATTTTGTCTGATTTTTATTTTGATGATGTCTTGCACTATCTTTACAACATCATTATCAAGGCCTTTAAGCATCGCAAAAGCATCAGGATGTACCTGATAGCCCTTGCTAGTAGCATACGATATTGCATTAGAAATTTCTCTTTGTAAGGCCAAGATGCTGGGCTGATTTTACTTTGGATAACATATTTAATTATATTTCTATAATTGACAAAACTAATTATAGAGAATAAAATGTCATAGCTGCACATTGCGGTTTAACTTTAAACGGCGCCTTATATATTTGGCATTTGGCGCAATTACTTTTTTGCTTGCCTATTCTAGTGGAGCTGCAGTTGATATAAATAAGGAGGAAGCCAAAGATGTAAAAGGGGAATTTATAAAAAAAATCGATGGTATTGATCAAAATGGAATTTTCATCAATAACCTCATGATTGCACTCGGTATGTTTATTCCCGTAGTTGGGATAGGATTAGGAATATTTTCTGGTTTTTCTACAGGATTAGTATTCAATGCACTGGCAGAAACCTCTCCTTATCTTCAAAATGTTCCTCCATTAGCAATTCTATTGACACCTTATGGAATTATGGAAGTTTTTGCTTATGGTTTGGCAATATCTAGAAGTGGTATGCTTGTCCACCACCTTGTGAGGAAAAAACCCTGGAGTGAATATGCTATCCCTACTATTATTGAGATTGGAATTATTGTATTGATTCTAATATCTGGTGCTATAATAGAATGGCAAATGATAATGCAGCTCGGCGACCGTGATATTACTATGGCTAAAATATAATTTTTTAATAAATTGTATATTTAGAGCATTATTCTCATTTTCATTACTTACAGTTATAATAATTATATGTTATAAAGTAATAGTTTAATAATTCGAAAATCTGTATATTGATTATGTCGGAAATGTTGAAGGATGACTTTCTTGGACTGGTCTTACGAGGATATGATTTAGTACCGAATGCCTCACTTGCAACGAAAATTGCTGTCTACACGCCTGAAGTTGTACAGACAATTTTGACTGAACATCCTGAAATAGTTGATCACTGGTTGCAAAAATTGCATAGAGAGTACATAAACAATAAAAAGATCTGCGATTTTGAAAACGATCCCACTGCATGCTTTAATCTAGGTATGTACGAAGAATTTGAAAAAAATCTTAAAAGTTGGGAGGAAGGAGGAATAATAAAAATAATGCTACCTGTAAAGAAAGCAATCCGTATCAGCAAGAGTCCAATATTCTCACTTGCAAAGTAGCATGATTCTAATAATGCTGATGCTTGTTGACAAATTCTATCGTTATAATCTTGATTATATATTTAATCTGTCCTAGAAGCCCTTATAATGTAATCTGATAAATAAGAAACATGAACAAAATATGCTGGAAGTGAAAATTTACGAAAATCCGTGATTTGTTGGGCAACCGCAGATGATCGCTGCCTTGCCTGATATGGGAAATGTTGCAGGTATTGGCATGCAGTTCCTAGCAAAATAACTCTGCAAAATTGTTTGCTGAGATTTATTCTTATTGGCCTCAATATATTATATATATAATAATGACATGGTATTGATTACTTACAAGCAAGTTATAACTTCTATTCTTTATTGACTATAATATTGTAATTTTTACAGGTGATTTTAATCCTACTGATCCCCCAAGATTATATGAAATATACTATTAAGTTTTGAACATGGTTGAAAAGGTCAATGTAAAAACGTTATATTCAATCGGAGCAGCATTACAAACGTTGATTCTACTTCTGTTATAAAGAAAGTAGTAGTATATGGTGTTGTAAACCGGCCCAGAAATTTTGGACGTATTAAAAAATATGACGTGATAATTTTACAAGGTGAAGGTCAGATAACAGGTTCCAATGGCCCTATATTAGGACTTGCAAAGGAGCGCGGCATCGATGCCATGTGTATACTGGATGAAATCGATAATCCAAATATGATTCAGTCAAAACAGCAGAGGCAGTTTTACAAATATTGATAAAGATTTTAGGAATATCATCCATGAATATGCTAGAACTTGAGGAAGAGGAAAAGCGTAAAAAGTTCATGGAACATCAAATGAGTTATTTAGAGAAGGTGATGGAAAATGGGGAGCCTCCTGGAGTCGCCGATGATTGATTGATATATATATATCACCGTATATGTTTAATATTAGATCATCCATTTATCTATGATTCCTATTATAATACAATAATGCAAGTCCTTCTTAATCAAACTGCAAATACGTTTGACGTTTCACTTGATCAATTACCACAACGGAAAGATCGCTGAATTCCCTTCCCTCCAAATCGATGACTTTGCCTTTGAAGGCAATTTCTTTATCATCTCTAGTGAGATATTCAAATACCCACACTGTAAGATTTGAAATTTCAATTCCATTTTTCTTTAAAAATAAGGCAATATCAGATTGCATAAATTTCTTTGAGGGATTATCTGGCCAAGGCCGTGGTAATAATATTACACTTTTTCCATCTATTATAGCCTTGACCAATTCCGATTTTTTTTGTTCAATATCGCCAGTTACATGAAAAGTAACTATGTGTGCCTTATCAAGGGGTACTCGCGATTTTGCTGAGGCTACCTGAATTGAGCTAATACCAGGGATAATTTCGACGTTATCATCACCAAAAATTTCAAATAGCCTATCGACTACTTCTGATTCTGAAAAATTGACGTCACCTGTAAATGGTATCGTGCAACAATCGCCTTCCTCCATTCTATTATATATCTGCTGGTAGACATTTTCTTGATTCTTCATGGTAACTATATGAACCTCCTGTCTGCTTCTATCGATTATGCTTTCAATAGTAGTTAGAGTATATTTATATGCTATAATATAGCGTGATTTACGAATAGCATCTTTAGCTATATCAGTCAAATATTTTGGAGAGCCTGGACCAACACCAATAACAAATAGTTTTTTTGGCATTATGTTTACATATTATTAGTAATAAAGCAGACTTTAAAAACCTTAGATAATTCAGATTTGGTCAAAAAGAATTACGAAAACCTTGTAGAAGCGGTGACAAATCATGCTATTAAAACTACTGCTGATGCTTCGCCTAATAACATATTATCATTATCTTCATCATCACCGATATTCAACTTAGGTCCTTACAATCGAAGTGATGCCTACAGAATAGATGAGCCAGAAGTTTATTATTATAATAATAAAGGCGATATTGCTGAGTAATTTATAACAGCAGTAGTCATTTCTTCTGCTGTTATAAATTACTCTACTATTGTTCCACCTCCTGTTCTTTAGGAGCTCTCTTTGTATGTTTTCATCTACCAGATAATTTAAGTTTGGATATATATCTACGATAATATAGAAATAATAAGGATATAGTAGTGACAGCAATTAGAATAGAACAATAAACCAAGTTTTTTGAAACTTATGGAATCCCTTAATTAGTTCTTCCATTTCTATTAGATTAACCATGTTAGGAGAACAAATTCTAGAGTCAAAGGGAAAAATCATAGGTCAACGGGTGTTAGATGTTGAAGGCCCTACGATAGAAACATCCGTATCAGTGAGTGGAAGCATAAAGGGAACACAAGTGAAGGAAACTCTAACGTTTGAAGGTAGACCAACAACAACAACAACTTCAAAAGGAGTACTTTATGGTAAAGGAAAGGGAGTAATAATGGCCGGAGAATCAGAACTGGCAACTTATACAGGTGAAGGAGTTGGAAGAGTTAGCTCTTCAGGAAGCATAAACTGGCGTGGGTCTATATTCTATAGTACATCATCAAATGGTAAACTGGCATTTCTTAATAATCTGGTTGGGGTCTTTGAAGTTGAGATCGATACTGAGGGAAATTTTTCCGAAAAGATATGGGAATGGAAATAAGAATAAGAATATAGAATCTCATCTCTTATCTTCTTAAAATCTAATATACATCTGATCACTTTCTAAAGTTGTAGATGCAATATGAGTGGTAGCAACAGTAGTAGCAGTAATTATGCACATCCTGAGGTTTTAGTAGATACACAATGGGTTGAGGACCATACAAAAGATTCCAATGTTAGAATAGCTGAGGTAGATTACGACCCAAAAGCTAACTATATGTTAGGACATGTGCCAGGATCTGTATTATTTGACTGGAAACAAGATATCAATGATCCTGTTAGTAGGAACGTACTAAGTAAGCAAGCCTGTGAAGATCTATTACAAAAAGCTGGAGTTAATGACGATACAACACTAGTACTTTATGGAGACTTTAACAACTGGTTTGCAGCATTTGCATTTTGGGTCTTCAAGTACTATAGATACAAGGATGTAAGAATAATGAATGGAGGAAGAAAGAAATGGTTAGAAGAAGACAGACCAGTTAGCAAAGATATTCCCACTTTCTCTAGAGGAAATTTTAAAGCTTCAGAACCTGATAAGAACATAAGAGTATTTCTAAATGAAGTAAAACAAGCTTTAGATGCCAAAGACAGAATTAAAATGGTCGATGTTAGAAGCCCAAAAGAATTTACTGGAGAGATATTAGCTCCGCCAGAATATCCTACAGAACATGCTCAGAGAGGAGGACATATTCCAAGTGCAGAGAATATACCATGGGCTCAAGCAGTCAATGATTCTGATGGTACTTTTAAGTCTGTAGATGAGCTAAAGAAATTATATGAATCAAAAGGTATAACTCCAGACAAGGAAATAATAGCATATTGTAGAATAGGTGAAAGGTCATCTCATACTTGGTTTGTTCTGAAATATTTGCTTGGTTATCCAAATGTAAAGAATTATGATGGCTCTTGGACAGAATGGGGAAATATGGTTGCTAATCCTATAGAAAAATAACAATCTTTTTTTGTTTTATTTTCACATACTAGACAAGATATCATTAATTAACAAAAATAAGCTTCAAAGATATATAATAAAGTTTTTATATTTTATTCTATACAACAGTCAAGAATGGCCAGTCAAATTATGTATTTCATGAAAAAAATAATTGGTACAAATGCAATTGTTGTCGTCGTATTCTTGAGCACTGTTTCTGCAGCTTTATTACTTAGTGCCAGCAGTGGAGTATTATTTTCAGGAAGCAATGGACATGATGCTCTTAATGCTTTTGCACAAGAACAGAATCAGACTACTGCTGCACCCGGTAATAATACTATTAGTAATACAACAACAGAAACTGCTTCTAACTATAATGAAATGCTCAATCCAAGACAAAAAGAATATCCAGCACATTTAGGATTCAATGACCTACATATAGAAGCTATTCGTCATATAGATCCAAATGCTACTCAGGGAAATCAACAACAAGATGTTTTCAATCTTATAGTACACCATCACTGCAAAGTATATGATGATATGACTGCTACATGTCTGCTCTTTCCGACTGGTATGAATGATCAAGATAAACTATATGGAATAGAGTACGTTATCCCTGCAAACCAGTATAACACATTACCAGAAGAAGAAAAGAAGTATTGGCATTACCATCTTACTGAATTACCAAGAGTAAATGCAACATTACCAGATATGACTCCAGAAGAAGCAGCTAAGGTAAAACCTATTTTAGATGAAACATATGGTAAGGTAGTTTATTTCTGGCAATATGGTGATAAGCTTCCAATAGGCGAACCTAAAGCAGTAATAATAGGAGATATAGTTAAACAAGCAGAGCAGCAACAAGAGCAAAATAGAACAGGGCAATAGTATAAGAACATCAGCGCAATTACTTAAAAAATAGTTCTTTTTCTGTTGCTTTATGTTTATCTTTGGTGGAGTAAAGTTCTTTGCAGTGGTAACAGTAGGCGGCTGGAACTTGGTTGCTTTCATCTTTGCCATATTTACAAGATAATATAACGGTAAACTTATTAAAAAATAGTTGATATATAAAAGGATTCCTAAAGGAACCTTTATTATTTACAGTCATGTCAACATGGTATGTTAACTATCGCTTGTCGTGACGCGGGCGTTCCCGATTGTGACTATGTTGCAAAAGGAGAAACAGAGGAAGAGCTTATGAAAGATGCAGGACAGCATGCTGTAAGAGACCATGGTTACAAAGAAGAAGAAATAATGACTCCTGAAATGAAGGAGAAAATTAGATCACATATTAAGAGATCTTAGATCATTGATCTCTTTATTTGTTTGATGTATGTGTGGAGTAGTTATTAATCTAAGTACATTGAGGTCATAACATCTAAGCAACAAAATTGAGTCAAATCCGTCTTTTGATTCCACCGAACCCCGTGAATTAACTTTTGTAGCCTTCAGTACTGCAGATTATTTTTCTACGTCCAATCCAACATTATTATTGCCGCAGTAATCATCTATATTTTGCAAATCTTTAATCCAAATGATACCTGCAGAATAGGAGAATAGAAATTTATCATCATAGTAAAGGTGATATTGCTGATTGATTTAATAATAACAGCAGCAGTGTATTATTTTGCAATACCCAACAAATTTAAGATTATATTTTTAGTATATCGGTTTTCATGGTTACTGCTGCTATTATTTTTAACTGACTGACCATCTAATTTGCTAACTTATCATTTCCATTTTTTGACCTAGTAACATACCAGAATATGCAAAATTATTCTTCATAATTGCATCTGTATACTTTGGAAATATAGAACTATCAATACAAGAGCCAAGCATTGGCTGTTCATCGTCAATTAAGAACTGATTGAATGTAATTCCAAATGTGCTATTATATCCAGAAATTCTGTATATTCCATCATTTATCTCTGCAATTTTAACATCAATATCCTTATGCTATAGTTGGCCCGGCTTATGTGTGGCATGTATTAGATTTAATATTTGAAATGGTATTAGATAAAGATAAGTTTATTCTTGTTGATAATGTTTATACTGATTTGGTATGCCACACACATTTATCGAAAATAAACAAGTAATATCAGTATCTTTTGCATCCGTAATCCAGGAGTTAAAATCAGATCCACAAATGATCAATATAATTTACAAAATACTGACTGCAAATAATAGTGAGCACACAAAGATAATAATAATGATAACACTATCAAATACCTTGAATCCAGCAAAAATACCTTTTTTGGATTTAGCAGAAAAGCATTATGAAAAATCTTGCCGAAGCATTGACAAATAATGTGATAGCTAATGCTGCAGCCAAGTCTTCTTCATCCGATCCCAAATTATCATCTAGGTTCCTAAGGCTATCAAGTCGTGGTAATACATACTGAATAGGAGAGCTAGAAAGTTTTCATGATAGTAAAGGTGTATCGCTAATTATAATATAATAATAGCAGGAAGTAAAATTGTTCCATTTACTTTTAACCAATGTAATTTTTTCTTTAAATGGGTATTATTTCATAAAATGGTCATAAAATGATCTTTTACCAGAATTTCTTATATATTATTTGCTTAATTTTATTATTTAATAAAATGAATAGACAAACACAACTAGCTTTCACCTAAAACCTTCATTTTTTGAATCTTGTCAGTATGTTGAGTTGCAAGCTTGAGTCAAATCTATCCTGCATCTCACCTCATAGATATCAAATCCGTCTTGGATATTAGTGGATTCATTATCAATTTTCATTGCATAAATTCTACAATATCTGCAGCGTTAATAGCCAAATTCGATATTGGTTTCAAAATCATCAGTCTTGGCATTCAAACTTAAATAAATGATTCTTAAAATGTTGAATATATAATATTGGTTCTCTTCTATAGTATGAATATTGTGTTGTAGGAGCTATTCATTTAGCCACTTTTTACTTATGTAGCATAACTCGAAGATGTTTTATCGTTGCCATTAGATTGTCAAAATCCTCTTCATTTAGATTTTCCATTCCATCTATCTTACTTTTTATTAGTATCTTTGTCTCATCGGTTATGCTAGGCTCAAGTTTTCCT
>JGI24806J26614_1000554_pt1 | contig 11929 bp, 7 predicted proteins | sample Kansoi200umMDA_FD_26614 | JGI IMG/M metagenome (IMG submission 26614)
ATGAAACTTGAAGTAAAGTGATTTAAAGTTAGATTGGTAAATAAACATTTAGTAACAGTAATTCAAAACAAAAGCATGTCTAAAACATTTTATCGTTTGCAGAAGATGTTAGTGTAGTTAAACCTTTTATATCTTCGCGGCTACTTACTCTATGGAGATACATTTCTACCAAATCACGATTAGGAACCCCGCCATCTACCTTCCAAAGATTTAAACCATCATACCTAATTCCATCTGTTGTTGTTCGTGTTATTCTTGTACCCTCAGTTAAAGTGAGAACTTCACCCTTTGATAATTTATCTTCAAGAACAGCCTGCCATTGCTCTATCCAATGCATTATTTGCTGACGCCGTGCATTTTCATCCGGTAAACTATGTGTATTTTCCCAATTCTTTTGAGCAACTTTAGCATAAGATGCCAATATCCTATTTTCGACTTCATATGCCACTTTTTCTCCAGTTGCCTTGGCTGAAATACCCCTCACAAAATCTTCATAAGAAAATGCCGGATGAAATTGTATTATGCGAAATTGCTCGGATTTTTCCAGTTTCGCTTTTTGGATTTTTTTATCCTTTGATATTTCTCCAAAGATTATTTGCTCAGCAATATTTTTTGCAGTGTACGTTTTCCCAGTACCGGGTGGGCCTTGCAAAATGATTTGCTTTTTAAAATTAAGTAAGCTAATTGTTTCGTCTAACATCCTTTTTGAAATTATAAGATTATACCATTTTGAAACTTTGGAGTAGGTGGGGTTACCTGAATTTAGCGATGAGAATGTCTTGGTAAAAGGGAAGTTTCCCCAAAGTGTGTCAATTTCACTATTTACTTTTCTGATATCCTCAAACCAACTTAAAACGTGGACAGAAAAATCAACTCCTAATGATTTATCATCCAACAAATTCGAAGGAATTTTATTAATTACCTCCACCATAGCTTCAGGATAAGCACTTCTATGGACTATGACAATATCTCCTGGCTTTAAACTGACAAATTCCTCACCTCCAAAATCCTCATGAGCCGTTATTCGGTCAATACTTAGCATGTGGTTAGTGACCGTTTCTCCGTTACTTCCATCTTTCATTTGCAAACGATAAAATGTTTTAGACATGCTTTTGTTTTGAATTACTGTTACTAAATGTTTATTTACCAATCTAACTTTAAATCACTTTACTTCAAGTTTCATTATATCTATTTTTTGTTTTATTCTACAATCTCCTGCTACTACTAAGCGTTTCATAATTTTCAGAACAACCTTGTAAGGATATTCATCCAGAATGTACCTGGCCTTCCAATAGTTCATTAAACTACTTTCCTTTGTAAATATGTTGGAAAGATCAACATTAGTTTTCTACTTTGTTTATTCCTTTGATTCAAATAAATTAAGAATTTGATCATATAACATCCACTACTTCTCTTTATTTTTTATTGAAACTCACTTAAATCAAAAGTAATCTCTGTACTTTTATCAAGTCTGTATATTTCATCCAACTTCCCTCGATTATGTTTTAAAAATGCCCGAAATTGAAAGGGAATTCCGTCCGAAAGAGTCTGACCCTTAAACTGTTTATCGTCTATTTTCAACCAAAATTTCAAATTCCCATAGCCCGACACTTCAAGGCTCTTGAAATTGTTAAAGTTCACCTTCTCAAAAGAAATTTGTTCAACAATTTCAACATTTATAAAGCCTTTAATACTACCTTTTAAATCCTTCATATATTTAGCTTCAATATATTTCTTTAGCAAACGATTTAAAGACGACTCTGCTATAACAGGTTCTTTTGCTTCTTTCGCCAAAACAAGTATAAATCGCGCTTTTGGAAAGTGAAAAAGATATCTATCCCTCATCGCTAATAGCCTCTCGGTGTCGCCTTTTTGGATTGATTCTTTGGATTTAATTTCAAAAATGATTTCCTCACCCGTCTCAGGATGCTTAGCATATGCATCAAATTGGAAAAATTCTCCTTTCCGCATTCTTTTATACTGTTCATCAAACTTATACCCAAGTTTTTCATACTCAATTCTGAGCTTAGTCAATTCGAGTTGTTCAAGGCTTTCTCCAAATGTTTTTCTCATTCTTTTCATTAGAATCTTACTTTACTACTTTCATAATCTGAAACATTAATATATAGAATTCTCTCCTTACTTCCTCCGGTATTATCCAAAAAATCGAACAATAACTGTAAGTCTGAAATATCAATATCAGTAATATCCAATTGGAAAATGTCGCTGGTGTTTACATCAATTTTAAGCGTTTCAAGATACTTTATCTGCTCATCGTCGACGTAAGCATGACCATTAAGTGAATCCCATAATGGCTTGCTGATATTGTCTGCGTCTTTATAATCCGGAACACGATGAACATAAAAAACCTTTGCTTGCAGTGAACTTGATATCAACGGAGCTAGTGGGAGAGGAATATTACCAGGCTTTGCGTTATTTGCTATTGTCAGATCTGTTTGCAATCGGGTAAGTAATGCAATTGATCTGTTATTCTGCGAAAGAGGAGTTACATTCTCTGCAATAAATGAAAAGTGTTTCGCCATATCTATTATATATTATTGATCAAATAATCTCCCAAAACTACTATCCTCCTCATCCACCTTGCTCACCTTTTCATCAGCAATTTTATAATTCTTCCTCCCTCCTTTCTTATCCCAAAACCCATTCTCAACCTCCTCCTCATGTATCTTATGGTTCAATTCCAATAACCGCTTCAACACTTCTTTCCTGGCATCGGGATGGATGGTGTATCGAACCCTGTCGTTCTCCGGCAAATAATCCACTTCGTAAAAATCATGCTTCAATACTATATCATTCCATCCATAAGCATCTAAAACCGCCTCATCCATTTGCACATGCAGCTCACGGAGTTTGAGTATGCCTTGTATGGCTTCATTAAATGAAATGGTATTTGCCGTTTTTTCTAAATGCTTTTGCAGGGAAGTTACCTGTTTGTCTTTATCAATAATGCTTTGGGTAGTGATGGCTTTGCTGTGAAATAAATTATAGGTTTTGGTAAGCCCCAATTGCATATCTAACATCAGTTGCCTACGGTGTTCGTGGTAGGCTTCACCAATGTTTTCAAGTCTATTCTGAATTTCACTTGAGAGACTTTCAGAAATTGGAAAGGTATCAATGCAATCCCTATTCGTATATCGAATATCAAATTTCATTGTTGACCCATATTTCCACGCCCAATGATTATGTAATGAAGATTGAAGAAAAGCGTATTCCCAATATTCGCTTCTCATTACAACAGAAGTGGCAACATCAAATATCGCCTCTGCTTCTACAAACGATTGATTGACATATTTTGAAACACGACAGGAAACCAACACACGGCTTAGTTGTTTTGCAGTATTGTATAGGGCTGTTCTTTTTTCACAATGATGCCACCATTTTTCCGGTAGAGGATGTCTTAATGCATACTCCCCAACTATCGGATTACCGTTTTTATCTTCCTTCCATCTTTGCCGTTCTGGCTTCACTCTCTCTAAAAGAATTTTGTATGGATGTTTATAAGTCCCAGCCTTTTCTTCTGACCAATCAAAGAAGTTAATCACAAATCGGCTTGGACTTTGATCAGAATTGTTGTTTAGGTCATCTCCGTTCAAATATGGAAATATGACTGCCTTATATTTTTCATCTTCTAAAAATAAACCTTCGGCTTCATCAGGTTCCAAAACGAAACCTTTGCCAAGAATAATGCTACCCTGATAACTTTTGCCATCATTTAATGATAATGGGAATGGAGTACCTGTATTATCCGCTTCATCCAAAAATGGAGAAATTTGATTGGTTTCTTTTCCATTTAAGAAATATTTACCACTCCAAGCACCTTTAAAAAGTGTAATCAAAGAAACTTCTACCGCTGCTAAGCCGGGCCATTTTATTCCCTTTACTGCATGGTTCAGTACAGACCCATTTTCAATTAGTTTTTCAAGCCCAAATTCTCTCGCCTTGCCTTGTGCAACAGTATTGGTAGAAATTAATGATTGGAAGCCCTTCATTTTTAGTATAGAATTAATTCTAAGGAAAAAATAAACCACCAAATCAACAGTTGCCCCTTCAGTAAAATTGTAACGTATCCATTCTAAAAATTCTTCACCATATACTTCTTTCAATCTTCTATCGCCTAAAAATGGTGGATTTCCTAAGTCACAATCAAAGCCTCCTTCATCAAACACTTCTGGGAACTCAATAAACCAATGGAAGAACCTTTGCTCTAATGCTACTGCTGTTGCTTTCGCTACTTTTCTATCCTGCCAACCTTTGTAACCACTAAGTATAAGCCGGAAATCTGTATCAGTCATCAGGTAATCTTTATTGGCTTCGGTTTTAGGAATAAAGAATTGGGCTACCTGTGTATCGGCCATCGCTTTTAAAAAACTAAAACCCTTGCCATCAATAAATTTTTTGTAGGCTTTTGCTTTGCGTTCTATTTCATCCGGTGTGGTTTCGGGCAATTGGTTAAAGGTCTTGTACTCTGCTATTGCTTCCTGCACAGAATTTCCAGTGGTTTTTTCAAACTCGGCTTTTAACTGTACAGTTTTGGCAACTCTATCTTTACGTTCTTTTACGTTTTTATCTCTCCATGTTTTGGCAATGTCTTTATCATCTACCGCAAGGGTTTTAAAGGCTTCATCGGCTATTCCTTTTTCCAATTCGCTGCGGTGTGCCAGGCCAACAATAGCATCGCCACATTTAATGTGGTGGTCTAAAAAGTTAAGAGGTTCTCCGGGGTTGTATGCTTCCAGCCACAGCGCAATTTTACAAAGCTCAACAGCTAATGGGTTTTTATCTACGCCATAAATACAATTACGCACCACATCTTTCATGGCTTTGCGAATGGACAAAGGATTGGGTTGTTCTTCATCGCTTAACACTCTTGCCACTGCCAATGCAATTCTACGGGCTGCACTTAATAATATGTGGCCGCTTCCACAGGCAACATCACATACTTTTAATTTCAACAAAGCCTCTATCGTGTTTTCCTTGTTTACTTTCTTTTGGGAGTACAGCAGCAATATATCTTCAATGAGGTATTCTAAAGAATGTTTAATTAAAGGTTGCACCAATTCTTCCGGTGTATAATGAGATTGAAACTCCCTGCCACCTGCTTGCTTCTGCCAGTTAACCGAATAATTATCAGAACCTTCAACTTTGTTGAACTCTAATTTTAATTCCAGCAAACCTTCGTACACAGAGCCAAATTCTTCTACATCCAGTCCGCCATAATTTACAGCTATTAACACCCCGTTGTCGTTTTCAAAATAGCTTAGTGATTTTATGATATTTAAAAGTACAGCATTGCTCAGATAGCATTGGTGCAAATCGTATTGGTCACTACTAATGGCATGGTAGCCAAACAAATCACCTTGCAGGCTCATGATGCCGAGCTTTTCGCCTATTTCCTTTTTCTCGAATAAAGAGAAGGTGCTCACCAGGTTTTGCCATAAATCGTAATGGCGGTTGGCTTCGGGTGGCAATAATTTTCTGGCTAATTTTCGTAACCGCAGCAGGCTGTAATAATTGAAATATATTTGATTAAAGCGTTTGGTTTCAGGTGTTTTGCTATCGGCATAAACAAGATTACGTTCTTCAATTACAAACAAAAAAAGTAAGCGATAAATGATACGAAGCTGATGGCGGTAATATTCATCTGTGTTAATATTTCCTGCAGCAACAGCCTCACGCAAAGCCCCGTTATTTGGATGATTGATAAAGCCATTCGCTAAGTTCTTAATTGTAGCTTTAACAGCTTCGCCTAATTTATTGCGGATAGTACTGCCAGCTTCTAAACCTTCCTGGTGGTATTTCTCCATGATGCTGTCAGCACCGGCATCCACCTTTTTAGGCATACGGCTGGCGTGAAGCACTCGGTAAAGAATGACGAAATCGGAATAGAGATCCTCTTCCATCATTTTCTCCAGGTTAAACTCTACATAGCTTAACCGGGTAATGCGGCTGGCATCACGCAACAAACGTAGTTGGCGGCCATTGGTAACCATGCCATACAGGTGCTCACTGTAATTGAGATACTCCTGCACCATGGCATGAGGCGACACACGGAGTTGCTTATTTTCCGGTCTTTTATCCAGCGATTCGTGGTAACCGCCAACATACACCGGAAAATTATCTAAGCTACTGTCACGGTAGCCAATAGGGAATGATTTGCCATTGAGTTCTTCTGAAGTTCTGTTGAAATTAAGGTTATAGCCTAGATTGGTAAGCAAGGGCGACATCCAGAAATTGCGGGTTTCAGTTGTTCCGGTTTCTCCATCTTTTAAGCGACTGAGCTTGCTTTTATAAATCGTCCATTGCCCTTTTGCTTCCTGCCAGGCAAGACTTATTTCGTCTTTTAGTTTGGCATTTGTTAAATCAGGATTAAAATCTTTGCCCTGCTGATAAGTAGCCTGCTCACTTCTGATCTTCGCAAGCAGATCGCTAGAAAGTATCGAACCTTGTATATCTATGGATGGGAAGTTCATGGCTTTTTATACTCTTTATATATTGATTCACAATCATTAAACCCTAAATAACGCTTTTTAAAGGCATCAATCCATGTTATTAATGATTGAGGTGGTTTAATATTAATTTGATCCATGATCGTCTCTAACGAAACGTAAAATAGATAGCCATGGAAATCTTCATGCATCATGGAATGAAATCCAGTAATCTCACTTACTGACGAATCATTTTTTTCAGGAGAAATTATAACCGCGAATGCCTTATCAAGCCTGTTTTCAATTTTGAATTTTTCAGCCAACAAAAAGTTCCTGCCCAGCTGACCAAACCCTTTAGACACTGCTATTTTACCATGATCATTAAACAACTTACTATCGTTAACTAAATCAATTTGCCTGGTTAAATCTGAAGAAGGATTAGTTCGCAATTTTTCTACATATTTTGTTTCAACGACCAACACATTTCTCTCTCCTGTTTCTGTTATGTAAATGAGCATGGCATCAAATGCAGTCCTGTCGTTTAAATACTCAGTAACCGGGTAAGGTAAATATTCAATTTCTAACGCTAATACTTTTTCTATTTTTAAAGATGGAAAGAAAGCCCTGAATAATTTGCAGGCTCTTTTATAATCTTTCTCAAACAATTCTTTTAATGGATAAAACAGGTTAAAACACATTGGCTGGCTGCTTAACATGTTATTATAAAGCCGGTATTCTTTTATAGTTTCTCCATTCTTTAAAAATTGTGTTCGGAATTGGGCATATTGAAAAATTTTAGGAAATAAAAAGTTCATTCCTGTTTTTTGTCCGTCCACTAAAATATTGCCATATTTTGTTTTACTATTTTCTTCAGGCCCAAAACCAAAAACATTTTCCTTTATTACATTTACTCTATACCAGGATTGTAAAAATCTAGCCTTTGCAGCAAACGGATTATCAGCTACACTTACCGGGCCATATTTTTCTAGTAAAGACCTATCTGCCATTATATTTTAGGATTTGGGATTAATACATAAACTCCTAAAATATCAGGGGGTAATACCGGGGTTACTGCTTCAAACGTTTTAGCACCGATATATTTAGCAAAACGGGTATGGGCATTTACCAATTCTTCTGACCGTTTAACAACCACTTGTATAAAATCGGGATGTAAGTTCTTAAAATGCTGCAGTTCTTTTTCAAAAATAATTCCCTGTCTTTCGGCGCTAATGTCTAAAGCACTGGAAGTATGCAACAGTTTTTTACACTGATCAATATCAATTGCAACAATACCATCAGCTGTTTGTTCATAACCCCATAAAAACATTTCTTCAGAGATCATTTCGTGTTGTTTGCTTACTTCACGGATCACATTACGTACACGAAACTGGATCAAAGTAGTTTGAGTGTTTACCGCATCGGTACTAAATACGGCAGCTCTTGCAGCTTTATTACCTCTTCGTTCTTTATCCAATGAGTTAGCTATAATACGATGACATAGTTGTTCTACAAAACGATGGTTACGCCCAATATAACGAAAGCCCTGTGGAGTTGGAGACTGAAAGGAAATATTGATCTTGTCGCCCTGTCCCAATGCCGATGCCAGCCATTCATCCATGTTTAATTTCTTAAAGACGTAACCACCTTCAACAATTTCAAAACTGGCTCCTAATAATTTTGCGGCAGCCAAAACAAATGCTTCTAATGTGTCCACATCACCAATGGCTTCATCCACTTCATGCAGATCTTTTTTTACTTCTTCCGGCATGATGCTTTCCTGGGCAAAAATGGAACGGATCTTTTCTGCTTTTTCCCTGGCGGCTTCAATCTCGTTAGTGATCTCCACATCCAGCTCATCCAGTTCCTGGCTGGCACCAAAATCCAACCTTATTTGCTTTGAAAATCTGTTTTGTGCTTTATCAGGATTTAGCAATACCTCCTTCAAAACCTTATCCATCACTGAACGGTTATCTTCTGCCAAAGCAATACTAACCCCAGATGTGTTTTGAATGCGTTGTATTTTTTCAATGATGATTTTTAATACCACCACATCCATTGGATTATCTTCCCCAAACAGCACTTTTACATCAATCGTGTTTTGATGATTGCCGTTTTTATCGATCCATCCCGGCTGCCCATACCGGTCAACCCGACCTTCCCTTTGCTCAAGGCGGTTAGGGTTCCAGGGTAAATCGTAATGGAGAATGGCATTAAATTTATCCTGTAAATTGATACCCTCACTTAAGCAATCTGTAGCAACCAAAACCCTTTTAGGGCTTTTGGCCATTTCATCAATCTTCTCCCTGCGTTCTTCATCACTCAGTTCACTGGTGATGGCACGAACGTCCACATCCCTGGGTAAATATTCTTTTAGAATTTTAGCCACGTATTGTGCGGTGGCAATAAAGCGGCAGAAAACAATCGGGCTTTGACCTTTATTTATCCAAAGTTTGATCTGCTCTGCTCCCAATTTAACCTTTTGATCTTTCTCTATTTTAGTTAGCTCCGCAGCCTTTTGAGCAAGACGATGCAATGTATTCCATTCGCTTTCGGACAAGGCGGCACGGTCTATAATTTCAACCTGTTCTGAATCACTTTGCTCATCCCATTTTTCTACAATAGGATTGTCTTTAACTTCATCTGCTATAATTTCATCCGGTTCAGTAATTTTTGATTTCCGCTTTTGTAACATTTCAAACCCTGCTGCCGGGCTGCTCATTACTCCCCTCAACAATGAAAGAGCTGCAAAGTATTTCATACGGGCCTTATTCTCTGCAACACCTTCGGTGCTTATGCCCCTTGCAAATTTTAATACATCCTGGTAAAGCTTGTAATACTCTGATGAAGCTGATAATGTATATGGTAATTCTTCGGTGGTACGTTTGGGAAAAAGGGATTCACCATCTTCCCATTTTTCTATGTTTTTTCTTTTACGCTGTATAAAGTGAGCTGCTACCTTTCTTTTTTCGGAAATTGCCAAATCAGCAAAATCGTAGGTTTCAAATTCAGGATTAACCAACCCTAGTAGCGATTTAAACTCTCCATCCTTTCCACTGTGCGGAGTAGCAGTAAGTAAAAGTAAATGCTGTTGATCGTTTTTAGAAATTTTCTCCAACAGTTCATATCGTTGCTGGCTTTGACCTGCTTTTTTAAAATCAATATTTTTAGTACAGGTATGTGCCTCGTCCACAATCACCAAATCCGGAACGTCTTTTAGAAATGCCGGCATTTTTGCAGATCCATTTTTTACATAATCAATAGATACTACCTGGTAAGGATAATAATTGAATACATTCAACGTATCATCCCCAACAATTTTTCTCTCCAAACCAGCCACAGTACTCGAACGGATAATGACAGCTTCAATATCTAATTTATCTGCCAACTCTTTTTGCCATTGTTCGCATAAATGCGGTGGACATAAAATGGCAAATGATTTTATAGTTCCTCTTTCTAAAAGTTCCCTTAAAATTAAAATGGCTTCAATGGTTTTACCTACACCCACATCATCGGCAACCAATAAACGGGTGACCTGTTGCTTTAAAGCCATTATCAATGGCACTATCTGATATGACCTTGGCCGAAAAGACAATTTGCCCATACAACGGAACGGGCCACTTACCTGGCGAAAGGAAAGCCGTGCTGCATCGTATAAGAGTTTGGCAGTAAGAAAACTGTCTAAATCAGATTTGTCGGGTAATTCAAATTCGTCATCTTCCAATTTGTCAAAGGTTTGCAATACGGGTTCAAAAATTGATATCATTTCATCATCTGTACCACCCAAAGGTTTAAGCAAAATAATTTCATTGTCATTGTCAGGTGATGGTTGAACCACACATCTTCTACCCCTGAATTTCACAAGCTTTCCCGGCTTTTTTAATTTACTGTCTATCATAATGCTTAACGTACTTTTCTAAAAATATCCTGTCGCCTTGAAACAAAAGATGCTACCAATTCGGATGTGTCATCCCAAACCAATACATCAAAACCTGCCAATTCAATCGTTTTTCTCTTTTTCTCATCATCGGCTTTGTTGATTGCTTTTTTATGTATTCCACCATCCACAAAAATTAGAGCCTTTTCCTTTTCAAACACGAAGTCGGGTTGTACATAAAACTGCTCCATATTATGGTTAGTAAAATCTGGTAACCTGTAACCATTATTAAAAAGATAGTCCAGTAATTCCTTTTCACCCGGGCTTTTATGATGCAATCCCTTTTTTAATTCTTCATATTTTTCTTCATAACTGCCCCCTACTGTATCATCAGGATTAGCAGTAATGAGTAATTCCAATGCTTTGATTATAGAATGACGATCAAGCTTGGTGTGATCCATTTGGTTGTAATAAGATAACAGATCGTCATAACTTGCTTTTGGACGCATTGGAAATTTGTCCTCCTTGGTTTCATAATCGTAACCGCAAATTTCATATGCCTTTAAAAATAGTTCCCGGAGTTTACCCGGATTCCTGGCAATGTCTTTCAGAACACCAATACTACCTTCAGCAGATTCGTATAACATGATGTTTTTATTCTCTTCACTTCCCATTAAGCGGGCATCGATTTCTACCGGCTCAATATTGTAATACTGTTCAATTGCCTTTTCCATTGCATATTGCATGGTAGTCACCCCCTCTTCTGTTAGTCCAAGTGATTTTATGGGTTGCACATACAATACATCTGAAGTGTCGTAAGTATACAACATAATATTTTGAATAGGATCTTCAGGATTGGGTTTTTCTTTTTGCTTTTTCGTTTTAAAAAAACCGGTTTTTGTGCCAATATCAAAACCATCATCTTTTCCACGTCGCCATTTTTTATTTAAAAGAATGAGTTTGGCAGCAGGAGCATAAAATAGTTTCATTAATTCATCGCCATCAACAGTTAATTTAATTTTTGTAGCATCCACTAAACCATCAGCCGAGTTAAAATACATTTCAGTTACGTAGCCTTCTGAGGTACGAACTTCTTCCATACAGGAAATGCGTTCAGAATTTTCGGATTGTGCTTCTTCCAATTCTAAAAGATTCTGGTATGATTCAAGATTACTGGCAGTAAACATTGTTCCTGTAATGGGGTCTTGATTTTTCCCTTTCCCTTCATCTTTACCAAGGAATGCGTAATTGGTTTCCTTCGAAATTTTTATTTCCATTAAATCGAGCGATACGTCATTAGGAGTGATACGATTTACTTTATACTTGCCACCATTATGGTAAATAAGGTTATTGGGGCCAAACTCTTTTAATCCAATAAAGCGTGGTCTGGAGATGGCTTCATTTTTGTCTTTTCCGCCAAGGAAAACACGAATGGGCAAACGGGTAAAATTGTACCCTGGTAAAAATCCTTCGGAAGCAAGGTACCGGAAAGAATAAAATTCTGATAACGTTGAATTTCTGTTTTTCTCATTTTTAAGGCGACAGGATATTTTTAGAAAAGTACGTTAAGCATTATGATAGACAGTAAATTAAAAAAGCCGGGAAAGCT
>JGI24806J26614_1000555_pt1 | contig 11926 bp, 13 predicted proteins | sample Kansoi200umMDA_FD_26614 | JGI IMG/M metagenome (IMG submission 26614)
ATTCGAAGTGTACAGACAGAGAAAATAAAAAAGCTGAAAGGAAAACGCAACTCGCAATTTGTAAATGAGAAACTAAATCAACTCCGTGAAAACGCACAAGCAGGAAGCAATGTAATGCCTTCGGTGATTGAAGCAGTAGAGCACTTCGCTACGCTGGGAGAAATCGCAGATGTATTTCGAAAATTATACGGTGAGTACAAGTAATAATTTTCCCTCACGAATTTGTCAAAGAAAAAATTTCACTCCTTTCTGACGAAAAATGTACGTTGCTATTCTTCCTAGCGTTATCTTCGAATTCGATAATTGGGTTCAGGAATTTTTTTTCTTTCCTCAGTAAAAAATAATTTTTTGAAATGCTTGTCCAATTGACGTTTGAAACGGAAGTGAAATGTTTTTCACGCGCAGAAGCTTGATAATTGTTCGTTCTGGAAAAAATGTTGCAAAATCCATCACGTGAAATGCAAATTGTAATTTCTGTGACAAAGTCAAGAGGTGTGAATTAATTTTTTGAAAATTTTTTGACGGACGTTTGGGGAAATGTTGAAAACATTTGTGATACCTTCGAAAGGGTTAACCATTTATTAGCAGTGAACACCGAAACCCGTACCAGAAACATGGCGAGAACAGCAGAAGAAGTTTGGAAGAATTGTTTGAAAATCATCAAAGACAACGTAAGTGCCCAAAGTTTTAAAACCTGGTTTGAACCAATAAAACCTGTAAAACTTGAAAAGAATATTTTGACCATTCAGGTCCCGAGTCAATTCTTTTATGAGTGGCTGGAAGAGCACTACATTAAGTTGCTGAGAAAAATATTGCAGCGGGAGCTCGATAAGAATGCAAGACTCGAGTACCAGATCGTAGTGGACAGCAGCAACAGTGCGCGGCAAGCTCCTTATACGGTGAATATACCGACTTATGGAACCGGCGACACCAAGAATCCTGAAGTATTGGCTCCCGTTGTCCTTGGAAGAGAAATCAAGAATCCGTTTGTTATTCCCGGATTGAAAAAGGTCCAGATCGATTCGCAATTAAATGCGAATTATTCCTTCGAGAGTTTTGTGGAAGGCGATTGCAATCGCCTGGCACGATCCGCCGGATGGGCCGTCGCACAGAAACCCGGTGGCACGTCATTTAATCCGCTGGTCGTTCATTCGGGAGTGGGGTTGGGAAAAACACATTTGCTGCATGCGATCGGCAACCAGGTGAAAGCAAATTTTCCTGACAAGACGGTGCTCTACGTTCCTTCGGAAAAATTCACCAATCAATTCATCGATTACCTGAAGAATAACTCCGTAAACGAATTCATCCATTTTTATCAGATGGTGGATGTGTTATTACTTGATGATATCCAGTTCTTCGCTAATAAAGATCGCACACAAGATATTTTCTTTCACATTTTCAATCACCTTCATCAATCGGGAAAACAGATTGTGCTTTCATCAGATCGTGCGCCTCGTGATTTGGAGGGCATCGAAGAGCGTCTTCTTTCCCGCTTCAAGATGGGATTGACCACTGACCTTTCAGTTCCTGATTTCGAAACCAGAATGGCTATTCTGGAGAGAAAAATGTATGCTGATGGTATTGAACTTCCCCATGATGTGGTTGAATTCGTTGCCTACAATGTAAGCTCAAACGTTAGAGAGCTCGAAGGCGCTCTCATTTCACTGCTGGCACAATCGTCGCTGAATAAAAAAGAAATTGATCTGGAGACGGCAAAGAAGATCATCAAAAATTTTGTGAAGAGCGTGTCGAGAGAAGTGTCCATAGAATTTATTCAAAAATCAGTGTGTGAATATTTCAATGTACCACAGGATAAGTTGCGTGAGAAAACACGGAAGCGCCAGATTGTTCAGGCTCGGCAGCTTTCCATGTATCTCGCAAAAAGTTTTACAAAGAACTCGTTGAAAGTTATTGGCCGGCATTTTGGCGGGAGAGATCATTCAACCGTGATTCATTCTTGCCAGGCAGTCCGTGACTTGATGGATACAGACAAAGAATTTAAGGAAGCTGTGCATGACATCGAGAAGAAGATTCAGTTGAGCATCACCTAAAAGAACTCGATTTTCTCATTCATAAAATGCCGCTGTCAGCGGCATTTTATTTTTTAGATTTGCGGCTTCAATGGAGAGGTGCCTGAGTGGCCGAAAGGGCCGGTTTGCTAAACCGTTGTACTCTGTAAAAGGGTACCGAGGGTTCGAATCCCTCCCTCTCCGCAAGATCTGTTAATTGTTACTCCGATTACCGCATAGTTAACAACCAATAATTTTTCAGTTCGGGGTGTAGCGCAGTTGGCTAGCGCACCTGCTTTGGGAGCAGGGGGCCGCAGGTTCGAGTCCTGCCACCCCGACACTTATCAGACAAGGGTTTCAGCGAAAGTTGGAACCCTTTTTTATTGTCCGGTTTAAACATGGTTTAAACAAAAACTCCCACAAGAAACAGTTCTCTTTTTGCAGGAACTAATTCATTGTAGATACTGCGGCATGTTTGACCTGGTAGATCCACCTACCAGACGGTTTGCCAAACGTCATTAATCTTATAAAGACAGCAGGATTGGGAAAAAGAGAAATTGTAGAATCAAAAATAGTATTGGCTACTGAAGTAAATATTTGAAAGCAACTTGAGTCAGGAATAAACTTCCATAATTCGCCATAATATTTTGGATCACCAAGACCTGCTAACTGACCACCATACAGCCATAAATTTCCTGATGCATCTTTCCAGCTCACTGTACCTGTACGTCCTCCCGGATCATTGGAAAAAGACACAACGCCTTTTGTACCATAAGTCGGGCTGGGATGATTATCTTCATCTCCGTACACTAAGAACCATAGCTTGTGCTTAACATCATAGTACCACAAATCATTTGGAAAAATTCCATTGGTCTGGCCTCCATAAGTCCATAGCCGATCGCTATTGTTGGTACTCCAGCAAGCACGATTTTCCCATCTTGGTGCGGGAATCGATAATGAATCAATTGTACAGTAAGCAGGATAAATTCCAAAGGAAAGAGTAGGGTCACCTCCAAACCACGTCCAAAGATTATTTGTAGGATTATATGACCATAGATTATTCGAATGGCCATAGGTATTTTGGCCACCAAAGAGAATTAAATTGCCACTGGCATCTTTCCATCTGCTAAATGTATAGTTAAAGCCTGGTTGAGTAAGTGAATCTGCTATTCCAATATTTCCATAGTGAGGCGTTGCTCCGGCTGAATCGCCAGACATCCACGTCCATTCGTTTGAATTGATATCATATCTCCAAAGCATTCCCAGCCAGCTAATAGCTGTATCTAAGAAAGAATCATTTAACCACCACAAACACTTTCGCAGTATTAAGACCCTTGTTATTGAGTTGAACGGTATAAACACCTTCACCAAAACTACTTACATTAATGGTTACTGCTTCTAATAGGTCGCTCGCATCAACATCATATTTCTGGTACAGCATTCTTCCGAGTTGATCGTATATCGTTACAACAGATTTTCCCTCTAGATTTCCAATAAATGTTAAGTTGATTTTGCCTGATGCTGGATTCGGATACACATAAAAGTTTTGAGATTCAGATTCTGACTGTGCAAGTCTGAAATGAATGCAGTGACCACAAGCACTATCTTGTTCCGTAACTAACGAATCTTTGGCAAAATTGCTCGTGATCTTGCCCCCAGCTTTAGTATTTCCTCCACTTGAAATACTGTCTGGCGGAGTATAAGAAGTTGCACCTGAAGAATCACAACCAGTGTGTCCATCATGATCAGTTTTGATAAAATAGAAGTCATTCGCGCCAGAACCATAAGATTTTGTTTGTCCGCAAAGAACGTAACCTACATTCGTTAAGTCGGGTTCAACCGAGTAAGCCCGATCATCGTTTGTTCCTCCATAAGTTCGAGACCATACCAGAGTTCCAGTCTTACTGAGTTTTAGCAAGTAGGCATCATTATTTCCATGACCATAACTGTTGGTGTAACCCGCTACTATAAACGAGCTATCCTGATTCTGAATAACTGATTCACCACTTTCATCTCCAACTCCCCCATAAACTTTTGACCATTGAAGTGATCCGTTTGAAAATGTTTTCACTATGTAGATATCATCACCAGACGCGCCATTATTATCCCGATCTTTAGTTTTTCCTACGACTATGTAACCGCCGTCCAGTGTCTGTTTTACATCATAGGCTTCATCGTATTTTGGTCCGCCAAAGGTTTTTGTCCAAGAGACTACGCCGGTTGAGCTTGTTTTGATGAGGTAGAAATCAGAGCTTCCTGCTCCAAAACTTTCAGTACCCCGGCGATAATAAATCCACCATCAGCGGTTTGACGAAGAGAATAGCCTTGATCATTCCCAGTTCCGCCATACGCTTTAAATAGCCCTAAGACTCCAGCAGGTGTGACACGCGAAAGGAAAACATCATATCCACCAGAAGTGACACTAGTGGTTCTTCCAGTCAAAGCATAGTTACCGTTAGACATAATAGTCATGTATTCGGAAACATCCTGTAAAGAATCACCAAAAGGATATCCAACACCTGCATTAAGAGTAGGAGTAGTCAGCCTTGTTACATAAGCATCCGCTTGACCGAATCCATAGCTCTGGGTAAAACCAGCCATTACATAATCACCAACGCCATTTTGGCAAATTACCTGTGCTTCATCATCATTGGCTCCGCCAATTGTTCGATTGCGGATAAAGTTGCCGCATGAATCTATTTCAATAAAATAGATGTCAAACATGTTACCAGTTGTCTGGGTGAAACCAGTCATTGCGTATCCGGATGCTGCAGTTGGAATGGCATAACGACCAAAGTTATTTAGGTTATTGCCATAAGCTTTCTCAAATTTGTTTTGAGCAGAAACATTGAGAGAAAAGATGAAAATAACAAATAGACACAAATACTGTCTTGCTGCGTAGTGAACTTTTTGTGGTTTCATAAAAGTTTTTGTTTAAAAGTTAACTGAATACTGTTATCATCAATGAAATTACTATAGCTACCAATAATTCTGAATTAAGGTGTAGTTATTTTTATGTACATTTTATTAACAGTTAGTAATGTGTTTTTGCCGCAATTCCAATGGGGAATTTTCACCTAAAACTTGATATATGTCAGCAATTAAGACTTATGATTTCATTCAGCTTTTGGACAAATTCATTCAGGCTTCTGTAACCGGACGAAGACTACAGAGAAATGGAAAACGATTGAGGAAAGGAACTATCGAGAACTACCGATACTTGCGAAAACTGCTAAGTGATTTTTGTAACGCGAAAGAGTTTGATCTGCGAATTAAATGCTCAGCGAGGTTAACCATCCGAGAGCATAACCAGGAGAAAAAATACTGGAAAAAATTCTACCAGGAATTTTCCAACTACTTATACAATGATCTGGGTTGCTTCGATAATTATGTTGGAAGTAACATACAGATGCTTCGAACATTTTTTAATTACCTCAATATTGACTTAGGACTTCCCGTAGGAAATTTTCATAAACAGTTCTATGTACGTAAAGAGGAAATTCCAATTGTAGTACTAACTCCGGAACAACTGAATTTCCTCATCTACAACAAAGAGTTTGAGAATTCTCTAACTGATCGGCTCAAAAGAACGAAGGATATTTTTGTTTTCGGCTCGACTGTGGCACTGCGTGTATCAGATCTCATGTCACTTAGACCAAATAATGTCGAGGTTATTGGTGAACATACCTATTTGAAAACACTATCCCGAAAGACGCATTCCTTTACTCGGATCAAGATACCGGAATATGCGGTTGAGATAATCAAGAAATACAGGCGTAAGCAGAAAACTTTGCTGCCGCTTCTTTCTCTCTTCAACCTGAACAAAAATATCAGGTTGTTGATGGAAGCGGCAGGTTGGACATATTCTTGTACAAAGACAAGAAGCAGGCAAGGAATAAACAGAGAAATTAGCAATCAATATGATTCGAAGGGTAATTACCGGTTTTGCGATCTCGTATCGTCTCATACGATGCGAAGGACTGCAATCACTACTATGTTAAGCCTTGGCATGCCAGAGCATCTTGTACGGAAAATTTCAGGACACGCTGCGAACAGCAAGGAGTTCTTTCGGTACGTAGCACTTTCACAGTTGTATGTTGATGGAGCCACAGAAAAAATGTTTGAGAATCTGAGGATGAAAACCCTAATTCCCTTACAAGAAATTGCGTAAAAAATAACCTATAAAAGTGTCGAAAAGTGGTAAATTCGACCGAATATTCGAGATTGTGCTTGCTTCCAAACTATTGACTGATAATTGTTCCATAGAAAAGGATTACTATTCATACGGAATGGTAGAGCATTTGAGAAGTTTCTCCTATGAAAACTACAAGTTTGGATTCAATGGAAAGGAAAAAGATGATGAGGTTAAAGGAAATGGTAATTGGCAGAATTATGGAATGAGATTGTATGATCCAAGATTAGGTAAATTCCTTTCGGTTGATCCTCTTTTTAAGAATTATCCATATAACTCTGTTTACGATTTTGCGGAAAATGATGTAATTCGATGTGTCGATTTAGACGGAAAAGAAAGATATATACAAACCGTTTATGTTAGAGAGGATGGAACTCAGTTATCTTCACCACTTTTAGAATTAGCTGATGCAGGAGATTTGGGGGAAGGAATTCTTACTGTCATTTATAATTCAAAAAATGAAAAAACAATATACTATCAACCTGAAATTGTTTTCGATGCATCGGCAGGCACAGTTCAACAACCATCAGCTTCATTCAGCGTTGATTATTTAGTGGCAGCTCTACCTGATCCTGGTACTGTCGGAGTAAAACACGATAACATTTATGAAAAGACCAGCAATTATCTCAATAGTCCAAGTCAGACTTCGCAAGAAGCCGTGGGAAAATTTATTGGAAGATATTTATATTCAGTGGCTGATGATGCAGCTGTATACGGCAGCAAATTAGCTTTAGGACCTCGATGGGCGACACATTTGACTGGTGAAGGAGCAAGTCGGCAAGACATTATTACAGGCGGAACGAATACACTAATACTACTTTTACCAACAGCTCCTGCAGAAGGCTCACTAAAGCTCATGAACATAGCTGAATTTAGTGAAGCAAATAAAGGAAGTTTATTTTTAAAGGGAAGTCCTCAGGAAAGAGGAATTAAATTACTTCAGGAAAACGATACTAAACGAGGGCTATCCCAGATGAAGGAAGACATAGAAAAGTCCAGCCACGTAATTGACTTTTCTAAGCAGTTATACGACGAGAATTTAAAAAATGATGATTGATATGCGAAAGGCGGGTTCTCTCTTTTTTGCCTTTTTCGGGGCTTTGATTAGATGGATATTGAATGGCTTCCAAAATAAATTTTCCAAGGAATTTTATGGGGAACGCAAAGTTCCAGATAGTGATCGTATTAGATCAAATGCTGTAATCGGATTCTTTTTTGTAATTCTCCTGATATTTATTGTTCTGAAACTTGGCACTTAAATTTTCTTGATGACTTTTAAGATTCACTTTGCTTTTCTATTGTTGACTATCCTCTTCACTGTCTTATGCTACGGACAAAATGTATCAGACAATTATGGAAGGCGTCAGGGCTATTGGAAAATATATTATCCTGATGGAACCTTGCAAAAGGAAGGTTTTTTCGTAAATAACCATGAAGATAGCATTTGGAAAACGTACTGGTCTAACGGCAAAATCCAGTATCTAATTCAATATCGAAACGGAGAACCAAATGGCATTTACGAGACCTACGATGAAAACGGAAGACTAAAAGGAGATGGTAAAATGCAAGAAGGACAACTGAATGGCATTTTTATATCTTATGACACCACCGCTACCATTGTGTCCATTTCTTATTGGGAATTGGGAGAACTGAAGGATGAAAAAATATTTTCAAATGAAGCTAGGGAAACAGGAACAATAGAAATTATAAACGGAAAGAAATACCTGTGGGTAAATGGAAAAAAGATTGAAGTAAAGTGAATAAACCAATCGAAAATTGTTTCTTTCTTTTCAGTGATTCAAACTCGTCAGATTACTATTCATACGGAATGCTGGAGCATGTGAGGAGTTTCTCCTATGAAAACTACAAGTTTGGGTTTAATGGGAAAGAAAAAGATGATGAAGTAAAGGGAACAGGAGTTCAAATTGATTATGGATTTAGAATTTTTGATTCCAGAGTGGGTAGATTCTTAAGTGTAGATCCCTTATTTCAAACCTACGCATACTATACACCTTATCAATATGCGGGAAATGATCCCATATTATTTATTGACGTGGATGGTTTCGAAAGGCATCTAAATAAAAATGCTAGTAAGCAAATAAGGTGTTTTAATGATTGGGATATAAAAAGGATAAATTTCAATCTTGGAATTAACCTAAGTCAATTATTTCATAAGAAGCCAGAATTTGGAGAACCTTCTTTTGGTAGAATAAGGGCTCTGGACTCCAAGCCACTTAAGCCTCTCGAAGTTGAAGGAGTGGGTACGATTCCTTCTCCTGAACGAGAAGAAAAAATTCAACCTATTGCAATTAATCCTAAAGCTCTTCCATTTCCTCCTCCCGGAAATGATAAAACGCCAGACGATGACGGTCAGGGAGGCTTAGCACCGCATATGGGTGTATTTGATGGAGTGACATTAAAGAAAAATACAACGGCAGTCCTTAATCCTGATTTATCTCAAGCAGGTATGAGAACTTGGAATTCACAACTCCCCGACGATACTAAAAACTACTTCCTTGGATTATCTAAACAATTAAAAGGAACTGGAATAACCGATATTTCAATCAGATTAACTGTCTATGATTCTCAAGGAACAGCTCATGCGACGAACACTGTTGTTGGTGGGGACCCAGGCGATGAAACCTACGGAAATGATTTAAGCATTTATGACGCTTTAGTAAAGCAAGGGAAACAAGCCGCACTCTTAATTGAAAAGAATAATCCTGGAGTTAAGGTAAATGTGTCCGTCGATATTGTTACCAGTAACGAATCTAAAAACGGGTGGCAAATAACGGTAAATAAATAAACACTGATGAGCTTTCTAATTAATATACCTATTCTGGTTACTATTTGTCTGTCATTGATAAAACTGCCTGGAGACGATTATATTTCTTGGAACGAAAAGACGAAATTGAGGTGGGCAGATTTTAAAGGAATCCCTCAAGTTATCGACAGTGTATTTGAAGCTTTTACTACATCATCTATTCATTCTAGTTATCACCCCGTCGATTTAAACACAATGCAGTACGAAATAAGTGCTGTGTTCAATGAAACAAAATCATTTTATAAATCAGACACCTCGAAATATTTGCTAAGTCACGAACAAGGTCATTTCGACTTGACAGAAATTTATGCAAGAAAATTAAGGCAGGACCTTATAAAACAAGATCTAAGATTGACAAATTATCAAGGCGTATTTGATAGTCTTTACGAGCAAGTGCATAGTGAATTAAATAAAAGTCAAGCACTTTACGATAGTGAAACCGATCATTCAAGAAACCTTGATCAACAAAAGAAATGGAATGAAAAAATCAAGAATGATCTTGCTCAGCTAAAGGCATTCTGCAATCCAGTATTTACAATAGAGCTAAAATAAAAGTAGTTGTTCGTTCTGGGTAAAAATATGATTAAGAAATTGAACTATCTATTCGCTGTCTCAATAAACGCGTCAAAAATCAGATTAGTCCGTATGAATAGTAATCTCGGTCACGAACATTGAATACTTCGTAATTTTTCGGTGCAAAAGGTTCATTTAAACTGTTAATTGTGCTTCTCACATTCAGCTTTAGTTCAGATAATCCTTTGATTTCGTTTCTGAAGATAATCCGGAAATTGACTTATTTATCTCGTAGGCAAATTGATCCTGATTTACTGTATATTCATTGGTTTGCGGATTGAAATCTTTCTCGCTAATAACAAAATCGGCTAATTTAGAAGGAGCAATGTTAGAGCCATTGAACTTAATAGTGTAACCGTAGCTTATTAGCAAGTCGTCATTTGTACTTATTTTCTTTACTTTTAGACATCCAAGGTACTGATCTGAAAAATCAAATGGCAAAAATGTAACCTGATTTGCAGGAAGTACCTTAACGGTGTTAATCCAATGTTGAAGAAGCGAGTTTATGTTTTTAACAACCTTCTGATCTGTAGAATAATTTTGAGCATTAAAAAAATTATCTATTGCGAAATAATAGCTATCGGCTAGTTGATTCAAGTTAATTTCGTCAATATTCAACAAAATATCTTGGTGCTCTGTTTTATTTAGCTTTATAATCTGAATCATAATCAAATCTTATTTAGTAGGGAAAGCTGTGACAACATCGCTCTTTGTATCTTTCTCAATGGTTATTTGAACTTTTGTTAATGCCGCACCTGATCCTTTTGAGCCGCCTTCATATCCAATTGCTTTACCCATATCAACAATATAGTTTGTTCTCCCGGTTGCTTTATCTACTTGAACAACAACATTTTTCCCGCCTTTTTGTGCCATTGCCCAAGCTTCATCTAATGTTGCTATCAGCCCATCGGTCCCGGTTACAAAGACTCCATGAAGTGGTTTGGAGGTATTATTGACCATGTGCTCCATTACGTGCGCCAAGCGATTACCATCCTTGCTACCTTGCCTAAAAATGAGTCCTGAAGCAGAATAAAAAGCGTTATCAGATAATTTAAGGACATTTTTCGACCATTTCGATAGTGTCGGTGCCATTCCTGCAATCGGTATAGTAGCTGCAAAACTGAAACTAGCATTAGAATAATCTCCTTCAAGCATGTAGAGAGTTCCATTTGCAGCATCAGGAAATTCTCCGGCTACCGGAATAAGCCCGACCATATCAAGTGTGAAATGAACTTGACTTGCAATAGTTCTAAAGTACGCGAGTGAAATTATTTGGATATCTGTGTAACCCGGATTTTGTGCTCTTACGTCTCCGCTTTTTTGAATTGCTCCAAATACCGTTCGTAAACCCAAAGGTTTAAGAGACAATGTTGCAAGGGAACCTTCCAAGCCATCTATATCTACCATAGCAATTGGACTATTGCTTGCAAATTGGTACGGGGTAAGTGAAGGATACTTTTTAAAAATCGGATCTATACTGGGAAATCTACCTAATCGGGGATCATACATCCTCATCCCGTAATTTTGCCAGTTGTCCGCTCCCTTAATCTCATCATCATTCTCTTTCCCGTTGAATCCAAACTTGTAGTTTTCATAGGAGAAACTTCTCACATGCTCGAGCATTCCGTATGAATGGTAATCTCCATACCTCGTAATTTTATTTGCGTTAATATCCAAAGTAGAAGCTTCCCGAAGTTTGAACTAATAGTTTTTTGTCGATATTAATTTGCCTTCCTGATAATATTCTTCCATTATTAGTTTTCCATCCCTATCAAAATATTGCCATTTCCCATCTTTTTTAGGTTCATACTGCTTTATGAATTCAGTTCCCTGTAAAGCGCCATTCAAGTCATATTTTTCTACTCTCTTTTTTACAATAGAATTTTTCTGCCCAATTAAATTACCATTAATAATAGATTTTCCAAAAGTGTCGTACCTTTCATATCTTAAAGTTCCATAACAATTACTAATGTATATTTTTTCAATAGTATAAGAATTATAGTGACGCACAATGGTATCTGGAGCTTTAAACTTATTTAGAACAACAACATCAGGGTAAAAAACAGTTTTTTTGCATGCACAGTTTTGAGCAAAGCAATGATTGGCATAAAATGCAACGCCTAAAAAAATCATATAAAATTTCATTCTATTCTTGTTGTGGTTGTACCATTCGAACAGTCCCATTAGCAGTATATCCGCCTCGAATAAATCCAGTACCAGCATTTATTGCTTGAGCGGCATTAATCAATCCCATACTNCTAACCAAATTGACGACAGATTGAGCACGATTGATAGCCAATTGTCCCATAGTTACATTAGCTGTTGATG
>JGI24806J26614_1000556_pt1 | contig 11920 bp, 10 predicted proteins | sample Kansoi200umMDA_FD_26614 | JGI IMG/M metagenome (IMG submission 26614)
GTGAATTTTTGAATCAGGTGTTTATGTTGGGGATGCTGCGTAATTAATTCGTCTCTATCTCCCAACTCAAACTCTGCAAAATCAAACCCGGGTGAAACGGTACAGCCAACTAATGCATATTCAGAACCGGCAATAAGCTCAGCAGCAAACCAATTACCTGCTTTAATAACACAAAAAGGTGATTGACCTTTTTCAACATCTAATCCTAACATATGCTCAATTACAGTTCTGTCTTTATTGATCTCAAATATTTTCAAAGCACCTCCAACATAAAAATGCCAAAGCTCATCTGATTGAATACGGTGAAAAGAGGAGAATTCATTTTGCTGTAATAAATAATAGATATGTGTGCAAACAGGACGGTCACCATTAAAGTCTTTTGGAAGTGAAGACTGGTTTAACAATAAATCCGAAGTATAAATTCTTTTATAGGCGCCACCTTCAGGATGTTTTTCAAGATTTAATTGCCGGATCCAGTAATCGGCTGTTTTATGGCTCATTGTTTTGGTATTCAATATACACTCTTCTGCCGTTCAGTGCTGTAAGTGAGTCGAGGACTCTTGTTGTATCTGTAGAGGCCACAGGGAATAACAAATAAAGTTTATAGCTGATTGAATCTTTTGTTTCCATCCGGATAGGCCAGCCATTTTCTTTTAGTTGCGCAAACCGTTTCACCCGGGTTTGATTTTGCAGAGTTTGAGTTGGGAGATAGAGACGAATTAATTACGCAGCATCCCCAACATAAACACCTGATTCAAAAATTCACCAACCTGTGATAGGGAAATGAAACAATTAAGAAAAATTATAATAAATCAAAAGCATAGGCAACTTTAATAAGGCCTGCTGTATTTTTTACATGTAGCTTTTTTAATAAGTTTTGGCGATGTGTATCTACCGTTCGTTTACTGATAAACAGAGATTTTGCAATTTCATCATTGGTCATTTCATGGGCGATCAATTTCAGCACTTCCAGTTCCCGTTTGCTTAATCCGCTTGTTTCTTTATTAAAATGTCTTTCCTCCTTATTGGCTGAATCAATAAGTTTAAGCGCTACTTCATTTGAATAATAAGGTTTGCCATTTATTACCGATTGGATAGCATTGATCAATTGAGACGGGTCAATATTTTTTAAAATATATCCATTAGCACCTTCATTCATCATGCTTTGAATATTTGATAATTCATCGTAATTAGACAGCACTAATACTTTCATATCTTTTTTATATAGCCGTATATTTTGGAGGGTCTCAATACCAGACATACCCGGCAGCTGGTAATCCATTAAAACAATATCGAAATTATTTTTAAGCACTCTTTGAATAGCGATCTCACCACTTTCCGCCTCCTCAATTTCAAATTTAATAACGTCATGCTTTGATTCAAGCATGATTTTAATCCCATCCCTCACCATTTGATGATCATCAACAATTAATAAGCGGATTGTTTTAACAGGAATTTCCATATTATTAGTTATTCTGTATTGGAATTGAAATTGCATACCGGGTTCCTTTTCCGGGCTTGCTTATTATCTCCACCTCACCGTTATACGGCCGGATTCTTGATCTCACGTTGTTAAGACCCATTCCGCGATCTGGCAATTTTTTCAAGTCGAACCCAATTCCGTTATCGATTAATATGATCTGTACAGTTTTTTTCCCGCACGTAAATTCAAATTGCAAATTATTGGCCCTGCTATGTTTCAATGCATTGTTTATAAATTCCTGGATGATTCTGAAGAGGGCAAATTCGTGTTGCAGAGGTAATCTTGGAAACAAAGGCGATTCTTTTATAGAAATTTTCATTCCGTTAAAAAGCTGGTGATTTGAGCATAGCTCTTCTACTGCTTTTACCAATCCGAAAATCTCCAGGCTCTTTGGCATAATATTGAAACAAATATTCCTCATATCGGCTTGTACATCTATCAATGCAGCACTTGCTTTTAACAGAATAGATCTTTGATGCGGATCTTCTGCAGCATCAGCCGATGTTCCGATATAAAATTTTATCGCTGAAAGTTGTTGCCCGATGCTGTCATGAATATCCCTGGCAAATCGTATCCTTTCGTTCTCTTCTGTTTCAATAATAGCTTTTAAAACAATATTCTGGGTTTTCTTTTGTAAGGATATATCTTTTGCAGTTAAGAGAATTTTACTTTTACTTTTTTGCTGGCCAATAAAAATAGAAGCAGAAATTAATACAGGAATATGATTTTTATTCTTTGCTTTGAAAACTGCTTCATAATTCCCGGCACCGGATATACGTAAATCTTTTACAACGGAAGCAAACCATCCGGGCTGTAACTTATCAAATAAATAACTGATATGTTTTCCCAAAAGAGAACTCAGGCTATATTGTAAATGATCCTTTACAGCGTGGTTAATATTTTCAATCTTTCCCGACTTATTCAGCACAAATACCATATCGGAAACCGAGTTAAAAATATTATTGAAATAGTTTCTGGAAATAGTTTTCTCTTTCAACTCTTCTCCCAGCATATTTACACCGGCAATAAACGCATCTACTTCATCCATGCGTTTTGACATGGCCAGCTTTTTATCAAAATTGCCGACAGAATAAGCGATCAACAGCTTATTTATTTTACCAAACCGATCGTCCATTTTCATTTAAAGGTTTAATTAAGTTGGTTTGAAGGGATTGAATATCGCTAAAAATTGCTTAACTACTTTCAACCACTTCAGCCTTCCTGAATTTTGTAAGCCATTTGATAGCTGCCTCTTTCGTTGTAAACATCCTGGCTGGTACTTTTGGTTGTGCTACTGCTAAATAAAAGTTGACAAAGAAAACTGCTACGGGCTTATTCGCATTTACAACAGCACCTGCAATCACACATTTCACTCCTTCATCAGATGCAAGAAAATCTCTTGCCTCCTTATTCATACTTACTACTCCTTCATTAATGGCCAATGCAAGTACTGGTTTATATTCGGTAAATTCCAATCTTGCTTTTACAACTGCCTTTGCAATTTCAAGGTTGATCCTGAGATCCTTTTTATAATGACCTATCAGCAGGTCATCTTCGAGTTCGAAGCGGACATATTTTGTATCGAGAAATTTAGCCATAATCCTCATTTATTTTAACACATAAGTATAAAGACTTAGGCAGAACAATTAGCCAGACATTTCTAAAATCAGTCTTTCAGCTCTTTTCGAAACGAATGATAAAGTTAAAGTTTGTATCGATTTATCACAAACATCTGTTCCACATGAGAACAACAAATGCCGTTATTGAAACCATTGACCAGATCATTTCAGACGGGGTAAAAAAAAGCATCCTTCACTTATACACAGATGATGATAGATTCCTGGATAACCACATCATCTTAAAAGGCAAAACAGTTGTAAATTTTGGTTCTTGCAGTTACCTGGGTCTTGAATTTGATCCCCGTTTAAAAGAGGCATCTAAAAAGGCTATCGATAATTATGGTACTCAATTTGCCGAATCCCGTGCTTATGTTTCAATAAATCTTTATAAGGAATTGGAAGAGCTATTTGACAAAATATTTGATGCGCCTTGCGTAATAACTCCGACAACTACACTTGGACATATCGCTAATATTCCTGTACTGATGTCACCTGCCGATGCTATTATCACCGATCAGCAGGTGCATAATTCAGTTAACACGGCTGTTAAATTACTGGCTGCGTCGGGAGCACATATTGAAGTGTTAAGACATAATAGAATGGACCTGCTGGAAGAAAAAATTAAGTTACTTCGGAACAAACATCAAAAGATATGGTATCTCGCTGATGGGATTTATTCAATGTTTGGCGACACAGCGCCAATAGAGGACCTTAACCAACTATTGAATCAGTATCCTCAATTTCATTTGTATATTGATGATGCCCATGGCATGAGCATCCACGGAAAAAATGGAAGGGGCTTCGTTCTCAGCAAACATTCTTTTCATTCAAAAATGGTAGTGGCCACTTCACTTGCAAAAGGATTTGCCACCGGGGGTGCAGTAATGCTTTATCCAAATAAGGAAATGGCAAGAAGAGTGAGAACCTGTGGCGGTCCCTTAATTACATCCGGACCTCTTCAGCCGGCTCAGCTTGGCGCTGCTATCGCTTCAGCAAAAATTCATCTTACTGATGAAATATATACAATGCAGGAAGAGCTGCAGGACCGTATAAAGTTTACCAACCTGATGCTCAAAAAATATCGACTTCCTGTGATTGCCGAAAACGAAGCAGCTGTATTCTTCGTAGGTGTCCATCTTCCCAAAGTTGGATATAATATGGTTCGCCGTATGCTGGAAGCCGGATACTATGTAAACCTTGGAATTTTCCCTGCAGTTCCTATGAAGAATACAGGTATCCGCTTTACTATTACACGACTTCATACATTTTCACAAATAGAACAAATGATACGCACCATGGCAGAGGAACTGCCAAAGGCATTGAAAGAAGAAGGCCTCTCTTATGAAGACATTTATAAGGCATTCAAATTGCCAATGCCGGAAGAACAAATGATAGATAAAGAAGTGGCATCAGTAATTAAACAGGCTTTATCACTTAAAGTATTTCATTATAAAACCATTCTTGACATTGAAAAGAAAGAATGGGATCTGCTCTTTGCCAATAAAGGAACTTTTGACTGGAATGGGATAGCATTGCTTGAAAATACTTTTCAAAATAATGAGCTGCCTGAAAATAACTGGAAATTTGATTATATAATTATAAAAGATATAGCGACAGATCAGCCGGTTGTTGCTACATTTCTTACTACTGCTTTATGGAAAGATGATATGCTTTCACCTGCAGCTGTTTCGGAGCATGTAGAAACAGGAAGAGTATATGATCCCTATTATCTTACATCTACTGTTTTATCCACCGGCTCATTACTCACTGAAGGTGATCACCTATTTATTGATAAGAACTCTTGTTACTGGAAAGAGGCGATGCGGTTAGTTTTCGATAAGATCAATTTATTACAGGAAAAATATAATACAAACAGCATTGTTTTGCGGGACTTTCAACATATCGATGAAGACTTTGAAAGTTTTCTTATTGATAACGGGTTTTTTAAAACCGCCATGCCCGACAACAACATAGTTAATAACATGCAATGGACTAATGCAGAAGAGCATTACCAGCAATTATCAAAATGGTCCAAAGCACATTTCAGAAAACAGGTAAAAAAATACCAGGACAAATTTGAGATATGTATTGAAAGTAATGCCAGTGAAAAAGATATTGATGATTGGTATACCTTATATGAGAATGTTAAGAACAACAGTCTTGAATTGAACACGTTTACTTTACCAAAAGATCTTTTTGTCAATATTGCCAAAGACAAGTCCTGGGAAATACTTACTCTTAAACTAAGCCCCGGTAATAACGAACCAAAAAAAACTGTCTGTGTGGTGTTGAGTCATGTTGGCGGAGACAGCTATATCCCAATGATCATCGGACTGGATTATTCGTATAACAAAGAATATAAAGTTTACCGGCAGGCGCTTTATCAACTGGTTATGAGAGGAAAAATGATTGAAAAAAAAGCTGTTCATTTGGGTTTCTCGGCTGCTATCGAAAAGAAAAAAGTAGGCGCTGTTACCTGTCCTACTTATGCATTCATGCAAATAAAGGACAGTTATAATGCCGAAATACTAGCATCCATGAATCTGGCTACTGCGACAAGCTGATAATGCCTTGCAGTATAACTCATCTGATCACTTATACAATTGTATCATGTGTTTATTTTATTTATATAAGTTGATCAACAATGAAATTGACCAGAAGTGAATTCTGCCAGTTTACACTTAATAGCCGGTTAGAGCTGCTTAAAGAATTTGGTAAAAATGTTCTCAAAAAAAAAGTTCAAATGCGGTTGATCTCAGTTTACACAATCTTTGATTTTTATGTAGAAGTATATGAGAACCTCGCCAGTCACCAGCTCGAAAAAGTAGAACCTGTTAAGAACATCAATATCCTCGATGTTTACAGAAATCTATAAATTTAAAAATTCAGCTTAAAAACGTAGTCATTAACAGTCTTTATACTTATGATTAATTGCCCCTGACATGCTTAATTTTAGTTAAGTTAAAACAAGCACCACCATTTCGATTCAAGCTATACACCACCGGGTGTTTTTCTTCGCAACGTACCTGATTAGTGCAGACGGGCTCAAGGTTGGTAGATTAAAAATTCTTCTTTAATTAATAAAAATTGGAACAGGTAACCAGATATCTGTTTAAATGGACCCTTATAGGCTGCTGCCGGCTGAATAAAGCCAATGACCGGGTGCCAGCAATTGATAAAATTAATATCATATGATCAACTTACATATGAGCTCCTTCACATATGGTTCTATCATTCTTCATCCGGGTGTACCCGACTCACTTTTATCGGCTGTTGTTCCGGATAGTGATGCCTGTTCAGCAGAAGGAGCCTATGGAAAGATTTTGTTCCAACGTATCCGTGCCGGTGAAATAACAATACTTTATAATATTTACCAAATTGAAAAAGATATAGCAATAGATTTTCGTTGCAATCCTGGTACATTACAAACACATATTGCACTCAAAAACGATAGTCAATTTTATATCAGCGGTATTGGTGAGTTATACCTCGCAGAAGGGCAATATAATATTATAGATGCTGCTAACCTGGAAGGAAGCTTTTTCATGGAAGGTGGCAATGAGTACCGCACACTTCATATTGTTTTTTCATCACAGTTTTTAGACAAGCTGCTTCCTGTTTTTCAATATCTCGAAGAGTGGCTGGCTTCTGATTCACCACAACCGCGGTTATTGTTCAATATTCATAGCTGGTTACCTGAACAACTAAAAAATGTTATTGACACTCTTTTGCATTGCTCTTATATTAATGGACAGCGTCAGTTTTACCGTGAGATCAAAGCGATGGAATTTTTTTGCCTCGGCCTTGCTCCCAACGCCAATGAAATTACACCTGCCGTAAAACTTACCCGAAGGAATATTGAGCTGATCCATCGGTCCAAACATATTATGGATACGAATTTTGACCGGCATATTACTATTGCTTCAATTGTACGGCAAACAGGGATGAATGAATTCAAATTAAAAGCGGGTTTCAAACAGATATTCGGTATCAGCATGTTTGAGTATCTTATGAAAACAAGAATGCAAACTGCCCGGAATCTATTGCTCGAAACAGATAAACCGATCAAAGAGATTGCCGTACTAACAGGATATGCAACCAAGCAAAGCTTTCTCAATGCCTTCAAAAGATATTTTCATGATACACCGGGTGCTTTCAGGAAAAACTAAATAAATCTTTTTAAGACTCGCTTTAAAATGTCTCATTGAGTTTTTTCCCAGGCATTTTATAAAATCATATTTTCTTTTACAATACATGCTTAAACTTTATTTAATCATCAAGCTTATCAAACACGCCTCAATATTTTTCGCTACGTCTTTTCGCTGACTGCTTTTATTGAGTAAATAAGAACAATTGCCGTAGCACAGCACTCCAATAAAAAATTCCTACTAATGAAATTTCATTATTGATAACTTTTATAATAGAAAGATAACATTGCTAATCATCCGAAACCTTTTACTACTGATTTGTTACCTTTTAAATTTGGAAACAGCTATCATTTTATTCGATCTTCACTTATATCTTTTCGATAGTAACACAAGAACGGAACACACATGAAAATTATAACAGTACTGTTATATTGTTGCGAAGGAAAGTTCTCTGGTTAGTAGCTATAAAAAATATCAGATGCCACAATCAATGTTCGTGAGAAAAAACCTAGTCCCGGAGATCATCAGCAGCTTGCTTATTCTGTTATTCCTGTACACGGGGCTAAGCAAGCTGCTTGATTATACCCATTTCAAATCTGTTTTGTATAAGTCACCGCTTATTGCCGGCAATGCGGCGGTTGTAGCTTTAGCATTACCCATCACAGAGATCATGGTTGCTTTATTATTATTTGTGCCGCGAACACGACTATGGGGATTTTATGGTGCCACTGTGCTGATGACGGTCTTTACGCTATACCTGGCTTATATGATTCTGTTTACTCCACACCTTCCATGTTCCTGTGGTGGTGTGCTAAAGCAAATGACATGGAAGCAGCATCTGGTGTTTAATATCTTTTTCCTTTTGCTTTCATTGACAGCCACCCTGCTTGAACGAAAGCGAACCCGGCTGAAGCCTGGCATGGAACTGCCACCCGCTGTGTTTACATAAAATTACTCCTCCACTTAAGCAAGCTCTGTAAAAAATGTGTACACAAGATCTGCCTGAATTGCAATAAGGGTGGACAAGCGAGAATTCGCTATCGCTTAGAACAGCAGCGAATAAAAGGCGAAGCCGAAAACCTTTATAAACGAGTAGGCACAACACGAAAACCAAAAAAATTTATTTATGAAAAAGTATTTGTTTGGAATTTTTGCCATTGTACTGGCAATTGGATTTAGCGCATTTACAACAACAAAATCTGCTAAATCTAAAAAGATAGATTCTTACTGGTTTGTGGCTACTAATAGCACTTCAACAATATCTTCAGTTCAGCTTGATTTTCCGACTTCAGCACCTACAGCACAGTCAGCAGATCCGTTTTCCTGCGAGGCTGATGGATCAAAATATTGTAGTCTTCCATTTCCAAATATCGTGTATGATAATGGTGTCTACAAACCATCTGCAAACGGATCAACAGTTCTTGCTCCTATAAATTATGGGACAAATCTGAATGATGATCCAGTTTTAAAAACTCAATAGATCGGTTATGATGATTTAACCTGGTCTTGGATGGGGTGAATAATCTAACCCCATCCTTTTTATTTTAGAATTATTTCATAGACAGGCAAAGAATATCCATTGTTTTTTCCTTAAGCTCAAGCCTGAGATCATACTTTTTCAGCGCATCATTAATATCTTGCAAGGTGAAATTTTTTCTTAACTCTATATCAATATCTATCTTGTGCTTATAATTCGTTTCATCCAGCACGGGATATTTTTCAATACGGTCATCCAAATAATCAATTAATCCGCTCACCTCAATCCCTCTCATTTTTACGATCAATTGATCCGGTGAATAATAAGAGTTTTGAGAATCACCTGATGCCCTTAACTTATCGCTCTTTGAAGTACGTGTCAATGATAAATATGCAAGCTTTCTTTTTTCTATTTTACTCTTAAGCCGAAAATAGCTATCCAGGTCATTAATTATTTTTTGGAAGGCTTCATCTACTGAATTGCCGGGTATTATCAGTTCATAGGAATGGAGATGATTTTGCTGAAACTCATCCATGGCCCAGTTATCAGCATCTTTTACATCAACCCAGTCTTTATAGGCCATATGGGTTGCACTATCCATAATGATGCTTTTATTTTTCGCCTCTGAAATTAAAAATGGATACTGTCTTCCATAAGCGTTTCTGTAAAAAAATAGCATGGTTTGATTCACAGCTATCAGCCTGGTGCGGGAACCATTTGACTGTGAACGGATGAGCGTTGACGAACGCACTGAATCGATATATCCTCCAAAAGCAGAACCATAGACTGGTCTATTATCAAAGAGACCTTCATTAATTAAAAATGTATTATTATAATCAAACCCTTTTTTAATAATGTAGCCAGTAAAATTTAGTTTTTGTCCTGCCAGGATATTTTGGATATTTTCCGCTGTAACGGCTATATGACTTGTTGCCCCAATAAAGATCCCGTTCGGATCAATCCATATCTCATGTGGAAGACCTATAAAAGGAAATAAGGCCATTAATACGGTGTCTTTTGCTTTTCGCACTGCGCTTGGCAATTTTAATTCGTATTGCGTGCCTTTTCTCTTCTCAACAAATGACCTGATACTTCCTTCCTGCCTGGCATCAAAACCTACGGGCAGGATCATTATTTGCTTATCAAATTTTTTTTGCAATTCAGCGAGCCGCGGGAACTGTATGATACAGGTAGCGCAACTGACATTCCAGAAATCCAGTATCAATAACTTGCCCCTGAAATCGGATATTCTAGCTTCTTTAAGATCTGTATTGATTATTTCACCGAGAGAAATATCCGGGACCTTATCACCAATTCTCAAAGCCTGCAAGGATGCATCAGCCTGCCCGTTTGTTTTCAATAGCAGGCTGCTAAAAAAGATCAGCAATAGAATTTTCATTGACTGTGCTAATTAATATGTCTTATTGTTAACCATCAACGTGGATTTTGCGGCATATCAGAATGAAATCCCAGCACATTCGATGGTATGAGAAATGTATATTTCAGATCATTCGGCGGCAACATAATTAATTGACCGTTCACTTTTCTTGCGATGGTTATATTAGCGCCTTCTTTATTTAATCTTCTCAGATCCGTCCAGCGCAGCCCTCTCATCACCAGTTCTTTTCTTCTTTCAACCAGGATCTTTGCAAGGGCATCATTGGCATCTACGGCCACCTGGTCAACATAGGTGGTTACACCGGAAACTTTTTGCCATCTTGTTCGCAGCAGGTCATTCAGGTCCTTCATGGCTGAAGTCTTATCTCCTTTTCGTGCATACGACTCTGCCCGTATCAAATAGATCTCATTCGTAGCCAGGCCGGCAAACTTTGAATCGGAGCCATCATAACTTCCCCTGAATGCTTTTCCATTAGTAGATGTTTTGTAAAAAGCATCTCTTCTTTTATCCTTTGCATCATAAGAATTATATAAAAGAGTATCAATTCTCGCATCACTATTACTTAGTAAGAAAAAATTTAGCTTGATCAAAATGGCGTGGAAAATAACTTCCGGATTGAATCTTGCTAGTGGATAATTTGTTGTTGTTATTGTAAGGGTGTTGTAATCAATTAAATTACCTTTTAACTGTAAACATTTATTAGCATACTCAAAAGCGCTGTCATAATTGTTCATTGTTTGATAGGCCCTTGCAAGCATCCCGTATGCCGCCCATTTTGAAGGACGAGTAAAGTATAATGGAAAATCAGGTAATAAAGGCAATGCTTCTTTTAAATCGCCGATGACACGATCATAAGTTTGTTGCAGTGTTGCTCTTACAACCACCTCATTTATATCGCTGGTCAATCGCAAGGGAATACCCCAGCTGGTAGCGGCCGAATTATCATAAGGGGGCGCAAAAACCTGCGCTACATTATAAAAGAGAAATGACCTGTAAAATAAAGCGCTTCCTTTTATATTATTATAGTCCGGAATTTCGGCAGGTGTAACGTTTAATTTTTTTATCCCGTCTAAAACAACATTCGCATAAAATATAGACTGGTAGGGCGCATTCCATTCAAAAAAACGCTCTCCCCATGAGTCATCAAGATTCCATGTATAAAACTGTGTAAGAACTAGATCGTTGGAACTTAAATAATTGTCTGTCAAAAAATAATTGTCGCTGCCTGCCTCTGTAAAAGTCGGAACAAGACCAATTGCTGAAGTGCCATTCATGATCCTGTCATTATCCAGTATGGCCTGGAAATCTTTTAATGTACGCGGGATTATTAACTTCTCATCTGGTTTGGCATCGAGGTATTCACTTTTCTTACAGGAAAAAAATAGTATACTTATGAATATTATGGCCGGTATTTTCATGCGTTTCATTTTTTAATATTTGAATATTTAAAAAATAACATTTACTCCAATTGAAATATTTGGTTTTGGCTTCAATGATCCATTCACTTGCGGGTCGATATGTTCACTGTTAGCCGTCCATATTAAGCCGAGATTACTGATATAGGAATAGATCCTTAACTCCTCCACGGGCAATCTTTTCCATTGCTTTTTATTAATAGCATAATCCAACCGGATATCATCAAAACGAATATGATCTCCTTTTTCTACCAAGATCTCAGAGAACATATAGAAATCATCCCGTGTACCGTTTAGCGGATATTTAAATGAAGGGACCGTTGTAAATTTTTCATCACCGGGTTTTTGCCATCTCAGGCCATAATCACTGTGACCTGTC
>JGI24806J26614_1000557_pt1 | contig 11920 bp, 9 predicted proteins | sample Kansoi200umMDA_FD_26614 | JGI IMG/M metagenome (IMG submission 26614)
GGCTATTATCTTCAGACAGGTACCCGTGCTTATGAGTACCAAGACACTGCTAAGTCATATATCGGATTCCGTTGTGTAATTGATTTACCAGCTACCCTGCCATCAACAGACACAGTAATATAACATTCGTCGGTAACACTGTTGACACGTGCAGTAAAGTGTCCGCCACCTAAAGAGGNAATGCTTCCACCTCCGCCAGTGATTGAAACCTGCATTTTTTCTGAACCACCGCCGCTTGCCGAAATTGAAACAGGATTATCGACACCCACATAAAGAACATTCATTTTATCCAATGCTATCGAAGCGGCAGACTGACCAACTGTGTATTCAATCGGTTTTTTGATGTTTTGAATTTTACCTTCCTGATCCTTGAATGTAACACTTACATTAATAACATGTTTTCCCAGTGACGTGGCAGCAGTCATCTTCTTGTGCGCTGCGCCATCGATATCTAAAGGCACATTTTGGCCCTCAATCGTAACTGTAGGTGCGGCTGCTTTACTGAAGGCGCCCACACCAGCGGTTATTTCCATGTCATCACCCGGCATCACATAACTTGAGTTAGTTTCTGCAAATGCTGCATAAGTATCGTACCTTACCACCACTTCACCTACTTTGTTGTGGCAATACTGAACTACTCTGTTTTCGGATGTCTTTACGTCCATCTGGAATTTACTTAAAATTGTAAGAGCAGCTACAGTAGGTACCATGTGAAAATAGGCTCCTTCCCAGGTTTTTCCTGCTCTGTTTCTGCTCACAGGTTTATCAAGGTTGATGGGAAGTGAAGTTTTAAATTCTTCTCCTATTGAAGGATCGACCTTTGTCAGTAAATTATTTTTGTAGTCACCAAGCATCTTCAACAGGTTTTTTCCTTCTCCCTTTTCGATCATAATGCGAGTAGCAATATCCAAATTATCTTCTTTGAATCTCTTGGTCGGATCCTTTGGATCGCCACCTGACTCTGTAAGAATTCTATCTTTTAGTTTTTGGATGTAATCAAATACGGGCTTACTAAAGCTCTGCACTTGTTGCGCTTTCGGATACCAAATCTGTGCCTTTGCGGCAGTAGTTGGGTCAGCTAACTTATCAACAAGAGATTTCATGATAGTCTCCGTAGACTTATTAACTGTTGTATTGGTATTCTCAAGACTTCTATTGACGGTTTTAAAGGCATTCAAAATTTCAGATGACACATTCAGTGCTAACAGGGCTGTTAACACCAAGTACATCATATTGATCATTTTCTGCCGGGGCTCACGAGGTAAAGCCATGACGTTTGGTTTTTTTGATTAGAAATGGTGACTATTCATTTTTTAAATCAAGGATACGGATTCTATTATAAAACGAACCCTATTAGATACCTTAATAATCTTTACGCACGACCCTGCATTGCGCTGAGCATATTACCATAGATCTGGTTTAAACGACCCAGGTTATTTGCCAGCGTTGCTATTTGATCGTGTGCTTTCTTCGCATCGTCCACACTACCTTCCATAGCCTCTGAAGCCTGAACCAAATTGCTGTAGAACTGGTTCATCGCCTTAAGGTGGTTGTTAGTATCCTGCAGCTCCAATTCATAAATTGTATTGAGCGAGGAAAGATTTTTCGTCAACACCTGTACCTGCTCGTGGAACTGTTTTGTTCCTTCAGCGGCGGTATTGAGATGGTGAATGCTGCCTGCAGCACCGATATACGCGTCTTTCATCTGAGTCAGGGCGTTCGATGCTTCTTTTGTTTTCTGAGTATAGTCACCGGTAGCGGCCACCACGTCGGAAATATCGCTCATGTTGTCTACGGTTGATCCGAGTTTTTTAAAGTTTTCACTCAAACGGCCAAGATTAGCTGGAGTAATATCTGCTTCTTTCAGCATATCTTCCAGTTTGGTTAATGCCGGGTTTCCTGAGGCGCCTGGTAAAGTAAGAGGCGTTACTTCAAATTTTCCTGTACGGGCTCTTTCCACATCGGGATGCTCATTGATGTTAGGAAAGTATCTCTGCCAATGTGGTTCCTCGGGAGGAGGTACCATAAATGCCATCAGCATGAATACAGTTGTCTCGGATAACAGTCCAACCATTATCGCAATATCAGCTCCCTGCCAGTGCAGGATTTTCATCATTGCGGCAAAGATCACAACTGCCGCAAAGAAGCTGAATAAAAAGTTTAAGGTAACCTGGCCTTTGTGGGTTTTAAAGAACAGCATAGTAGGGTCGATTTATAGATTAATAAAAAAATTACGAGATTAAATGAGACACACTTTCAATAAATATGTCGCAAATAAAACGTATGTACTGCACCCGTTATTATTTGCGACATCTATTTATTTGCGGCGTCCCTTTGCCGGAGCGGCCGGTAAATCAATTACACAACGGAATCCGATATATGACTTAGCAGTGTCTTGGTACTCATAAGCACGGGTACCTGTCTGAAGATAATAGCCTACATCCTTCCAGCTTCCACCACGGATCACTTTACGCTTCATACGCGGAGGATCGTCATCTTTAGCGTTCCAACGCACATCCGGGTTCATATCATGCTGAAAGTTGTAAGAACCTTCGTAATAAATAGAAGAAGTCCACTCAGCCACATTACCGGCCATGCAATACAGACCAAAATCATTAGGCCAGTAAGCGTCGGCGCGCACGGTATAAAACCCACCATCTTCCGGGTAGTTACCGCGGCCTGGTTTAAAGTTGGCGAGCAGACATCCCTTTTTGTTTCTTAAATAATAGTTACCCCAGGGGAACATAGATTCAGATCTGCCACCACGTGCAGCATATTCCCATTGTGCCTCGGTAGGCAGGCGGAAATCCGATTCCTGAGCCCTTTTCTTTGATTCAAGAAAGGAATTCAGGTAATGTGTTCTCCAGTTGCAAAATGCGTCAGCTTGTTTCCAGGTCACTCCAACTACAGGGTAATTGCCATAAGCGGGGTGAGAGAAATAGCGCTGAGTCATTGGCTCATTGTAAGAATATGAGAAATCCCTGATCCATACTAAAGTATCGGGGTAAGCACGGATTGGAAATCTCTCTATAAAGCTTGAGCGGGGTTTGTTAGCATTTTCTCTTTTCGCAGCTTCCTTCAAATTAAACCTTTCAACCTGGTAAACGATCTTTGAAGGATCTATCTCTTTTTTGCCAAATATCCTGTCATCAGGTGCCAGCAGGATATCAGACTGTCCTAGCAGTTCTATGGTTTTTGGATCATCCCATTTTAAAGTTCTCATTTTTGCCTGGTCAACAAATTCGTTGCCTTCCTTGTCGGATTTTACATAGCCGATCTTTTTAGCTACAACGGAGTCACGAACCCAGAATACGAATTGACGGTATTCATTGTTGGTGATCTCAGTTGCATCCATCCAGAAACCACTGATGGAAACAGACTTGTTACGGGCGCTAAAGGCATACGCTATATCCTCGTCGCTGGGACCCATATGAAACGTTCCCTGGGGAACATAGACCATGCCCGGAGGCTTCGGCAATACGTATCTATTGCCCGGAGCAACACCGTGCACTTGTCCATCATTGGGGAGGGCACTTCCGCCCTTGTTCTTTTTACCCAGGATTCCACAGCTTGACACTGTTAACACTAGAACAGCTAATACAGCGGTTACGTAGTAATGGTTCTTAATTTTCATATTTTGGGGTATTGGACAAATATAAAATTTTGATTCTTTTGGAAACACAAGGTTAAAATTTATTTTTTCAAATTAAAAGCTCTTTTACGAGGTAAAATTTCTAACGTTTTATTATGATTTCTTATTGTATTCCCTGTCAATTTTATTCCTTTCATTCAGAAGTGCAAGCAATTGGTTTACTTCAGTTACAGGTTTTAAACAGGAATATTCAAAGCAGAGATAGATTAGGGGTTTATCGATAGGAGTTTTCCCAGTCAATAAAGGTAATTGTTCTTTCCCAGTTTTTGAAACCAGAAATATTTTATGGGGAATATATTCAGCCAGCACCTGAATTGCCAGTTTGGCGGACTCACTTCCGATCACTACAATCTCCTTAATGCCGTCGACGAGCTCCATCATTTGCACTGCCCACATTCCAAAAGATGTGGGATATTGGATAATTAGGTTATTCAAAGAGCTTATCATCTTGAAGGCTCTCCCCCGCCATTCAGGAATGTTCAGGAGGATGGAAAGCCTGGAAATATTATTAGCCATTGTTGCATTTCCTGAGGGGGTTGCTCCGTCATAAACTTCTTTTTTCCTGAAAATCACATCCTGCTGCCTGGAATCAGTGAAAAGGAAAAAATCTGTCTCATCCTCGCCGAAATCTCTTATTACATACTCCGTGATCTCTTTTGCTGTGAAAAGCCAATGGACCTCGCCTGTGGTTTCCTGCAGGTTCAAGAGAGCCTGGATAAGAAATGCGTAGTCATCCAGGAAAGCAAAATTTTTCGCTTCATTATTTTTCCAGGTATGATGAAAGTAACCATCACCCTTACTTCTAAAATGCGTGATCAGAAACCTGGCGTTGAGGATCGACAGATCCCGGTACTCATCCCTTCCTGTAGCCGCAAAAGCCTTGCTCAATGCTGTATTCATTAGGGCATTCCAGCTTAAAATAATCTTGTCGTCCAGTGCCGGTCTTATGCGCTTATTCCGCCCTGAAAGTAAAACTGACTTTCCATTTTGAATCAGGGTCTTTAGCTCCTCAATTGAAATATTTTTTTCACGAGCAAAATCCTCCAATGAGTTCTTAACCCGAAGGATGTTTTTCTCTTCCCAATTTCCTTTTTGAGTGATATCAAAAAACTGGCTGAAAATTTCGCCATCATCGCCCAGTAATTTTCTAACCTCATCAAATCCCCAAGTGTAGAATTTCCCTTCTTCTGACTCGCTGTCCGCATCCAAAGCAGAATAAAACCCGCCATCGGGATGCATCATTTCTCTTTTGACAAATCCAATTGTTTCATCAATTACCTCTCTATATCGATTCTTCCTTGTCACCTGGTAAGCTTCAGCAAGCACCGATACTAAAAGCGCGTTGTCGTAAAGCATTTTTTCAAAGTGAGGAACCAACCACTCATTGTCTGTCGAGTAGCGGGCGAAACCCCCTCCCAACTGATCATAGATTCCCCCCTCTATCATTTTATCAAGACTAAGGCAAGCTTGGTTCAGCGCGTCTTGATTTTTTGCCACATGATGATAGCGAAGCAAAAATTGGATGGAAAAAGTTTGAGGAAATTTAGGCGCCCTCCCAAACCCACCCCACTCTTTGTCGGCAGATCTCATGAGATTCTGAAATAGCTCATCAATCTTCTCCCTGGAAATCTTGGCTTCGCCACCCGATCGTTGTTGACCAAAGGAATTTGACTGTAATAAATGTGCAGTCAGGTTCTCCGCCTGTGTATCTATCTCATCTCTCTTTTCCTTAAATGCATTCGACACAGCGATCAAAACCTCTCGCCATGATGAGCGATTAAATGCCCGTCGGGGTGGAAAATAAGTACCTCCAAAAAAGGGCTTTTTGTCAGGCGTAAGAAAAACATTTAATGGCCATCCGCCGCTCCCCGTCATCGTTTGGATGGCATCCATATAAATTTGATCCAGATCAGGCCTCTCCTCACGGTCAATTTTAATGTTAATGAAATTTTCGTTCATGATAGCAGCTATTTCCTCATTCTCAAAACTTTCTTTTTCCATTACGTGGCACCAATGACAGGCAGCATAACCAATGCTGATAAGAATAGGCTTATCTTCTTCTTTTGCTTTTTGCAAAGCCTCATTTCCCCACGGAAACCAATCAACTGGATTGTGAGCATGCTGCAAGAGGTATGGACTTGTTTCGCTTTCAAGCCTATTAGACATGCGGGTAAAATTGGACAACGAATTTCGGAAGAATACGGAACAGATTCTTCAGGGTACCGCGCAGCAAATGAAATTGTGATAAAAAATAAAGGCATCTCGAAATGCCTTTAAGATTTTGTCGAAGATTATATCGAAAAACTTACTTCTTTTTTGTAAACGAAAGATACCGTTCGAGCGCCGAGACCATAGAGGGAGCCTGTGGCTCAGGGGCCTTTATTTCCAGTTTCAGGCCTGCTTCTTCAATCGCCTTTGATGTGTTATTTCCAAAAGCGCCAATGATGGTGCCGTTCTGTTTGAATTTTGGAAAATTGTCAAACAAGCTTTTTACACCGCTTGGTGTAAAGAAGCAAATAACATCATACTCATTTTTCAAAAACAATTCCTTTACATCGTTGCTTTGCGTACGGTACATGAATGCGAGGGAGAACTCACAGCTATTTGCCTTGAGCCAGTTTACAATCTCATTATCCTGCTGATTCTCGGAGCACACATATAGAAACTTCTCATTTCCCTTGTGTTTGTTGATGGCATCAAAAAGGCTTTTATTCGTTCCGTCCGCGCCGTAAAAAACTTTACGCTTACGATAAAGAATAAACTTCTGTAAATACAATGCAACGGCCTCCGTTATGCAGAAGTACTTTGTATCCTGGGAAACGTTGACTTTCATTTCTTCGCACATACGAAAGAAATGATCAATCGCATTTCGGCTGGTGAAAACAACGCCAGTATAATTCTGAATTTCGATTTTTTGCTTCCGAAATTCCCTTGCAGGGATTGGCTCGAGGCGAATAAAGGGATGAAACACCAGTTCTATATCATACCTTTTTGACAAATCAAAATAAGGCGACTTGTCGCTTTCGGGCCGCGGTTGGGTAATAAGAATCTTTTTCACGTTTTTGGCCGGATAATCGGCTTTAACCCCGTTTTTTACCATGTGGTTCGTCTTCAAAAGTTTGGCAAAGTTAAGAAATCATTTTAAAACCAGAGCAATAAAGCTTTGTAGATCAGTAAAAGCGGAACGATTTCGAAAGCACAAAGATATAAAAAGAAATGAAAAGGATTAACCCGTATCTGATTTTGTACCAGCCCATAGGATAAAATGAAGCGGTATGCCAGCAAAGCAAAAACCCCGATGTACGACAAAATGAAAGCAGCCTCATATATATCAGCGTCTGAAAATGCAAGCAGGACCAAAAAAGGCAAGACGTAAATACCAATAATCTTATTGATCATAAAGACAATAAAAATGTAACCGTCAGCAGTCGCGGTAATATTGAAAAGCCACCCAAAAAGTTTAAGACTTAAAAATTTTATTAAATAAATAACTGCCAAAGCAACAAAGCAATAAAGATAGAGCAGCCAAAAATTGTATTTTGACGCCAGGTGATAATGTTGCAATACAAAAGTTATATAAAGTCCGGCTGTACACAAGAAAAAGAAGTTCAAAAGTAGAGAGGGAAGTGGAGCCTGAACGAGTTGTTCGCTGATCTGGCGTTGCTTGAGGGTGGTTCGAAAGGCGACCCGAAAAAGATCTAAGAGATATTTGGGAAAACTCATCCTGATAAAGGCAAAAAAGAGCACCAGTACAATTAGTGTATAAAACAAAAGTTCCTTTCCATGGAACTCTTTCTTGTCCGATCTAGCGGTTAGCGCGGGCGACGAAAAATCAAAAAATTTATTTTGCACAAATACCTGCCCGGCAAAGTTTTTATTGCTAAGAGCCATGGCTATCCAGGCAGTATCTTTTAGAATCTCAATTGTGGAAGAATCTTTTAGAATAGAATCTTGTCTCAATGAGGCGCTGCTTACAATTTTTTTTGCTTCTTGACGTAACGAGTCCGACTGTTGTACCGGTAATGAATCACTTGTTTGTGCAAGAATAAAAACACTGAATGCACATTGAAATAACACCAAAAAAATTGATCTGATCACAGAAGCTTAGGTTGTAGTGCAAAATTATTTAAGCCCCATCGCTGGCAAAGTAAAACAGTTTGTTTCTTAAAAATAATTGACAAACCCAAAATGTATTTTTGATTGGCGAAGGTTAAATGGTATGTCATCTCTTTTTCCTATCGCCCAGGCTAAGTTAAAAACTCCCACCTTTGTCTCGAAAGCCATTCCCAGCCCCGTGCTTAAATATGTGTGGCTAATATTCAAATTCTGACTATTGTCTCGCCCCCATCCCCCATCGACAAATGCATAGAAATAAGAGTTTAAAGAAATCAGGTAATGATACTCTAAGGTCCCAATTGCATACTGTGACAGGTACTGGCTTCCCTCGTCGAAACCGCGAAGCAGCTTAAAACCTCCGATTTGAAACAATTCGTTCCTGAAAATATTCTCGCTTTGAAAAACACCAGCGTTCGCCTCTGCCTTCAATGTCGAGTGTTTACCCAGAGGAAAAAATTTCGCGACTGTTGTTGTTACCCTGAATTGATAAGTGTTTAGTTTTACGGTATCATATAATTGTTCAAAATTAAATGAAGAATCATTTGGATCCTTGAGTTCAAGTATTTGCTCGTTCTTTTTTACCTTCTTTGTCCCGACCACCGTTGATAAAAAAAATACATTCCCTCTTCGTGGATTGCGAACGTAGTCTGTTGTATTAGTAAAATAATCAACACCCAGCCCAAAGGAGCTTACGTCGGCTTCAGGTGGCAGTCGATGATATTCCACCACATAATTTGTATTAATCCCGTTGGCGATGGATTGAAAATGTTGAAAGTATACTTTTGCCGATTTAGTTGACGAAATAGCATAGTTGGCTCCAAACTGGAGATTTACATTCAAATAAATGCTGTCGCGGCGATACATATCAAAGGCAAAATCCAGGCCCACAGGCGAGTTAAACAAATAGGGATGCTGGTACATAAGATTTAGTCGCTGCGACCTTACCTGCAATTTTTGATAACTTAAACCTATTGTTTCACCAGCTCCTAAAGCATTTTTCAAAAGAAGATTCCCTTCACCGGTGATCAAGAGTTTTTTATTGCTTAGCTGATCACTGTTAGGCAAAAAACCGAATAAAAAATTTACCTGGCTGCTTCGTTTTTGTTTCAGGTATAAGTTCAAAACGGACCCGGTAGGTAGCATGGAAATATCCAGTGGTTTTTCTTCTTCCACATAAGGCAACTCCATCATTTTCTTTGAAACCCGTTCAAGCTTTTGCTTATTGTAGACACTTCCGTTGGAAATGTCCAGGTAGTGCTGAAAAAAATTATTGGAAACTTTTACATTCCCGAAAACCCTCACGCTATCTATTCTGTACAAGGGTCCCTCCTCCACTTTTAAAATGGCGGAAACCCTGTTATCATCTAAAATTTGTAAACTATCCAGAAAGACTTTTGCAAAGGGATGCCCATTATTTTCCAGGTAATTTATTATTTTCTCCTGCCAGGTCTGCAGTTGACTAAAGTCAATAGGTTTCCCCGGGAAGTTTTTTTGCCTCCAGCCTATGGCATTTAGCAAAGAAGGGTTTACGCTGTCAGTATTGATCTCTGTCCAATGATAAGGTTCCCCGAGAAAAATGACCACATGCGCCGATGCTGAGTCATAAGCTAAGCTATCAATCGATGCAGTAACATATCCTTTTGATTGAAGAAAAGTTGGAAGTCTGTTCACGTAATCAGTGCAGGCCGCTTTTGAGTCAAAACTATTTTGCAGCCCAATTGTATTTAAAAGTGCAGAATCTTTGTCAACAAGCCGGATACTTAATTCATATTTGTCCTGTGCTGTTGTTACATTCAGCAGACCTGAAATGAAAAGAAGGGCCGAAAGCAATATTAGCTGGTTTATTTTTGTCATCTGCGGCGGTAAAATTATCAATAACTCATAAACTTAATGCTTGGCCGGAATTTATATCCATATCCCGTTTTGTAAACAGGCTTGCTCTTACTGTAATTTCCATTTTGCCACTTCCTTACGACGTAAAAACGAACTAGTGGCGGCTTTATTGAGTGAGATGAGCCTGAGGAAGGATTATTTGACGGACGAGCTTGTCGAAACCATCTACTTCGGAGGAGGCACCCCGAGTTTGTTGCCATCAAAAGATCACGCAGCATTGATTGAAAAAATATACTCTACGCTCCAAGTTTCCCCAAACGCGGAAATAACCCTAGAAACGAATCCTGACGATATTTCGGAGGAGAGATTAAAGGATTGGAAAGAAACTGGAATTAACCGACTTAGCATCGGCATTCAGTCTTTTTTTGAAGAAGACCTTAAATGGATGAACAGGGCGCATAATGCAGACCAGGCGGTGAATAGTTTGCAGTCAGCAGCTAGACAATTCAACAATATAACGGTTGATCTTATTTACGGCACCCCCCTGTTGACCGATGAAAAATGGAAAAAGAATGTTGATAAGGCAGTGAACGAGGGCGTTGTTCATTTATCTTGCTATGCTTTAACGGTTGAGCCCAAAACCCCTTTACACAAGTTAATCCAAGAGCAAAGGATCGCCGACATTGATCCTGATAAGCAATCGGAGCAATTCCTATCACTAATGCAATGGATGGAGCAAGCTGGATACGAACACTATGAAATTTCCAATTTTGCAAAGCCTGGATTCAGGAGCAGACACAATTCATCATATTGGAAAGGAGAGAAATATTTAGGCATCGGGCCTTCTGCACATTCTTTTGATGGATTGAGCAGGCAATGGAATATCTCTAATAATAATATATATATTGATTCGGTGAAAAAGGAAATTATTCCTCATGAAAAAGAAATCCTGACCGCGACTCAGCACTTGAATGAGTATATTATGACCTCTCTACGCACTTGGGAAGGTTTGGATTTGAAAAAAGTTGAAGATATTGACAATGAGCTTCGGGCTGTAAGCAGAAAATTTATTGAAAGGGGGCTAATGACCGAAGAAAGTGATCATTTAAAACTAACGAGAGAGGGGAAATTATTGGCTGATGGTATTGCGGCAGAATTGTTCTCTGAAGAGCCGAATATGATTGTTCCAAAGTGATACGACAAAATTATTCTGGTTCCTTTTTATGAATAACCTTTTTTGATTTGCTCTTGTAATATTTGAATGCCTGTGATATTATCAAACAAAGCAACATGAGCAAGATCGCTGTGGGTCCAAAACCGCTATATGAAATAGGCATCATCGTCTTCAGTTTCTAATGTTCAGACGAGCACTTCTTCAACCTGTTTAAATCCATCAAAGGGTTTAACATTTTCCCAAAGAATCTTGTATACTGTTTCGGCAATGGGCATTTCAGCCATTATTTCTTTGTTAAGATCATAAATACACTTTGCAGCATTATATCCTTCCGCTACCATGTTTAACTCCAATTGCGCCGACCTCACTGAATATCCCTTGCCGATCATATTTCCAAATGTGCGGTTACGGCTATATAAAGAGTAACAGGTAACAAGCAAATCCCCCAGATAGACCGAGGCCGCATAGTTTGGAGTCTTTCGATGAGTCACCGGGTCTTCTTCGTCATGCTCACCTACTACGATATGCTCGATACCAACCTTACGCAGAAACCCTGCCATTTCATCGGCACTGTTGGCAATATAGACACTCAAAAAATTGTCTCCATATTCCAGGCCATGTGCAATGCCCGCACCTAATGCATAAATATTTTTTAACACAGCTGCATATTGAACACCTAAAATATCATGGTTGACAACGGTGTTGATATAATCTGTTTTAAAATTAGATGCGATCTCATGTGTCATGGTTACATCAATGCCGGAAAATGTTAGATAAGAAAGTTTTTCAGCTGCTACTTCTTCAGCGTGGCAAGGTCCAAGGACGACGAAATAATCGTCGAGTGAAACATCAAACTGTTTTAGCAAATACGCATTTAACAAAACATTCTGGCCCGGGATAATGCCCTTAATTGCAGAAATAACCTTTTTATGAGCAAAGCAGTTCCTGTTTAACGCGGCAAGAGTTTCTTCAATAAATGCAGAGGGCACAGCTACAAGGACGACGTCAGAGTCAGCAATAACCTTCTCCAGGTCATTTTCCAGGGAAAGAAGCGAAGTATTAAAGTAAACAGAACTAAGATAATGCGGGTTATGTCTTCTTTTTTGGATTTGATTTATCGTTTCTCTGTTTCGTATCCACCAGTT